>Ga0210403_10003478_pt1 | contig 13850 bp, 10 predicted proteins | sample IncBWC19MmetaG_FD_150863 | JGI IMG/M metagenome (GOLD analysis project Ga0210403, IMG submission 150863) | Forest soil microbial communities from Barre Woods Harvard Forest LTER site, Petersham, Massachusetts, United States - Inc-BW-C-19-M | ecosystem: Environmental > Terrestrial > Soil >... | reverse complement strand
ACCGCGCGGCGCTGGCTACGGAGCTGGCGAGGCTCAGAGACCAGCCGGAGGTCCGCGAGCGCTTCGCCGCCGCCGGGAACGCACAGGTGCGGCGTCTGTTCACCGTGCCCGCCGCGACCGACGCGCTCGAGCGCCTGCTGGACCACGCGGTGCACGCCAGAGCTGGCGGCGCCCCTCCGCGCTGAAGGGGCAGCGGCGGGTTTCAGGGCCGCGCGCGATCGGCCAGGCGCTCATACAGCTCCGCGTGCTGGGCCACCATCCGCTCCCATGAGAACGACAGCGCGGCCTCGCGCGCGGCGTTCGCCAGGCGGCTTCGCAGCTGCGGGTCTGCGGCGAGCCATCCCAGGCGCTCGGCGATCATCTGCGGCTCGCGTGTGATCAGGTAGCCGTTGCGGCCGTCGTCGATCAGCTCTCGCACGCCGCTCACCGGCGCCGCCAGGATCGCCAGTCCGCTGGCGGCCGCCTCGAAGGTGACGAGCGAGAACGTCTCATAGCTGGTGGGCAGCACGAAGGCGTCCGCAAGCTGGTAGACGGGCTGCACGTCGGCCATCACCCCCAGCCAGCGCACGCGATCCCCCACCCCGAGCGAGTCGGCGAGCGCCTGATAGCGACTCCGCTCGCCGTCGCCTGCCACGACCAGCGTCCACTCGGGCGCGAGCGCCAGCGCCCGGATCGCCGGCTCGAGCCCCTTGCGCTCCCACTCGCTGCCAACGAACGCCGCCACCAGCGCGTCGTCGGGGATCCTCAGTGAGGCGCGCAGCGCGGCCGCGTGCTCGCGCCGCTCACCGGGGGCGAAGGCGCGGGTGTCCACCCCGTTGTGGATCGTCAGCACACGCTCGGCCAGCTCGGGGAAGTAGCTGCGCACCTCCTCGGCAACCCCGTCGGACACGCAGACGAACGCGGCTGCATTGCTGCGATGGAAGCCCAGGCGCTCGCCCGCGCGCTTCATGATCGACGCGAGCCGCACCTGCAGGCGAAACAGAGGCGTGTCGCGGCTCGCGTTGGCGGGACCCACCTGATGGCAGTAGTGCACGGCAACGATGTCGACCCGGCCCAGCACGATCGCGCCGGTGGCCTGCACCACGCCACGTCGCCGGCGACGCAGGGCAAGTGAGCCCGCCATCATGAACCAGGGATAGGCGAGCAGGAAGGGGCGCCTGGGCCCGCGCACGCGGTGGAACTCAAAGCCGGCAGATGGCGGCAGCTCGCACGTGCGGGCCACCACGACCACATGGTGCCCGCGCTCGGATAGCCCGAGCACGAGCTCGCCGAGCACCCGCTCCATGCCGCCCACCGAGCCGATGTCGTGCGCGACGATCGTGACATCGCAGCGGGCCGCAGGCCCCTGCGCCTGCTCCGCGGTGACACTTGCGGCTGGTGTTTGCGCCCCTGCCATCCTCGAGCGCAGGTTAGCGGCGGGGTGCGGCGCCCCCGGAGCGGCTCCTGCGTTCGTCAACGAGCTCCTGCAGGCTCGAGAACAGGCGCTTGCGCATCGCCGCGGTGGTGTACTCCTCGAGGTAGCGCTCGTGGCCGCTGCGCCCGATCTGCGCCCGCAGCCCGGGATCCAACAGCAACGGCTCCAGCGCGTCGGCGAGCGCCTGTGGCTCACCCGAGCGGGCGAGCATGCCGGTCCGGCCGTCCTCCACGAACAGCGCCGGTCCTCCCGAGTTGACTGCCACGACGGCCACCCCGCGGGCCATCGCCTCGAGGATCACGATCCCGAACGGCTCGGGATCGGAGGCGTTGACGAGGATGTCCATGCGTTCAACGTAAGGGCCGGCGTCGGGGACCTCCCCGGTCATCGTCACCGCGTCGGCGATCCCGAGCGACCGAGCGAGCGGCGCGAGGGTCGCGGCGTACTCGGGCGAGCGCTCGTAGGAGTCCCCGCCGACGATCACCGTGTGCATCGGCTGCCCGCGTTCGGCCAGAATGGCCTGCGCGCGCAACAGCTGGTCCTGTCCCTTCCACGGCTGCAGGCGTCCCACGAGCCCGACGATCGGGACGCCCGATGGCAGCTCCAGCGATGCAGGCGCGGAGGCGGGATCGGGAGGCGGCGTGCCGGCGGCCACCACGAACGTGCGACGGCGGGGGAACAGCCGCGCCTGCGCGGGCACCGTGTGCGGGGAGGTGCAGCCGATCGCCTGCGCCGGGAGGAGCGTGGCGGCGCTGTCGAGCCAGCTGCGTTTGGGGATGGCGTGCTGCCACCAGACCACGCGGTCGGCCATGCCCGCGAGCACCGCGGCGGGCGAGCCGTACAACTGGGTTTTGGCCGCCCAGTTGAGGATCACGTCGGGCTGCCTGCCGCGAAACAGCCGCGCCAGCGCGCGGACGGTGGCCAGCCAGCGGCCGGCCTCGCGCAGCCGTCCCGCCGGGATCACCGTCACCGGCACCCCCGCCTCGCGCAGCTCCCGCGGCCAGGGCCCGTCGGCGAAGAACACCACCTCGACCTCGTGTTGGTGTTCCTCGCGGCCCTCGAGCAGCGCTTGGAGCATCGCCTCCGCCCCGCCCAGCCGCTCACCCCAGGGCGCAGTCACCACTACACGCACAACGGCCCGCCTAGGAGCGCTTGACGCCGCTCAACGCGACGCTCAGGTGCGGGTAGCGCAGCAGGCGGCTCAGCGGGCGGTCGAGCAGCACGAGCGGCCGCAGGGGCAGCATCAGCGCCCACGCCGGCACACGGCCCAACCGCGCTGTGAGCCGCCGCATGAGGTTCGTGAGCTTCTGCGAGACCACGCCGCTGATGAACGCCTCGCTCTCCACTTCGAGGCCCGCGCCCTGCGCGATCTCGCGCAGCCGCGGCTGGGAGTAGCCAAAGCGCACGTGCGAGCCGTCCTCCACAGGACTGGGGTCGCGCTCCTCGGTGTAGAGCGGGCGGTGAGCGTCGAACGGCGCGGTCAGCAGCAGCCGGCCGCCCGGCCGCAGCATGGAGGCGAGCAGCCGCACGAGCCGCGCGTCGTCGGCGAGGTGCTCGATCGTCTCAAAGCAGATGATCTGGTCGAACTCGCCGAGCGACTCGATGTGCGCTTCGAGCTCGCGCAGGTCGATCGTTCGGAAGTCGATCCCATCGACGCCCACGATCCCGGCACGCCGCCGCGCATCGTCCTGCTCACGGGGCGAGAAGGACGCGGCCACCACCTCGTTGCCCGCGCGCGCCGCGTAGATCGAGAACACGCCGTTGCCACAGCCGGCGTCGAAGGTCCTCTCCCCACCGCTGCGCAGATGCCGGCGAAGCCACAGCCAACGGTCGAGAACGCACGGATCGCCGTGGATGAGCAGGGGGCTCCAGCCAAAAGCCCGGAGCGTTGCGTCCGGCATGGCCGAAACATACACAACGGGTCCAGGCCGCCGTCGATGGGAAACACTCCTCGCCCGGGTAGTCTTGCTCGTCCCCCGGCCCGATCGTTCGCACTCTCCTCCATGCCACGCGCAGATCACACCAGCTCAGCGCCGGTCACGCCCGGCGGTGAGCAAGTGACGATCGCGCACGACTACCTGCTCGTCATGCGCGGCGCGGAGCGGACTTTCGCGGCGATCGCCGACCTGTACGCCGAGGCGCCGATATTCACCCTGCTCTACGACGAGGCCGGGACCAACCATCGCTTCACCGGCCGCTCCATCACCACCTCCCCCCTGCAACGCCTCGGTGTGGGCCAGAGCAGCTTCCGGCGCCTGCTGCCGCTTTACCCCTTTGCCGTCGAGCGCCTGCGACCGGCGCCGTGCGAGATTGTGCTCAGCAGCAGCAGCGCGTTCGCACACGGCATCAGAGCCCCCCAGGGAGCGCTGCACGTGTGTTACTGCCACGCGCCTTTTCGCTATGCGTGGTATGAGGAAGCGCGCGCCCTGTCCGAGACGCCCGTGATCCTGCGCCCGGCGCTGCGCGCTCAGCTGAGCTGGATGCGCAGGTGGGACGTGGCGGCGAGCCGGCGGGTGGACTCCTATATCGCCAACTCCGAGCTGACGCGCGAGCGCATCAGGCGTTACTACGGTCGCGACGCGCCGATCATCCACCCGCCGGTGGAGACCCACCGTTTCGCACCGGGCGAGCCGGGGGACGCTCTGCTGGTGGTCTCCGAGCTCGTTCGGCACAAGCGCGTGCATGTGGCGCTCGAGGCAGCAAGGCAGGCGGGCGTGCCGATCCAGGTGGTGGGCAGCGGCCCAGAGCACGCCGCGCTCAGCAGCTTGTTCCCGGAGGCGGAGTTCCTCGGCCGCGCGACCGACGCGGAGCTGGCAACGCGCTACGCGAGCGCTCGTGCGGTGATCGTGCCGAGCATGGAGGAGTTCGGGATCACCGCTGTTGAGGCTCAGGCCGCCGGTCGGCCCGTGATCGCCGCCGCCGCGGGCGGGGCTCTGGAGACGGTGATCGACGGCGAGACGGGGCTGTTGGCGGCGCTCGACGACGTGGCCGCCTTCAGCAACGCGATCAGGCAGATCGACAGCCTCGGCTTCGAGCCCGCTCGGGCGCTTGCAAACGCCGAGCGCTTCTCCGTGGCGGCCTTCCAGGAGCGCGTCGCCGCACACGTCGGCGATGTGCTTCACGGGAGGCTGTGACCGAGGCGTGGCGAGCGCATCGCTCATATAGGGTGCGGCGATGACCGACGGTGCGGCGATGCGCGCCGCGACATCGCTGCACATCGCCTGGCTGGGCCCGGCACCCAGTGAGGACGGGGGCGTGGGCGGCGTGGGCGCCGACCTCCTTCACGGTCTCGCCGCGCTTGGCCACCGCATCGACTGCTTCTTCCCGTCCTCGGGTCAGCCGGTGCCCGAGCGGCTGCGCGAGAACGCCAATGTGACGTTCAACTGGGGAACCAGCCAATGGAAGTGGGACCGCTGGTACAGCCGCACGAAGATCACCTCGTTCGCGAGCGGCATGGTGGCGCGCAGCCTCGCCTCGGTGCGCCTGCGCCGTCAGGTCGCCGAGCGCCACCAACGGGATCCCTTCGACGTCATCTACCAGTTCTCGAGCATCGAGAGTCCCGCGGTGCCGGCCCGCTTGGCGCGCACCGTGCCGCTCGTGATCCATCCCGAGACGCACAGCGCGGGCGAGCTGCGCTCGCTGCTCGCCGAGCGCCGCCTTGCATTGCGCTGCCAACCGCTTCCCCGCTTCGCCGCGGTGGTGTCGATCATGCTGCTCCGCTCGCTGGTCCAGCGCCGCCATATCCGCAGGGCGCGCCTGCTTGTGTGCATCAGCAGCGTGTTCCGCGACCACATGGTCCGCGATTACGGCTTCCCGGCGGAGAACACCGTGGTCGTGCCGAACCCTGTGCGCCTGGCGCGCTTCGCGCCCACAGAGGGGAGCATCGGCGATCCGCCGCGGGTGCTCGTGCTCGGTCGCATCGCGGCCCGCAAGGGCATCGACGATGTTGTCGCCGTGGCAAAGACCCTGCTCGAGCGGGGCACCCACGTGAGGATCCGGATCGTGGGCGGACCGAGCCTGTGGTCGGACTACACGCGTTTGCTGGAGGACCTGCCCGCGGAGAACGCCGAATACGTTGGTTCGGTGCCGGCGGCTGAGATCCCGGGCGAGCTGGGCGCGAGCGACGTGCTGTTGCAGGCGAGCAGGTATGAGCCGTTCGCACTGACGGTCGCGGAGGCGCTGGCGGCGGGCGTGCCCGTGGTGGGAACGACTGAGGTGGGCGCCATCGAGAGGGTCGATCGCTCGGTCGCGGCCGCCGGCGCCCCGCGCGACGTCGCTGCGATGGCGGATTCGATCGTCGCGATGCTCGAGCGCGTCCGTGCAGGCCATGCGGAGACCGCGGCGCTGGCGCGGGCGGAGGCCGAGCAGCTGTTCGCCCCCGAGGTGGTGTGTGCGCAGATCTCCCGAGCGCTCGGCGGCCTCGTGCAAGCGCCGGCCCGGCGGAGCGACGCGCCGCCCCCCGCCGCGGCGCCCGTCACATGAGTTTCGCGAGCCAGCCGGACCCTCCCGCCTGAATCTCGTCGAACACCTCGTTTGAGAGCTCGATCCGCCCCGCCTGGGTGCGCCGCGCCCACGCGCGCAGCCGGCGGCCGTTGACGGCGGCCATGACGCGGCCGAGGCCGGGTATCGAGGGGACGCGCAGGGGCGCGGGAGCCTGTGTGGTCCGGTGCACGCCGCTCGGGTCGCCCGCGCGGAAGCCGGCGCCGTGGTGGTAGAGGATGCCGCCGTAGATCGCGAAGTAGATCGGGTCGAGGTTGGTGCGGTTGGAGCGCAGCAGCTCGACCCATGGCGTTTTGGTTAATTCGAGCGTCCGCAGCAGGTTGCCGCCGACGTCGGAGCGAGGCCCCCCGCGGGGGCCGGGCCAGGTGAACCCGGCCGACCAGTCACCTGGGAGGCTTCGCCACGTGCCCACGGTCGTAACCGTGAAACAGGGATGCGGCTGTGGTTCCATCAGGTTCTCCGACCTGCGCACCGCGACCATCGACGCATTAGCCAGGCCCCTGGTGATCGTAGGCATTGGATCGGCGATGGGAAACGCATCACCGTCGAGGAACATGATGAGATCGTCCTCCGCGGCCTCCCCGGAGATCTCGATGGCAAGGTGATTCAACTTACCGGCGTGTTCCCCGCGCTGCTCGATCACATGGTCGAAGTGAACTCCATATGCCGGGTCTATCTCCTCCAACGAGGTCCACGTCTGAAACGGCACCGCGATGTGATCGCGCAGGTGGCGGGCCTGAATCTCTATCCAGCGCGGCGACTTGTAATGAACGGTTGCAACGTGGAGCATGGCGCGATCATACCCGGCACATCTCGCTCGCCCGATTCACCACGTTCCCCCGCGAAGCCGGCGCCAACCTCCGTGAAACGCGAGCGAGAGCTCATCGGCCGACCGCTCGCGGCGGCCTCTGAGGCCTAAAGTCCGCGGCGCCCCAGCACGTGTGGAACTGTGCGCAGAAGGATCTTCACGTCGGTCCACAGCGACCAGTTGGCCACGTACAGGTAGTCGATGGCGACCATCTCCTTGAGCGGCACGCGAGACGGTCCGAGGATCTGCCAGGGGCCGGTCATGCCCGGCATCAGCTCGAGGCGACGGCGGTGCCAACCCTCAACCCGCTGGTCCTCCTCGATCACCAGCGGGCGCGGGCCCACGAGGCTCATCTCCCCTTTGAAGACGTTGAGCAGCTGCGGCAGCTCGTCCAGCGCGCTCTTGCGCAGCAGGCGACCCACGCGCGTCACGCGCGGGTCCTCGGCGATCTTGAAGAGGCCCTCCTTGGCCTCGTTGCGATGGCGCAGCGAGTCCTTCATCGCATCGGCGCCCTCGACCATCGTGCGGAACTTCAACATGTGGAAGCGCTGCCCATGACGACCCACGCGCAGCTGGCGGAAGAACACCGGCCCGCGGCTGTCGAGCTTGATCGCGATCGCGATCGCCAGCAGCAGCGGCGAGATCGAGAGCAGCCCGATCCCAGCGCCCAGGAGGTCGAAGGCACGTTTGAACGCAGCCGAGGAGCGCGTCAGGTCGAAGCGCCGCACGCCCATGACTGTGACGCCGTGCAGGTCGTCGAACTCCACCGAGGAGCCCACCACCTCCAGCAGGCGCGGCAGCACGCTCACGCGCACGCCCACGGCCTTCAGCGTGCGCACCAGGTTGAGCATCTCCCCCGCATCCACGCTGCGCGGCGCGATGATCGCCCTGTGCACGTCGAGCGTCTGGGCGAGATCCCTGATCTCCGCCAGGCGCGGCTCGGAGAAGGAGTCGGTTGACCACGGCTCGACCTTGTCGAGGTCGAGGTGCGCGACGACCTTGGCGTTGACGCCGCCGTGGCCGACCAGCTTGGAGCGGATCGTCTCGGCGGAGACCTCATCGCCGATGAACAGACATCGCTCCACCGGCGAGATGCGCAGCGCCACCGCTCGCGCTCCAGCCCGCGCGAGGATCAGCAGCGCCGCCAGCGCAAGCCACAGGAACATCGCCTCGTGGCGATCGAGGATGCCCTTGACGATCAGCCCGCCGGTCAGCCAGGCAACGAGCGCGCAAAGGGTCGCCAGCTGGAACAGCTTCGGCGCCTCGTCGAGCGTGGTCTTGCGCAGCAGCGTCTCGTCGCGGTCATAGAGCCCGGTGAGCTTGGCGCACACGATCAGGATCGGCACCCCCGCGATGCCCGCCCAGGTGAGCGCCAGGGAGCGCTTGGCGAGCTCCACGGTGAGCACGAACGCGGTGACTATCGCCAGCACGTCGGCCACCACCAGCAGGCGGCGGAAGACGGCGTCGCGGCGCATGGACGCCGCCGGTCCACGCACCTCGGAGATGCCCGGAGCAAGCATGCGCCTGCGCCCCAGCAGCCCCCATGATGAGGCTAGTGGGCGGGCCCAGCCGACGCCCGCATCGGTCCCACCGGTCTCGACACTCATAGTCCCCGTTGCCTCCTTGCTCGCCACCACCGACCCCATACTTCCCCACGCGAACCCGAACAAATGTCGAAATCTCGTGACCCCGCTCAAGCTTGGGACATATGTCCAAGCCTGGCTTCCCCGTTCAGGCTCCGCATCATAAACAGCAGCGAGCGCCAAAGCAAGGGGTGGGGGCCCGCGCTATCCCCACGATCTGAGCCAATCGCACCAGCTACGTGAGAAATGATGTACCATGCGCCCGAGACGGATGGCGGCCGGCGGGACGGACCCCCGCACCGCCCGGAGCCTCGCGGAGACCACACCACCACCACCATGCACGTCGATCCCTACATCGTCCTCGGCAGCGCCGTAGTCGGCTTCCTCGTCGGCATGACCGGCGCGGGCGGCGGCGCTCTGATGACGCCCATGCTGATCCTCCTGTTTGGCGTGAAGCCCTCGGCGGCGATCTCAAGCGACCTCGTTGCCGCGGTGCTGATGCGGCCGGTCGGCGCCGGGGTGCATCTGAAAAAAGGGACGGTCAACCGGCGACTGGTCGGCTGGATGGTGCTCGGCTCCGTCCCCGCGGCGTTCCTCGGCGCCTACCTGCTGCACGTGCTGGGACACGCCAAGTCCGCCCAGACCAACATCGAGCGCGTGCTCGGGGCGGCGCTGCTGCTGGGGGCGGCGGCGATGGTGCTGCGCTACATCCTCGATCGCCGCGGCGGAAACGGCCGGACCGGCGCCATCCACGAGATCCTCCCGAAGCCGATCCCCACGATCGCGATCGGCGTGGTCGGCGGCGTGATCGTGGGCATGACATCGGTCGGCTCGGGCTCGCTGATGATCATCCTGCTGCTGTTCCTCTACCCCACGATCGGCGCCAAGCAACTGGTCGGCACCGACCTCACGCAGGCGGTGCCGCTGACGATGGCCGCGGCACTCGGCGCACTGGCGTTCGGCCACATCGCCTTCGGCGTGACGCTGTCGCTGATACTCGGCAGCGTGCCCGCGGTGCTCGTCGGCTCGATGCTCTCCTCGAGCGCGCCGGACCGCTACATCAGGCCGGTGATCACCTTCGTGATCGCCGCCTCGGGGCTGAAGTACGTGGGCGTGGGCACCACCGCGCTCGGCTGGATCCTCGTCGCTGTGCTGCTCGCGGCGTTCATCACCTGGCTCGCGGTGAAGCGCCCGTGGGCGCGCGCGGAGACCGATCTGGAAGGCATCGACGTCACGCCCCACCCGGAGGTGGAGTAGGACGTCGGACGCCTAGACGCGCGTCTAGGCGTGGAGCCCAGGCCTAAAGCCGCGACTGTGAGCATCCGATGGGAGGAGTGCGCGAGGCCGCCGGCAAGAAGACGGCCGCGGCCTCGCCATCACCCGAGATGACCCTCCTGCTCCTCATCGCCACAGCCTGGCTCGTAATTGCCGCGTTCTTCGTGGCGCTCTGCAGGCTTGCGGGGCGCAGCGATGCCGCGCTCCTCGAGGTGAGCGAGGCCACGCGCGAGCACACCTTCCTGCCCGCCCTGCTCGTGTGGCGCGATGCGCCTGAGCTAGCCGCGCGCGATCTGCGTCCCGCAGCCCAGCCCGCTGTTCGCGGGCAGCGCGGCGTGGCTACACGCGCCTGAGCACCGCGGCCCGGCACGCGCATCGGACAGCGAGGCATCCGCCGTATCGGCCACCAGAGCGTGCCGAGCATGACGGAAGGCAACGCCGTTGCCTCCGAGCGCGACTCCCATGCGCTTGCGTGACTTGGGCCTGACGCTGCCGTCCCCCACAACGAGACCGGCCGGCCCGCCCCATCCTTGGGGCCGGCCGGCCGGTGCTGCTCGCTGCTATCCGCCCTGGCCTATGCGTCCTGCGCCAGAGCCCCTCTCGTAGCGACTAGAAGCCGACTTCGGTCGCGCCTTTCACTGCCTCTTTCAAGACAGAGGCGGACACGGCTGCGTAGTCGTGTTTTTTGATCAGTTTCTGGCCGCCTTTGACGTCCAGGATGAACTGCAGGTAGTCGCTCGCCGTGGTCGACCCGCCTTTGGTCGCGCCGTTGTTTTCGAACGGTTTGAACGCAGCGAAGGACAGATCGAACGTGAGCCCGCAGATCGTGTAGTGAGGCTCTTCTGTCTTCGTCGTGATGGCCGACCAGCTTTCGCGCGTGTTTGCAGGCGGGAAAGCTTCTTTGCCGTTGGTGTATTCCTCGAGCGCGCAGTTGGATTCCGCCAACGTTGCTGCCTCTTTGTTGCTCGCCGGGTCGGCGTATGTGGTGGCTTTGTCCTGGATCGGGACCCAGAACGTGACCTTTTTCGGTCCGCCTGTCGGCGGGATGAACGCGGCGTTGGCGCGCGCGTCCGCCATGTTGGCGTAGCCGATGGAGCCGGGGGTCGCCGCTACCTTCGCGACGACTTCGCCTCCGCCGTTGCCTGCAGGCCTTTCGACAGCGTCAGCCGTCGGCCATGACTGGTTTTCGGCGCCCGAGGCGATTTCGTCCCAGGTCTTGCTGCCAGCGGATTCGCCTTTGGCGTTCGTGACTTCAAACGCCGTTTCTTTGTTGATCAGGCCAAGGTACTTCTTGAAGATGTGAGTCGTCCCCGACCCGTCCTTGCGGACGACGTAGTGGATCGTGGATTCTTCCTCTTCTTTGGTGGCGCATTTGAGTGTGTCTTTGTTGTCTGTGATCTGGTTCCATTTGGTCTTCACGCCACGCCAGATTTCCTCGAGCGTGGAGTTGTTGAGCACCAGACGGCCTTTGTTGCTTTCGCTCGTGCCTTCCGTGCAGCCGGTGGGAAGGTGCACGATCACGGCCACAGCTGCCTGCAGCACCGGGATCGACTCGAGGTTTTTCGGTTCGACGCCCAGCGGGTTCTCGTTTTCTTCGATTTCGCCTTTCTGGGCTTCGTTCGGTGCTTCGTCGGTTCCAACGAATGCGTTGGTCGGTCCGTAGAGGTGTTCAGCAACGCCTTCTTTGCGGACGCCCCAGGACTTCAGGCCCGCGCCGCTGCCGGTCGGGTTGTATTTCAAGATCGCCGGTTTGCCCGTTGCTGCACAGGACTTCGTCGATTCTTTGTCGGTGGTGAAGGCGGGGCCCCACAGTTCCTGTGCGAGCTTCTGCAGCGAGGAACCCTGGCCGCCGATTTCGACGCCTGAGCAGTGCGCGCCTTTTTCCGAGGCACTCGCGGCGCCAGGCGCAATCAGAGCACCCACCATCGCCGCTGAGATGATGCACGTCGGAACGAGCCGGCGTGCGGAGAGAAACGTCATGCGTAACTACCTCCTGGTTAGCAGCTTCCCTTGCCTTTAGAGCGGGGAGCATCCGCTCCCCGGGATGCAACTCTGCCAGCGGCGCTATGCCGTGAGGTTATCAAGCTGGTAATTTACTCTTCACCGCTTGTTAACATCAGAGCTTGCGCACGATGCGGGGCTCAAGCTTGCGCTGGGCCGTAGCGCTCGGGAGCGACCTGGGGCATGGACTGGAGGCCCCTGCGGCGCGCCCCGTCAGGGCTCGTCGCAGGGGGCCGCGACTAGTGGTGCTTGCCCTTCTGCGGGCGAAGCGTGAGAACTGTGGTGGTCGTCTGCATCTTGTTCTGCTGGTCCATCGCCACGAACGTGGCCGAAGCCTTCAGCACTTTCAGGCGTGCGAGCAGGGCCTTGGCCTTGGGCGAGAGGTGCAGCGTCACGGCCTTCGTCTGGCCGCCAGCAAGCGCCACCGATCCGGATGCAATCACGAGGATCGCCTTCTTGTGCGCGGCCGTGCTGACGGCACTCACGGTGCGCAGCGTGACGGTCCCGGTGCAACTACTCGGACCGCCGCATGTCACGGTGACGACCACAACCCCCGTCTTGCTGACCGTCAGCGACGTGCCCGCGAAGTGCGCGCTGTAGCCGAGCACCCCCCCGCCCGGTGGTGGTGGTGGTGGCGGTGGCGGCGGCGGCGGCGGCGGCGGTGGCGGCGGCGGGCTGGTGATCGTGACCGTGTGTTCCGCAGCCTTGCTCGTCGTCCCCAACGAGTCCGTCACGAGCAGCTTCACGGTATATGTGCCCGCGGCTCCGTAGGCATGTTCGACCGTGGCGCCTTCCGCGATCCCGCCATCGCCGAATTCCCAGCTGTATTTGGTGATTTTGGCTTCGGGTGTGGAGCCGGTCGACGCTTTGCCATCGAAGTGATCGGCGGTGCCGACCTGCACGTTTTCTTCGTAGCTGAACTTCGCGACGGGACGGGGCTTTTCAACGATCAGGGTCCGTTCCTCGACGATTTCCGGGGTAGCGAGGTTGTCGGTGTGGATCGTCTCCTTGACCTTGAATTCGCCTTCGGTCGTGTACTTGTGGACCGTTTCCGGCGTGAGGAACTGTTCTTTGGTTTCCGCGTCCGCGGTGCCATCGCCGTAGTGCCACTTGACGCTCAGTGCATTGCCCTCGGTCAGCGTTGAGGCCAGCTTGACTTCGGTCCCAGGCGCGACCGCGCCTTCCACCGGCTTGCCTTCACGGGTCACGCTGAGCGCACTTGATTTCGCGGGCGGGCAGCCCGTACCGCCGGGGCCGAAGGCGATCACGCTCGGTGCCGCCGTGTTTGAGTCGAACGCGAACAGCCGGCTGCTGCCTGCGCCCACGAGCATCGGCCGTTGGAAGCCGATGGTGCATTTGCCCAGCCCGGAGGTGGCGGTCTGACCGCCGGTCCAGCCGATCTCCGCGCCGGTGGGGGCGAACTCGATCACTCCGGGCGCGAGGAAGGCTTTACCTTCGGACTGGCCCTGGATCTTGGCGTAGGAATAGAAATTGCCTTCGGGCCCGAGCGACAACGCAGCACCGCGGAGCGGTAGCGGTTCTCCCGGGAATGTAACGAGTTCGAAAGGCCCCGCATTGAAGCGGAACAGCGGTTTCGGCGCTTCGGAGGAGCCGAAGCTGGGTATTTCGTCGATCTGTTCGGCGGGACCTTCGCCACCGGCTTCGATGGTGCCGCCGAGCACGAAGACATGCCCCGCGGACGAGACAACCGGGGAGCTCGCCGACGGTTCTTCGCCGAAGAAGCCAGTGGTGTCCGTGTACCGAGCACCGGCCGCGCCATTCGATTTGATGCGCAGCAGCGCGATGTGCAGTTCTTCGACACCCAGGTCTTCGCGGCCCATCACGATGATTTCGTTGTTGGTGGTGTCCACAGCGATCCCGCTCGGATGCAGCAGCACGCCTTTCACCGCCATCGATTGGGGATGAAAGACGGCCGGGCCCGCGAGCCTGCCTTCTTCGACCGAGCCGGCCACGGGTTCGAGCTGTTTGGCGCCGTTGGGCACCGTCGAGAACGCGTACAGGCTCGAAGCGGCCTCCGCACCTGGATCGGGGAACGGTTCGCCCGCTTTGTTTTCGATCGGACGGGCCTTGAGCGCGAGGACGTAGATGCGATGCAAGACCGGGTCCACCGCGATGCCCTCGATCCCGCCTTCCTGCAGTTCTTCTTCTTCTTTGGTCGCTTTGAGCTTGAACGTGACCGAAGCAACGAATTCCCCGCTCGCCGTCAGCTTCTGAATGCGGAATTCGCTTGGTTTGAGTTCATCCCCCT
>Ga0210403_10003477_pt1 | contig 13855 bp, 3 predicted proteins | sample IncBWC19MmetaG_FD_150863 | JGI IMG/M metagenome (GOLD analysis project Ga0210403, IMG submission 150863) | Forest soil microbial communities from Barre Woods Harvard Forest LTER site, Petersham, Massachusetts, United States - Inc-BW-C-19-M | ecosystem: Environmental > Terrestrial > Soil >... | reverse complement strand
GTAAGATCGGCCACGAACTGCGGCGCGAGCGCAAACGCCGCAACGATGCGCGGACGGCCATCCTCTTTCTGGAACAGCTCTACCCCGTGCCGGAAGCCGAGATGGAAGCCGCCTTGGCGCAACACGCCGGCGCGCGCGAGTTTCTCTGGGTGCAGGAAGAACCTGCGAACATGGGCGCACTGAGTTTTCTCGATCCGTACATCGAGCGCCTGGTACGCGGAGGCCGCTACCGGTCGGTGAAGCGCACGGCTTCTTCCAGCCCGTCCACCGGTTCGCATACGGCGCACGAAATGGAGCAGAAGACCTTGATGGAGCTGGCGTTCGCTGCGTTGTAAGGTGGCCCGCAACCAAGAGCATCCACCGCAAAGGACGCCAAGGGCGCTAAGGAAAAACAAAAGATTGAACCGCAGGGAACGCAGAAGATCGCAGAAGCGACGCAGAGAAATACGCAATATTGAAATTGCAGTCCGCGGACTTGAGACTCTTTGTGCGCCCGCCGCTGTAGAATTTCCTGTTACCAATTTATCTTAACGATGAAAGGTGGTTGAAATGGCTTACGAAGTTCCCCCTCTGCCCTATGCCTACAATGCTCTGGAGCCGCACATCGATGAGCAGACGATGCACTTGCACCATGACAAGCACCACGCTGCGTATGTCACCAAGCTGAACGGCGCGGTGGAAAAGTACCCTGAGTTGCAGAAGAAAAGCGCTGAAGATCTGGTGCGCCATCTGAACACTGTGCCTGAAGACATCCGCGGGGCGGTGCGCAACCACGGTGGCGGCCATGTGAATCACACCATGTTCTGGCAGATCATGGGCGGCAAGGGAGGCGCTCCCACGGGCGCGGTGGCTGGCGGCATCACCAAGGCGTTTGGCAGCTTCGATGCGTTCAAAGAGAAATTCGAGGCTGCGGGCGCCAACCAGTTCGGCAGCGGCTGGGCGTGGCTGGTGCGGACGAAATCCGGCGAGCTGAAAATAACTTCCACCGCCAACCAGGACAACCCCATGACCAGCGGTGAATTCCCGTTGCTGGGCAATGATGTATGGGAACACGCTTATTACCTTAAGTATCAGAACCGTCGTCCCGATTACCTAAAAGCATGGTGGAACGTGGTGAACTGGGATGAGGTCAACCAACGGCTGGCTCAGGCCGACAGCTTTTTCAAATAAGAAACAAGGTCTACCCGGTGAAAGCCGGGTTGCCAGAAAGTCTTTCGCTGTCTGCCGTGGAGTCATGGATTGCCGGTGAGTAATGTGGCCGCCCCGTGGCGGCCACATTACTTTTGTCACTCTTGATTTGCCGCGCGCATGACATTTTGCCATCCAAAAGCGCTAGAATAATTTCACCACAGAAAGATCTGTCGTGATCGTTTTTCCAGCTAGGCTGCGCAAAAAACCCAGGGAAATTAAATTAGAGAAACACACGCATGTCGCGTTCTATTCAATAGCTCGCCGCTTGAGAGTTAACGGCTGCTAATGAGAGTGCTTGCGGAACTGGAAAGCCGGCGGTGTTTTTTCGCTGGCCTTCACAAGGGAAGCAGTTTGATGCCTGAATCCCGAGGTAAGCTCGGCGGACTGGCAGGTTCGTGGTATTAAAACCATTATGAGTACCATCTTCGAGGTGAAAATGATTAAGTCTTCAGCGTGGCTCTGTGTGATCATATTTGCATTTGCGGCCGGTTCTGTGCAGGCACAGGACTTCAATGGGTTTTATTTCGGCGCGAATGTGGGGGCGGCATACGGCAGCACGGATGCGCAAACAACGACCGTCTTCAGCCCCTCCGGGTATTTCAACCCTACCAGCCCAGCAGCAATCGCGATTGCCGGCAACGAGCAACTCAGGGCAGGCCGCTTCGCCGGCGGGGCACAGGCTGGCTTCAACCATGCCAACGGCATCTGGGTGTTCGGCGTGGAAACCGATATCGGGTCCATGCACCTCAACGATAGCGCCAGCCAATCAGGACTTTATCCCTGCTGCCCCCCCACCGGGTTCACGGTGCAGCAGACGGTCAACACCGACTGGCTGTTCACCCTGCGTCCGCGGGTCGGCGTCACTCACGGTCATGTGCTCTTCTACGGCACCGGCGGACTTGCAGTGACCAACCTCAACTTTCAAGCGAAGTTTACAGACAATTTTGCAAGTGCGCTTGAGACGGGCAGCTTCATAGAAAATGTGAGAGGTTGGGCGGCTGGCGGTGGCGTGGAGTTCAAAACCAGTAAGCATTGGTCGTTGAAGGGCGAGTTTCTTCATCTGGGTTTTGGCAACTTTACCAGGACCAGCACCAATCTTAACACTGCCAGCGGTCCATTTCCCACAAGCGTCTTTACTCATGCCTTTGATTTTAGCGCCAATGCCATTCGTTTCGGCGCTAACTATCACTTCTAAGGGGCGGACGAGCAGCCTATGAACCCGCGGTAGGCATAGTAAGAGATCAGAAAGAATGCCATCCAAAAGCCGTCCGCAAGGGCGGCTTTTGATCGTTTGCGGCCATTCCTTTCCGGCCCAGTCTGCAGAAGCCTCCTGAGGGAAAATCACCTCGTGTCTTCGATCAGGGCCCATTGGGACAAGGGGAGAATGTTATAAAGTAATTATTTCTGGAACTATATACAGAAGTATCTGTCATGATATATAACTTCAATTGTGATTTTAAAACTATAGTATGTTGAGATAAATACTGCAACCACAAATGGTTGTGCCGCAATATCCAAGTTTTTATCGATATGGAACTGTCCAGGATATAGTTTTCCGTGTAGTCTTTTCATGATCGTGTTATACTGCTGACGGTCTGTTTATAGTTTTGCCTCAAAGCCAGCAAGGAAACCACAAAATTCCGTTCCCTGGCCCTGAATAGTTGAACCCTTCGGCATTGATCGACTGATGAGTTGCCTGGCAAGCAAGCGCTTATGAATCCTTAATTGCTGTGCAGCCGAATATCCCCGGCGGTTTCTCCAATGAACGCGAAATGCGTTCTGGCCGGATGTAATAACCCACCCCTGACCCGCATTGGCTCCAAATACAGAATGCGCTGAATGGCACGTTGCGCAAGTATGAGCAGTCTGAAATCCGTCCATGGAGAATCTTATGACCCGCCTTGTCTGTTTCCTGCGCTCCCGCCCCTTCTCAGGCCCGAAAGCTGTTGGACAACCGAAACATCGGAGGGTACTGGCCGGTTTGATGCTTTCGTGCTTGTTGCTGGCGGGATACGCTGTGGCGCAGACGGATCAATGCGCGCTCACTCTATCGATCACACCGGCGTCGCCGGTGCCACTGGGCCAGCCGGTCACGGCGACCGTCAGCCGGAACTTCCCGGCTCAGTTGACGGTCGTTGCCCCGGTTAGTTTTGATGGTCAGCAATTCTGCTCCTATGCGAACACGTTCATTGATCCGCAGGACAATACTTGTCCATCGGCAGGTACAGTTTTCAACAATCTGAGCATCGGCGATCACACTGTTTCATGGACGTGTACGGTCATCAATGACCCCGTTGCAGGCCCACCGGTCAGTGGCAGCCAGACATTTACAGTGGCGCCCCCGCCTCCCGAAGAAGGCAGCGTCAATCCCAAATATCTTGTTTTGTCGGTGATATATGCGCCTCCCGGGTCGCAGAGCTCGGTCGACTACGGCACGAGCACCATGATGGGCACCAGTACCGATATTAAGAACGGGATCGCGAGCAATACGACGATCACTGCGTCCCTTCAGTTTGGCCCAAGAAATATTGAAAAAGACTTGAGCCAAAGCTCCATCACGGCAGAGGGCTCGCATTCTTTCACACACACGAAGATCGATGACTCGTCGATCGAGATCGACAAAACGACTACCTACGATCTCACGGTCAAGGGCCCGGCAAGTTCCTCCCAGGGAATCAATCATGACTTCGACATTATTCTCCTGTGGATCAACCCCAGAATCGACCTCACATTTTCGACCGTCGCCACCAACAGATTTAACCTCCAGTGGAATGGCTATACCTTTGATCCGAGAGACCCGGCGAATGAGGTAGATGTGGTGCCTGTTTACGTGGGGTGGTTGAAGAACCCGTCCACCATGCCTTCCGGTGTGGCCGCCGCCCTGCAGCGCAGTTGGTCCCTCCCCCAAGCGGACGGTTCAGGCACGGGCCTTACGCAGTCGGACTTTAACGTGATTCTGTCGAAGGACCCCTTTGCGAGCGGTACGACGGCCATTGATCCCAAGCGCTTTGATCTTAGCGGGCAGACATTTAGTTATGCTCCCCCTCCGGCCGGCGGCAAACCCATCACCGAGAAGTTTTCACTCAATTACCAGGCGACCTCAACCGAGGGCAAGACGGTTTCGGATGAAACTAAGTACACCTACAGCGTGGAGGGCTCAGCTAGTTTCGTCGGCATTGTAACCGCGACCTTCAAGGATTCCCACTTCATCGATATCACACACTCGCTGACCCAGAACAACACTCAGGCCCAAGGCCAGAAAGCCACGCTTTCGCTCACCGGCCCCACCGCGGGCTATACCGGCCCCAACGACCTCCAAGTCTATCAGGACAATATTTACGGAACGTTCATGTTTTCTTTTGTTCCTGAGACGCTGCCGGGCTTTACCTTGTCGGCAACTCCTGTTTCCCAGGTTGTCGTGCCCGGCGGAAGCGCCACCTACACGGTCTCAGCGTCAGCCTTCAACAGCTTTAGCGGAAGCATCGCCTTGACCGCCGCCGGAATGCCTTCCGGATGTGGTGCAGTGACCTTTAGCCCGGCTTCCATCGGAGGCGGCGCCGGCTCGTCCGTGATGACCGTTCCGGCCTGCTCCACGCCTGGAAACTTTACCGTCACCATCACCGGGACCAGTGGGGCCCTGACCAATAACACCTCGGTTGGGATGGACGTGACTTCGGCGCCCTTCCTGGTACTGGCGTCACCGGCAGCGGCGGCGATTGCCAAGGGCGACACCACCACATACACGGTGTCGAGCACACAAAGCTCCAGTTTCAATGGAAACATTGTCCTAAGCATTAGCGGACTCCCCGCGGGCGCCTCAGGAAGCTTCAATCCTGCCTCGATTGCCGGCGGAGCTACTTCGGTCCTGACCGTAACCACTTCATCCTCCACGCCAACGGGAGTTGCCTCGCCCACCATTACCGGGACCAGCGGTGGTTCGCAGGGCACCACTACGGTTGACCTGGTGGTCTCCGACGTGTCTAGCCAGTCAGGGGCGGGCTGCTCGGTGAATGTTACGTTCACTCCGCTGGGACAGGTCGAGGGCCTGCCGATAACCTATGCCGCTACCGCCACGACGCTGGCCGGCGACAACGTCAACGGATCGGTAACTCTTGACGGGCTGCTTCTTTGCAACATCGGTAGTGCTCCGACGACGAGTTCCTGTTCGGTGACGCAAAATGCTCCGTCTACGGGCACTCATGCAATCCAGTGGACATGCACGAGTAGTGGAACGAACGGAAACGGAACAGGCGCAGGGAGCCAGACCTTTGGGGTGGCCGCGACAGGGGTAGCCGAGGCGGGGGCCATCAAGCCCAAGTATGCCGTACTCTCGGTCATCTATGCGCCTCCAGGGTCGGCCAGCACCGTCGATTACAGCTCCAGCACGGCGCTCGGCACCAGTTCCTCGCTTGATAAGTCGTTCTCAGACAAGACCACTACGAGCGTTTCCTTGGGGGGCGGATTCTCGCTCTTTAAAGTATTCAAAGCGATGGTTACTTTTACCAAGTCAAAGGAGTTTACGCAGACGGTTGATACTGCGTCGTCCATCGCCGTCACCAAGACGAACGCATTTGATCTCAAGGTGCCGGGACCGGCGAGTGGCGCCGATGGAATTGATCATGACTTCGACGTCATTCTGGTGTGGCTCAACCCGACGGTCCAGTTCACTATTACCGGCCGCAATACCGCACAATGGACAGGATTTGGCTTTGATGGGAATGACCCCGCGAATGAAGTGGACGTGGTGCCCCTGTACGTGACGTGGCTGAAGAATCCTTCGACCATGCCGCCGGACATCAGGTCGGCGCTGGCCCGCACCTGGGCCGATCCCCTCTTTGACGGGTCGGGCCCCGGGTTGACCGGCGATGACTTTCTGGCGATCTTGAAACGGGATCCATTTACCGATCCCAATTATTCTCCAGCGCTATCCCCGGGGACAACTACTACCTCGGATAAACGTTTCGATCTGCAGGTCGGCGAGACTCTTTCATACGAGCCGCCCCCACGGAACGGCCAGCCTTTTACCGAGACGTTTGGGCTCAACTTCCAGAACACTACATCGGAGGGCTTGAAGGCAACGGATGATTTTACCGTGGGATTCAGTGTGGAGATTGCCGCCGATGTGACGATCCCCATTACCACATGGCTGACGCTTAATTTCAGCGCCAAGGCTTCTACGGGCAAGGATCTGGATTGGACCAACGTAGCCGCCCAGACGGCCACTCAGTCCAACACCCAGGCCGCCACGATATCGCTCACCGGCCCTGGCCCAGGGTATACAGGGCCCACCGATCTCCAGGTCTTCAAGGACAACATCTATGGCACGTTCATGTTTGCCTTTAACCCATTTTCGTCTGCGCCCGCTTTCGATTTGTGGTCCACGCCCGATTCACAAACGGTCGCTCCCGGAGGAAGCACGAGTTATTCGATTTCGGCCCTGAGCCTGAGTGGATTCAACAAAAGCGTAGCGCTCACCGTAAGCGGAGCCCCTGCGGGCATGACAACCAGCTTCAGCCCGCCTTCGATCAGCGGCACGGCCTCCTCGGTCCTTACGGTGAATGTGTCATCGTCGGTCGCACCGGCGACTTATACGCTCACCATTACCGGGTCCAACGCCCTTTTGACCGACAGCGTGACCGTTGATGTGATCGTGGACCCGGCCAGCTTCGAACTTGCGGCCTCACCGGCATTGCAGACAACCAACCCAGGACTGGGCGCGACCTTCACGGTATCGAGCATCCCCGTCGCCGGCTTCAGCGGAAATGTAGATTTGACTGTGAGCGGAGTGCCAGCTGGTGTTACGGCAAGCTTTGCTCCTACGCCGATCAGCGGCACGACCTTCTCGACCTTGACGGTCAGCGCATCCTCCTCCACGGCAACGGGAAGCTATCCTCTCACCATCACGGGAACCAGTGGCGGCATCACCAAGTCTGTGACTGTGACCCTGGTGGTGAGTGCGGCGCCCTTCTTCCTTACCGCAGCGCCTCCCGCGCACGGCATCGTGTCCGGTGAGGCCACCTCGTACACGGTATTGAGCACGCCCCTCGGTGGCTTCAGCGGACCCGTGCAACTGACTGTAGGCGGGCTGCCCATGGGTGTGACGGCGACCGTCTCCCCCAGTTCGATTTCAGGAGCGGATTTCTTCACCGTGGGGGTTCAAACCTCTCTGACTACCCAGGTGGGAACGTATCCACTCACCTTTACCGGGACGGGTGGCGGCCAGCAGACCGCCACCACTGCGGACCTGGTAATTTCCGAACCGTTCCTGGCCAACAGTTGTGCGGTTGACCTTGCATTCAATCCAACCGTACCGGCTGCTGGTCAGCCGGTAACGATTACCGCTACCCTCATCGTGCCACCCGGCGCGACCGGAGGAGCAGGCATTGCTTTCGACAATCAGATGTTCTGCGGTGCATCTGAGACCACCCCGTGTGTGAAGGCTACCAACCCTCTGACTGGGGGAGTGCATACGGTCCGCTGGTCATGCACAACCGGCTCCGGTGGCACGGGTTCCGGTTCACAAATCGTCGGAGCAGGAACGGCCGCGAGCATCAATCCTAAGTACCAGGTCCTCTCTGTCATCTATGCGCCTCCGGGGAAGGGCAGCAAAGTTGATTACGGCAGCAGCACCCAACTGGGTACCACCGTCTCGTTTTCCGATTCGTTCTCCAAGAAAACGAGCCGGGGCGCCACGCTCACAGCTGGACTTGATTATAAAATCCCCCGGATCATCGGCTGCCCACCTCCCAACCCCGGTGACAAACCCAGAACAACACCCTGTACACTCGACACAATTTTCGGCTTATCGGTGACAGCCACAGCCTCGGAAAGCTTTGCCCAGACGTTGCAGGACGACCTTTCGATTGCCGTCAGCAAGACGCAATCGGCAGATATCTCGGTGCCCGGACCTGACATTGCATCCGCCGGCATCAATCACGATTTTGACGTTATCCTTCTTTGGATCAACCCTGTGGTCAATCTGGTCATTACCGGTCCCACCAGCGCGTTGTGGAACGGGTATACCTTTGATCCGGGCGACCCGGTGAACGAAGTGGATGTGATACCCGTCTACGTCGCGTGGCTGAAGGACCGCTCGTTGATGCCGCCGGGTGTGCGTGAGGCGTTGGCTCGCACCTGGGCCGATGATCCCTCCGATGGTTCGGGCCGGGGCCTTACGGACGCCGACTTCGCCAATATCCTTGCGCGCGATACATTCGCGACCGGGCTGACAGATGTTGATCCCGCTCGTTTTGTGCTGACCGGAGAGACGTTCGCCTATGCAGCGCCTCCAAATGGAGGCCAGCCTATCACCGAGCAGTTGGCGCTCTCCTATCAGGTAGCCACCGCACAAAGCCAGAGCGTGAAAGACACTTACACGGTGGGTTACGCCTTGAAGTCTGCGCCGGAGACGCTGGCGGCAGCCCAAGCTTTCCTGCATGACAACATACTGAAGACCGACAAGCTGAATATTGGTCCAGTCACTGTCAGTACGAATGCCGACGCAAGCATCACGTTATCGAACACCGCCAAGCGGCAGAATACGCAAAAAGAGACCCAGACGGCCACGCTGTCCCTTGCCGGCCCCGCTGCCGGTTACACCGGTCCCACGGACCTGCAGGTCTACCGCGATAGCGTCTACGGGACGTTCCTGTTCTCCTTTGTTCCCACGACGACTTTCCATGTGTCGACCACGGCACCGTCCCAAACAACCTCGGCTGGCGGAAGCGCCAGCTATCCGGTTTCACTCACGAGCTTCAGCGGATTCACCGGTCCGGTGGTGTTCAGCACTAGCGGACTGCCGCAGGGCGCTAGCAGCAGCTTTAGTCCCTCCTCGCTTGCCACCGATGGTTCCACGACCATGACGATTAATCCCTCATCAAGCGTTCCTGTGGGAGTCTATACATTCACTGTCCAAGGAACGGTTACCACCGCCACCGGACATGAAACTCACAGCGCCAGCGCTACACTGTTCGTGGTTCCGAACAATGGTTTCCTGCTTTCGGTGTCACCCGCGAACCAATCCATTAAAATCGGCGATACTGCCACCTACTTGGTGACCACGCACGCGGCCGCCGGCTTCGCCGGAACGGTGAATCTGAGCGCCAACCCATTTGCAATGGGCGACACAGCAACTTTTAATCCCTCGGCGATTACCGGTATCGGCTCTTCGACCATGACTGTTTTCGCTTCACCTAACGCGCCGATAGGAAACTTTAAGATCGCCATCGTCGGGACCAGTAGCGGTCTGCCCACCGCCACCACCACCACTGGCTTGGTGGTTACAGAGGTGCCCAACGCGGGCGGTTGCTCCGTTGGAGTTTCGATCAATCCGCCGGCGCCGGTAGCGGGTGACATAGTCTCGTATTCAGGTCAATTGCAGGGTCTGACTCCTACCGATACCGGGAACGTAACGCTCACGCTCGACCATCAGCCGCTTTGCACCGGAGCGAACTCTTGTTTTGTGGTCCAAGTTCCACCGCCCGCCGGTATCCATGTGGTGGAGTGGTCATGCACGAGTAACGGCCCATCCGGATCCGGCTCGGGTTCCGGCACCCAGATCTTCAATGTAGGTACGGTAACGCCGGCTGGAGGCATCAGTCCCAAGTATGTCGTTCTATCGGTGATTTACACTCCTCCCGGCCAGAAGAGTACTGTCGATTATGGCTCCAGCACCATGTTGGGTTCGAGCACCTCGATTACCGATTCGTTCCAGGTCGGCGGCACCCTCACCGCTTCGCTCGGTGCCCCCAAGGGGAAGGGAATAGATTCCAACCAGGATGTTCCCACATCGACGCGCACGAGAACTCTTACCGAGAAGTTGGAAGATATCAAGTCGATCGCCATCAACAAATCTTCAACGTTTGATATCCAGGTGCCCGGGCTTGATAACCCGACCGATGGGATCAATCATGACTACGATGTCATCCTGCTGTGGCTCAATCCGGTGATCAGTGTCAATCTCACCGGCAACAGCACCGGCCAAATTCCCGGCTACAGCTTTGATGCCAGCGACCCTGCGAACGAGGCGGATGTAGTTCCGGTGTACGTGAAGTGGCTCAAGGATGCGCTTAAGACTCCTCCCGTTCCCCTGCCCCCTGGAATCGCCGATTCGCTGGCGCGCCGCTGGGCGGTGCCTCCGACCGATGGAACAGGGACCGGGCTCACTGCCAACGACTTTGCGCAGATTCTTAAACGGGACCCGTTCGCCAATGGTGCAACTACGATCGATCCGAAACGATTCGATCTGCAGGCCGGTGAAACGTTTGCCTACGAGCCGCCTCCGAATGGCGGCCAGGCCATCAACCAGAAGTTCTCACTCCAGTACCAGACCACTTCGCTCCTGGGCCAGACCGCCACGGATGCGTATCAGGTTGGTTTCAGTCTGGGTGGATCTGCCAATGTGGGAGACCTCAACGATCTACTAAAGCAGACTCTGAAGGTTGCAGGCTCTTTGACCTGGAGTCACAGCGTTCAGAATCAGACGACCGAGATCCTGGGTCAGACCGCAACCTTGTCACTCACCGGTCCATGCTTTGGGTATGTGGGGCCGACCGACGTCCAGGTCTACCAGGACAACATCTACGGAACGTTCATGTTTTCCTTTGTCAATCCGCCGACCGCACTGGATTTCTCGCTGTGCGCATCGCCCAGCCTGCTGACGATTAACACGAGCGACAGCAAACAATACACAATTTCTACCTCGCCCATCAATGGTTTCACCAGCGATGTAGCGTTGACCGTCTCCGGGTTACCTGCAGGCGTTACTGGCGTCTTCGGATCCAATCCAATCACCGGCGGAGCGGGATCCTCGCTCTTGACGATCAATGTTGGCCCGTCCGCCGCGGCCGGGACGTACTCGCTTCTGATTACAGCCACCGGCGGAACCATCACGCATACCGCGAACATCACGCTCACGGTGAATGCGGTGCCAGACTTCTCGCTTTCCGTGTCACCGGGTTCCCAAACCATCAATGTAGGCGGCAGCACCACTTACACGGTTTCGACTGCAGTTTTCAATGGTTTCAATGGCAGCGTCGCCCTCAGTCAAAGCGGAGTGCCGAACGGCGCCGTGGGCGCCTTCAGCCCTGCTTCAATCAATGGCTCAGGTTCCTCGACGCTGACGGTAAACACCACCACTGCGCTCCCCGCCGGGAGCTATCCAATCACTATCACCGGCGCCAGCGGAAACCTGCAGCAAATCGTGACCGCCACGCTCGTGGCGACAACAGTGCCGTCTGCGTGCCTGTCGTCCGGCAGCTTGACTTTTGCCGGTCAGAACGTGGGCACAACCGGCCCTGCACAGACCCTCACGTTGACCAGTTGCGGCACGGCGCCGTTGTTGATCACCAGCATCACAGCCAGCGGTGACTTTGCCCAGAGCAACAACTGCGGGAGCTCGTTGGCGCCCGGCACAAGCTGCGCCATCCAGATTACCTTTACTCCGGCCATCCCTGGTTCGCGCACCGGGTCACTGAACATATCGGATAACGCCGCGGGAAGCCCGCAATCGGTGAACCTGAGCGGCGCCGGCTTGGCGCCGGCAGCCAGCCTGTCGCCTGCCAGCTTGATCTTTGCCGGTCAGAACCTGGGGACCACCAGTTCTGCCCAGATGGTCACCTTAACCAATAGCGGCACGGCCGCGTTGTCGGTCACCAGCATCGCAGCCAGCGGTGACTTTGCCCAAACAAATAACTGCGGCGCCACGTTGGCGGTGGGGGCCAGTTGTACCGTCAATGTGACCTTCACGCCATCGGCTCCAGGAACCCGCAGCGGTGCACTGAGCGTGACTGACAACGCGGCGGGCAGTCCACAGACAGTCAGTCTCGGCGGGGCGGGCATCGGGCCGACTGCCAGCCTCGCACCCAGCAGTCTAACCTTTGGCGGTCAGAACGTGGGCACGGCCTCCGCCGCGCAGAACCTGACGCTCACCAACAGCGGCACGGCTGCGCTGACGATCGCTAGCATTGCACTCAGCGGTAGCGGTGACTTTGCCCAAACAAATAACTGCGGCGCCACGTTGGCGGCGGGGAGCAGTTGCACCGTCAATGTGACCTTCACCCCGTCGCTGACAGGAATACGCAACGGTACCCTGAGCGTGGCCGACAACGCGGCGGGCAGTCCGCAGACAACTAGTCTCAGCGGAACCGGCACAGCGCCGGCTGCCAGCCTCGCGCCGGCCAGCCTCACGTTTGCTGGACAGAACATAGGCACCGCGAGCGCCATAAAGACAGTTACCTTGTCGAACGCCGGCACAGGGCCGCTCGCGATCGCCAGCATTGCGGCTAGCGGTGACTTTACCCAGACAAATAACTGCGGCACTACGTTAGTGGCGGGCGGCAGCTGCAGCATCAGTGTGACATTTACTCCGTCGGCTGCAGGAACACGCACTGGTACGCTGAGCGTGAGTGACAGCGTGGTGGGTAGTCCACAGACAGCCAGTCTCAGTGGAACGGGCACGGTGCCGGTTGCCGGCCTCGCACCCAGCAGTCTAACGTTTGCTGGCCAGAACGTGGGTACGACCTCCGCCGCTCAGAGCCTGACGTTGACCAACAGCGGCACCGGACTGCTGGCGATCGCCAGCATTGCGGCCAGCGGTGACTTTGCTCAGACAAATAATTGCGGCACCACGATAGTGGCGGGCGGCAGCTGCGCCATCAATGTGACATTTACTCCGTCGGCGACAGGAACACGCAGCGGTACACTCAGCGTGTCTGACAATGCGGCGGGTAGTCCGCAAACAGCCGGCCTCAGCGGAACGGGCACGGCTGCGGGTCCTTCAGTATTGCGTCCCACTACGTTCACGTCTCCCGGCACTGCTTATGCGAATCCCGCGAACGCCACCGATGGGAACCTCACTACGTCTGCCGACGGAATCGTGAACGGCGGCACGAGCATTGAGTACTGGCAAGGGTTCGGCAGTGCCGGTACATCGCCAACGCAGATTAATTTGAAGATCTCATCGGCCGCAAATTGTCTCGATCCTTTCTTCGATGGCAACGACGGCGCCGAAATCGCATACTCTCTTGATGGTGGGAGCACCTTCCATCATATTTATGCACAAGGGGGTTTAGGCGCAGACGCCTGCTCCAATCGAACCCAACGGACCGACGTGGTCTCTCTGCCGGTCTCACAGAACACGGCCAAGGTGCAGGTCTTCGCCGAGGTAGCCAGCATCCATGGCTCGAGCCATCAGGTATACGACATTTGGATTGAAGTGTCGCACTGAGGGGCGGGAGAAATTTCTGGGTACATCTGCACATCCGGGTAGTGGGCTACTTTCAATTAGCCCACCACCCACATCTCCAGGTGACACTCCAGGCAGGGCAAACGCATCTTAATTTCCCAAGACCCTCAATAGGTAATTGTTGTCCCAGCCAGCCTTGAGACGTTTGCCGTGAATGCCGAGTTTGGAAGTTTTATCCTGCTTAAGCAAATTGAGGACAAGACGGTTAATGAGGGAAAAGTTCTGAGCCGCATGACCCGCGCGCTTCCGGCACAGGTCCTCGCCAAAGGCGACATCCAGGACCCAGTGGAGCTTGTTCTCAATACCCCAGTGCTGACGAATGGCGGAGTTCAGCTTGCTGGCTTGCGGTGGCAGGCTGGTGATGTAGTAGCGAGTCTCGTTTTCAGTTTTGCCCGTGGCTTTGTGGAAACGTTCGGCTTG
>Ga0210403_10003474_pt1 | contig 13859 bp, 12 predicted proteins | sample IncBWC19MmetaG_FD_150863 | JGI IMG/M metagenome (GOLD analysis project Ga0210403, IMG submission 150863) | Forest soil microbial communities from Barre Woods Harvard Forest LTER site, Petersham, Massachusetts, United States - Inc-BW-C-19-M | ecosystem: Environmental > Terrestrial > Soil >... | reverse complement strand
AGAAAATCCTGCGTCAGGATGCAATATCCGGTAAAGCGACCACTCTGTCTTGAATGTTTCCCACGGCCACCCTCCATCCAGCGAGAGCCGCAACTGCTCCACGCTGAGGTGCGTAAACTCCAGCATCGTCCGGATCACCTGCCCATCAATGCCGAATTCCTCTAGCTTTCGTGAAAGACTTTTGTCGATGCTCTCCAGAGAGTTCAGTTTGTTTCGCAATTTTTGCGGCTCGGGCTTGCCCGTAATTTGAAAGCTGTTCGCGTCATGCAGCCGGTAATAGGTGAGAGCTTCAGGTAAAATGCGTACCTCCGCGAGCGCGGAGGCCAGCGTGTAGAAGTATTCGTCCGCCTGAATCGCGATGGACTCCGGTACCGCCCCAATCCGTCGCAACAGCTCGGCGCGGATGGTCATCCGGCTCGTTCCAAGAAACGCCCCGCGCCGCCGAAACAGTTTTCCGCCCTCTAGCGTGTTGGTTCGGAATCGGAATCCCTCGCTGAGCGTCACGTTCTGTTCACTGCCGTCGCGGCCGACCATCACAATTCCGTGCCCTACAATCCCCACTGAAACGTCCTCGGCCAGCGCTTGCGCCACGCTCGTCAGTTTCTTGCGCGCCCACCAATCGTCCCCATCCAAAAACGCAACAATCTCCCCTCTGCACTCAGGAATCCCCGCATTGAACGCCGATGCCTGCCCCCCGTTCCGCTTTCTCAACAGCCGAACTTCCGGCCCAAATTTTCGGACCAGTTCCGCCGTGCCATCGGTGGACCCGTCGTCCACAACCAGAATCTCGCGGTCGGCCGCCGGGAAGTCCTGCTCCAGCACGCTCACGATCGCTTTCTCAATAAAGCGTTCGTGATTATACGTATCGATTAGAACGCTGGCGAAAGGCTTTGCCATGTGCGAGCAAACGCCGACTGGCGGGCTGAATCTCTTCAAAAAGCCTGCGCCGGCGCGCGGATGTCCCCCCGCTAAGTCTACGACATCTTCGCCGCCACGCACCTCCCTTTGGCGCTCCCCCGCCCGCCTTCACAAGCCCGCGGCCTTCGTTTCCTTCCTAGCTTTTTCACTTGTCTCATTTTGTCCTTGACAAACTGTTACTTCTGGTGTACAGTAGTTCCTGGATATCTGTACGCCTCAATTTCGTAGCGCCGGCATCTTGCCGGCGTTTTTGCTTTCCGGTAGCACAGGCACTCTTGCCTGTGCCCTTTCCGCCGCAAGACCCTAAGTCCTTTAAATGCAGTACTTACGAAGGAAGATCCTGGTGCACAATTTTGGTGCAATCTATCGCCAGCAAGTTATTTAGAATCAACACTTGCGTAAGTGTTCATTCTAAATGACTTTAACCTCCTTTAGAATGAACACTTACGCAAAACCCCCGGGGGGGGCCCCCCGGCCAACAGCCTTCTTCCCCGAATCTCAAACCGACTTCGTCCGCGACTTGCTTCCCACTTCTTCTTCATACCACGCAATGGTCTTCCGCAATCCATCCCTCAGCGCTGTCTTCGCGCGCCACCCGAACTCCGCCGCTGCCCGCGATGTCTCCAGGCAGCGCCGTGGCTGCCCATCCGGTTTCGTCGCGTCCCAGACCACTTTTCCCTCGTACCCCGTCTGCGCACAAACCAGCTCCAGCAAGTCTCGAATGCTGATCTCTTCGCCGGAGCCCAGGTTTACAAGGTCAGGCTTCTCATACTTCTCCGCCGCCAGAACGATCGCCTCAGCCGCGTCCTCCACATACAAAAACTCTCGCGTCGCGCTGCCCGTCCCCCACGCCGTGATTTCTGCCGAATGCGACTGCTTCGCTTCCCAGCATTTCCGAATCAGCGCTGGAATCACATGCGAGCTTTCCAGATCAAAATTGTCTCGTGGTCCGTACAAATTGACAGGCGTCAGGTAAATTCCGTTGAACCCGTACTGCTGCCGGTAGGCCTGCAACTGCACGAGCAGCATTTTTTTCGCTAGACCATACGGTGCGTTCGTCTCTTCCGGGTACCCATCCCAGAAATTCTCTTCGCGGAACGGCACCGGCGTAAACTTCGGATAAGAACAAATCGTCCCTGCGCAAACAAATTTCTCGACACCTGCAATGCGGCCAGCTTCTATGGCGTTGATCCCCATCACCGCGTTGTCGTAAAAAAATCTCCCCGGATTGGCGCGGTTCGCGCCGATCCCGCCCACCACTGCCGCAAGATGAATAAAGATGTCCGGCCGCTTGTCCTTGTAAAGCCGCAGCGCTTCCGATTTCTCGCGCAGGTCGTACTCGCTGCTGTGTGGTGTGAAAATCTCCGTGCAGCCTGCCGCGCGCAATTTCTCCACTACAAACGATCCAAGAAATCCGTTGCCCCCGCTCAGCACCACGCGCCGCTTTTCCCAAAAACCCATTCCTCAATCCTCAGTTCTGCGAAGCTTGTCCCTCGACCGCTTCCATCAGGCGTGTCACCGAATTTTGCCAGTGATTCCAGTGGCTGAATTTCTTTTCCAGAATCGCCTTCCCGTGTCCCAGCGGCGCGAGCCCGGCTGCTTCGAGGTCCGCGTCCACCATGATCGCCACCAGATCCTTAAAATCAATTCGCGTTTCCCATCCAAGTTTCTCGCGCGCCTTGCGCGTGTCCGCAATCAGGCAGTCCACTTCCAGCGGCCGCATGTAACGTTCCGACATCTTTACGTGCTTGCGCCAGTCGAGTCCCGCATAGCTGAACGCTTCTTCCACAAACTCTTTCACTGAATGCGCTTCACCCGTGCCAATCACAATGTCTTCCGCCGTATCCTGCTGCAGCATCTTCCAGATCGCTTCCACGTACTCCGGCGCATAGCCCCAGTCGCGCCTCGCATCGAGATTCCCCAGAAACAGTGTGTCCTGCTTGCCGGCCACAATGGCTGCCACGGCGCGCGTGATCTTCCGCGTCACGAACGTCTCGCCGCGCCGCGGACTCTCGTGATTGAACAAAATCCCGTTGCTCGCAAACATCTGGTACCCTTCGCGATAAATCCGCGTCATCCAGTACGCATACACTTTTGCCACCGCGTAAGGACTGCGTGGTTCAAAGAGTGTCGTCTCGCTCTGCGGTGGTTTTGCCGCTCCAAACATCTCCGAACTCGATGCCTGATAAAACCGCGTCTTGCACCCTGCCCGCCGGATCGCCTCCAGCAATCGCATCGTGCCCAGCCCCGTGATGTCGCCGGTGTACTCTGGCATGTCGAAACTCACACGCACATGACTCTGTGCCGCGAGGTGATAAAGCTCATCCGGCGCGAAGCTATAAACCAGATTCAGCACCCACTCTGTACTGGAGAGATCGCCGTGATGCAGAAAAAGCCGCGTGCTTGCCTGATTGGGGTCCTGATAAATGTGGTCGATACGCTTCGTATTAAATGTGCTTGCCCGGCGAATTATCCCGTGGACTTCGTACCCTTTGGACAGCAGAAGTTCCGCGAGATATGAACCGTCTTGCCCGGTGATTCCGGTGATCAGTGCGCGTTTCATCGGCGATTTTGTGGCCTCTTATTCTCTTACATCTTGAACGGCGTTCTCGGGACTGTTTTCCGAAGGTATCTCTATTGTAGAAGGCGCGCTAGAAAATACAAATATGTCCCTTTGTAGCCGCGCAGCCGGATGTAGGGATAGGCCGCAACCGCGATGGGGATACACGCTATGGATTTCATGCGGCCAAGAAGTTGCGCCGCTCGCTGCCGTGCCGTCGGCTTGGCTTGCAGAGCGGCTGCCGCTTCTTGCGGCGCCATCTGCATCACGTCCCGAAAACTGCTCGGAGCCGCCCCTGCTGTCTTGCGCATCAGCCCCGTTCGCAGAGCCATGTTGATCATTTGCGCCGCGTGACCCACACCGGCGGGCTGCTCGCGCACGGACAGGATCTCAAATCCTTTAGAGCTCAATAGATTTCGCAACGCGGACACATTCCAGCGCAAAAAATGGTTGGGAGGATAATCCAGAACATCGGGACCCGTCAGCCATCGTTCGCGGTTCGGTACGCTCAATGCGATGTAGGCGCCAGGCTTCAGGCAGACTTTCACCTTCTCTAGAAACTCCACGGGTGCGGCCTGATGTTCCAGCACTTCGAAAAAAGTCACGACGTCGAATTTTTCGCCCGGATACTTTTCCGCAAATTCCGAAATGGTCAGCCCGAGCACCCGCGGCAGACCCAGGCGCTCCTTGGCGAAGCGCGCCGCGTTGCGGTCAAGTTCCGTCCCGCTCACGGAATATCCGGCGTCGCGCGCTGCCGCCAGAAAATTTCCGGTGCCGCACCCGATATCCAGCAGCTCGCCACGCCCCGGCGCCAGCGAGTCACTCAAAAAGTATTTGTGGCCAGGCTCGAGCGGCAGCAACTTCTCATCCCGGCCGCCATACATCTGTTCGTACCAGCGCGCATCCGGCATCACCCGCGGTTCCCAGTAGTGCAAACCGCAGCTATCGCAACAAAAAAGTTCGTGATTTCCGTGCCGTTCGATCGCCGCGTCCCGCGCCTTCGCTGCGCAGGCTGGGCAGATGGGCGAACTTTTGCCCTCCGCCTCGCCGCTCTCCATTCCATGCACCGCGCTTTCGGGATTTGAAAAATTGTGCGAGAGTGCGCTCATCCTTTAGCCGTGTGTAGCCACTTCCTTCCTCTCTTCTGAAGGCAGAGCTGCTCCGAACGATTTGCGGAGCAATCCTTTGTATCCCGTTCGAAGCCTCTCCAGCAGATATAGGTGATCATATCCCAAGATCAGCGCACTGAAGGCCTGAACGTAACTGTAAGCCCGGTGCCGCGCCGACATAATCTCACCGTAGAGCCGCGGCATTTCGAACAAATGCCGGAAATATCTCCAGCGGCCCGGTTTGCAGAGAGCAAAACTATCGAGCTCGTTCGCTTTCGTCCATTGTTTCAAATAGGCTCGCAAATTCGGTGCGCCAAGATCGTGTCCTTCGCGCTTGAGCCATTCCCGGATCTCCGTCAGTAACGCCCCACGCATCGCCATCCGATTTTCGATGACCCCGCGCGCGGCTCCTTCCGCGTTCGCCTGAAATAGATTCGCGCCATGCAGGCGGTATTTCGCCAGAAATTCCGGCAGAGCCACAACCGGCGCGACGAAAATAACGAGCGCGGTAAGGTAAGCGTCAGCCTGCGATCGCAAAGTCTCCGGCACCGGAAGCAGTTTGTTCAATGCGCTGCGCCGGAACGCGAGACAGGACGTGCCCACCATTGGGTAACGCAACAAAGAGACGCGGCTCTCCGTTACGCGGCCGGAAACACCTATAAAATAGCTGTCATTCTCCAGATTGGCTCCGCCTCGCCACAAGTGCGTGCGGTGGTACACCATGCCGGCTTCCGGGCTTTTCTCGAAGGTTTCGCAAACACGCCGCAGTTTGTCTGGCAGCCATAAATCGTCGGCGTCCAACAAGGCAATAATCTCGCCGCGCGCTGCTGCGAAACCGAAATTGAATGCGGAGCCTTGGCCGCCGTTCGCTTTCGGAAGATAACGTATGGAATCGCCATATTTCTTCAAACGCTCCGCTGTGTCATCCGTCGATCCGTCGTCTACAACCAGGATCTCGAGCATCTCGCGAGGGAAATCTTGCGCCAGGACGCTTTCCACGGCATCCTCGACGTAGTGCCCATAATTGAAGGTGTCGATCACGACCGTGACTAAAGGAGTGGTCATATTTGCATCCTTCAGCCTTTACGTTTCCCCGCGGGACCGCCGCAGATTGGCTGTACGAAGCCCCAACGCCTGGCGCACCGGCCTCGTCAGGTCGAGGAAGGAAAACCAGATTGGCTGTCCAATATGGTAAAAAGCGACGCGCCCCGCTTGTCGAACGTACCGCCCCACCGCGGCCCATTGCCGCCCCGCATTCGGCTTGACGCCATCCGCGCGGAGGATATGCGTCGCATCCGCAATCGTTCGCAGATGATTCCATCCGCCCGCAAAAGCGTGGTTTGCCGCCGCCTCTTCCCCGTGCCAAACGCCAGCCTTGCCGAGCGGGTGATGCCGGTAATCGTGATTCTGATGGACTGCGAGGGCCGCCCGCGACACGTCCACGACCGGCTTCTTCATCTCCAGCGCGTTCCACACCATCCAGTGGTCCCAAAAAGCGCGGCCCACCACGAGCGGCGGCATTTCGCGGAACAATCCTCGCGAAAAAACAAAATAATCAATCCACTCCGCCCCGCGCGGCGTCCCCTTCAAGCAAGCAAGATTGCGTAGTTGTTTCTGCCAGTCCGGATTGGCGAAATCACGCGGCTGCGTAATCTCCACATCGCAGCGGCGCCCTACCATCAGGAATTCCTTGTGCGCCGCTAAAACGCGTTCGAGCGCTTTGCGGAAATCCTGGAAAAAAATAATGTCGCAATTCGAATAGCAGAGAACGTCGTGCCGCGCGATCCTCTGCGCTTTCGCAAACATGTAGTCCGCACGATTCGAACCGGCCGTATTTTTCTCCGTGTGCGCCTCATGTCGGATTCCCAGTTCGCGCGCCACATCCGCCGCACCCTCGTCGTCGCCGAAGAGGATCACCTCCGCCTGCGGGTGCACCAGCGTCCAGCTCTTCAACGCGTTTCGCTGGATGACTCCGTTGTGCCCCACAAACGCCTTGCCGGTGGTAAAGAACGTAATCATGCTCGCCGCACTCCGCTCAGAGCAGCTGCTCGCGGCTGCGCTCTCGCGGCTCAGCCAGCATCTTCTGAAACTCTTCCGCCCGCTCGTCCGGCAGCGCCACAAAATTCGCGTCGTACGACTCGTCGTCCGCCGACGCTGGATACAGCGTCCCCATCTCGTTCAACGCAAACCACCGGTAGTTCCACCGAGCAAGCAGCTGCATGATCGCGCGCGCCAGATAACCCCACGGCCGCGTTCGAACGTCCTCCACCTCCGCCAAAATCGCCGGCCGCGGCGCAGTCTGCAGCAGCCTCCGCGCCCCTTCCAGCACCGCCAACTCTCCGCCTTCCGCATCCAGCTTGACGAAATCCACGCGCTCGATGCCCCGCTCCGCGAGCACATCGTCCAGCCGCCGCACCGGCACGCTCACACTGCGCGTCGCTTCCGCCACAGCAGGCGGCCGCAAACTGTTTCCCCAATCGCGAAACCCATCCACCAGATAGAGTTCTGCTTCCCCTCGTTCATTTCCCAGAGCACACGCTTCCACCTCCACGTTTCTGCAGCGATTCACACGCAGATGTCGCGCAAGTCGCTGCCGTTCGCGCTCCGACGGTTCGCACGCAATCACTCTGCCCCGACGCCCCACGCGTTTCGCCGCCAGCAGCGTGTACAACCCGTGATGCGCGCCCACATCCACCACCGTCATCCCCGGCCGCAGCAGCCGCTCCACAAATCGCATCTCCGCCTCTTCAAACGCGCCATACATAAGCTCGTGATCCAGCGCCCCCTTCTCCGCCAGCCACCACGCCCCAAACGGCAGCCGCAGCGGAATCGCCATCCCTGGAAACACGAGCCGCGCCCGCAGCGCCATCGTGATGTACTTCCTTTTCAGCGGGCTCGCCAAAAATCGTCCGAGGCGTTTCGCCACGCTCGGCTTCGCCGCCTCCGCTTTCTTCCACGGATCTCCGGCCTCGTGCGGCTCCGGATACAACCGAAGTCCCGCGATATCGATCGGCGCGCGCGCCGCCAGCAGCACCGTCCTCTTCCTCGCATGCTCCGCCGTCTCTCGAAAATCTTCATGCTCCGGCAAAGGCGCCACGCGGTAAACCGTCGCAAATCCCGCCCGGTACAGCATCTTCACCAGCCCGCCTTCGCTCGGGTAACACGCCACGTCCGTCAAGCTCTGATCGTCCGCTCTCGGCTCCTCCCGCAGCACCATCGACGCCTTCCCCTCCGGCACGCACATGCTTTCCACCAGCAGACACTTCTCCGTCAGCGCATGCAGGTGGCGCATCGCCCTCATCGGGTTTTCCAGGTGATAGATCAGCCCGCAGCACAGCACGAAGTCGAACCGCCCCAGCTCCAGAATGCTGCGCTCTTCGATGTCCGCCGTCTCAAACGGCACGCTCGGAAATCGTTTCCTCGCTTCCGCGATATTCTCTTCCCTCCCGTCGAATCCGCACACCCGCAGCCCGCACTCCGCGAGCGTCTTCGAAAAAAATCCCACGCCGCAGCCCGCATCCAGCGCGCTCTCCAGGCGCAGCACGGGCGCAAGCTTGCCCACCACGCGCCGGATCGTCTCCGCCCGCGCCGCGATCAGCTTGCGGTACCGCCGCTGGTCGAACGGCGTCAGCTTGATCGTGAATTCGCTCTTCGCTTCGTGGGACGAAATTTCCGCCACTACGTGCGGCACTCTATCTATTGCTGGCATGGGGCTGGACTCCACGCCGGCCTTTTTTCCCGACGGGGCTTTCGGGATCGCCGGACTTTCTTGCGCCTTCCCGGATCCGCCGCGCTCGCGGCGCACACGGCCAGGAAGAGCCTTTCCGCCGCTAGCAGAAATGAACCGGCTTCCGTCCGCGAATAGCGGCACTGGAAAGTGGCCGAATCGTAATTACTTCAAGGTAGGAATGCAAGTGAATTATCGTAGAGTAAATATAGCCAATTGGCGTACCAGTTTCCTCAGGCCCACGCCTGCGTCCGCTCGTTTTTCAAAAGAGGAAAAAAAGGAAAATGTCCTACCGCGGCGTCAGCTTGCCTGCCCGCCGTACCGCTCTACCCTCTTGCTCCGCCCGAAACCGCTCCAGCGCCAATTCCCGCTCCGCACCAGGATCCGTCATGACCCAGTGCGCCAGCCCCAGGCACCCCGCCACCGCCATCGCCACTAAGCCCCACCAGATCAACGCGCCATCCTCCAGCCCCAAGTGTTCGCTGCCCAACCCTGCCCGCAGCTTACCGCTCCCCCTCCCGCCTGGCAAGACTTCCGCCGCCACTATGTCATTGAGTGGTAATCACTTACACACTCTCAAGCTCCCGCCCCCCCGCGCAACCCCAGTTTCCTCCTCACCCCCGCCGTCCGGTGTACAAACACTTCCCACAGCAAATTCTTCACCGCCTCCACCTCTCTCCGCCAGAAGACTCTCCGCAATCCCCCATCTTCCGTCATCACGTGCGTTGCGCTCAAAATCGTGTACGCATGCGGCCGCTCCCCGTAAAGCTTCAGGTTCTCCTCCGCCTCCACTCCGCCATACGTCCCCAGCTCCCGTCCCCCCGCCACATGGTTGTAGTCGTGCAACTGGTGCGCAATCCCCGCGTACCTCGTCAAGTCCACCACCGGCAGCCCTTTTTTCCGCGCGTATTTCACGCACCACTGGTCAAACCACACCCGCCCGATCGCCAGCGGCGGCACATCCTTATACGTCCCCCGCGGAAACGCGAAAAAGTCGATCCCCGTGTGGCTCTCCAGTTGCCCTTCTTTCCGCATCCGCTCCTTCAGCTTCTCTTCCCAACCCTCGCCGAAGTCCATCGCCTCGCGTACTTCGATGTTCGTCCTTCGCCCCACCGCCAGGAACTTTCCGAACGCCTTCCTCACGCTCTCCAGTCCCGCCGTAAACTCCCGCGGCAAAAGAATGTCCGCGTTCACGTACGCGAAAAGTTCGTGGCTCGCGTGCAACTCCGCTTTCGCAAAAATATCCGCCAGCAGCGGCGTCCCCTGCCGGTTTCTCGCCACTTCCGTCACGTGTACCAGTCCCATCTCCCGCGCGCACTCCGCCGCTCCCTCTTCCGTCCCAAACAGAAGTATCTCCGGCCGCGGCTCCAGCTTCGTCCAGCTCGTGATCGCATTCCGCTGGATCACTCCGATGTGCCCCCGAAACGGTTTCGGCATCGCCAGAATTGTGAATGGCCTCGGGCTGGTCATGCAGATACGACTGTCCGGCGCGAGCGCTCTCCGGCGATCATTTCCTCAAGGATAGAATCGAGCGAGCGGGTGATTCGCCAGCTCGGGTAGTGGTCTCTAAATTTTCCGAGATTGGAAATGTAGCAAATGTGGTCGCCCTTGCGCGCTTCCTCCACGTACCGCCAATCCACTTTTCTCCCCGTCATCTGCTCAATGCGCTGGATTGCCTCCAGCATCGATATGCTGTTATCGCGGCCGCCTCCCAGGTTGTACACTTCGCCCGGTCGCGGATTTGCCGCGAATTCTTCCATTGCACGCACCACATCATAGCTATGAATGTTGTCGCGCACCTGCTTGCCCTTATAACCAAACACGGTGTATGCCTCGCCGCTTAGTGCCATCTTTACCAGGTAGGACAAAAATCCGTGCAGCTCCACTCCCGAGTGCGACGGCCCCGTCAGGCACCCTCCCCGGAACACGCCAACCTTCATCCCGAAATATCTCCCATATTCTTGCGCCACCAAATCCGCCGCTGCTTTCGAAGCTCCAAACAGGGAATGCAACGTCCGGTCAATCCGGCAATTCTCCGTCACTCCCTGATAGTCTTCCGCCCGCGCATACTCCCAGCGCGTTTCCATCTCTTTCAGCGGAATTTCGTTAGGCGCATCGCCATAAACCTTGTTCGTGCTCATGAACACGAACACCGCCTCCGGGCAATGCTGCCTCGTTGCTTCCAACAGATTCACTGTGCCCAGCGCGTTCACTTCAAAATCCAGCAGAGGGATATCCCGCGCTTTGTCGTGCGAGGGTTGTGCCGCGCAATGCACGATCAAATCGAACCGCCCCTCGCTAAAAAGCTTGCTGATAGCGGCGCGGTCGCGAATGTCCATCGCCGAGTGCGCAAAACGCTTCGTCACTCTTTTCAACCGCTCCAAGTTCCACAGCGTGTCCCCCGCCGGTCCAAAAAATTCGCGGCGCATATTGTTGTCCACGCCAAAGACTTCATGCCCCTGCCGGTCGAAGTGCTCTACGGCCTCCGACCCGATCAGTCCGCTGCTGCCCGTCACCAGTATGGTTTTCACTGATCCATCCAATGCCGCCGTTCACGGCCTCGCACACTTGCCGGCACGTTGTTGCGCTTCAACCCCATCGCATGGCGTATCGACCGGGTCGCATCCAGCAGCGGGTGCCATATGCGCATACGCAGCGTCCCGCGTACCATGCGGCTTATGTCTCGCCAGCGGCGCTTTGCCGGGGCCAGCCAGGAAAATCTGTTCGGAACAATTCCCTGTGGCTCAAGCTTGAACTCCGCATCCTCAATCGTTCGCGTATGGCCGGCGCCCCCGGCAAGTTCTAAGTTGCGTCGGGCCTCTTCATCCCTCCAGACACCTTCCATGCCTTGCGGATGGTATGCGTAATCGTGATTTTGGTGCACCGCGCAAACCGCATCGGATACATCCACCACCGCGACGCCCTCCGCGTGCGCTTTCGCAACCAGCCAGTGATCCCATCCCACCCGGCCTATCACTAAATCGGGAATCTGCGCGTAAAGACCGCGTCGGAACACAAAGTAGTCGATGTTGTGGTAAAAGCGTTGATAGCCTTCCGCGTGCGCCAGCGCGATAACTTTTTCCTGCCAGTCAGTCCGCGAAAAATCCAAAGCTGCTGTAATATCCGTATCCCACCTTCGGCCCACCATCAGAAAATTCTCACGCCATTGCAGCAACTGTCCCAGGGCCTTGGCAAACTCCTGAGTCAAAATAATGTCGCAATTGACGTAACCCAGAATCCCATGCCGCGACATCTCCTGGGCACGGCCAAAGATGGACCGGACCATTTTGGTGCCCTGCTTGCTTTTCTCCGCGTAAGGCTCGTGCCGCAATCCCAATTCTTGGCATACCTCTGCCGTACCCTCGTCATCGCCAAATAAAATAATTTCTACGTCCGGATGTAGCCGCCTCCAGCTTTCCAGGGCATTCCTTTGGATCACGTTGACGTGTCCAAGAAACGGCTTCGGCGTCGAGAAAAGTGTCAGCATCAGGGCTTTGCTCCAGTTCCGCCCGTTGAGCCAGCCTTGCGCAGTACGAAGCCACCGAGGGCATAGGAGCAACCATGAGGATTTGTCGGATCATGCCTCGTTTCAAAATCCAGTGCTTTATCGCGGGAGACTTCAACCCAGCGATTTGCCTCATCCTTCTCCCAGTAGCGTTCCTTCTCGAGGACCAGCGGCGCCAGAAGGCGCGGCAGCCGTTCCGGGCCGTAAACGCGGCACCACGGTGCCATGACTGCGTCTCGCCCGCAGGGTGCTGTCATGATAAGCAGACCACCTGGCCGCAACACCCGGGCAAACTTATCCATCACCTCGATATCGCCGTTACTCTGCTCCGCCGTAACACCATATCGCCCGGCAACTCCCACATGCTCGACGGAAGAACAATTGATGATTAGATCGAAATGATTTTCAGGCAGGTGAAGCTTCAGAAAATCGCCGCATCGGAATTCAACGTTGGGGTGTTGCCACAGGAAAGATTGTTTCTCGAGGTCGTTCGCCAGAACATGAAATCCTTTTTGCGCTGCCACGAGACTCATGTAACCCCGCTCGCAGCCAAACTCCAGCGCCTCTCCTGGCCCATCCGGCATTTCCTTGCTCAGGAAAGACCACTCCACATCGCGCTCCCCCCATATATTTACCGTAGCCGTGAGCGACACCGGTGGAATGAAAAGACGTTTCACGCGAACGAGGGACTTGTACACCCAAGCTGGAAGATAGATGGGAACCAGGTAGCGCTCAGCCATCCGTGGCCTCGTTTGAACTCGCTCGCAACTCCATGCTACCTCTCGACCCGAGCGGCATCCTGATTTCGTTCAATCGCGAAGCTCGAAGGGATGTTTAAGAGCCCGGTCCATTCGTCCCTTGGGTGCTGGTGAGACTCCGCTGCCACAATCATTTCCGGCGACAGATCCGACATATCTAACATTTCGTTGTCATCCCACAGGCTGACCATCCAAGTGTACGGTCCGGGTCTCAGCGGGAGCATGGGAAACCTGTGGACAAACTCATGTTCTCCTGGTTCAAGGCTTAGCCCGTACGCTGCCCATCCCCAAACAATCTGCCGCTCCGTCGTATAAAGGGTAATGCCATGCACTCCCCTCTTAACCAGTTCATTCACGGAAACCTTAACTCTCAAAGTAACGGGCCCTAAGTGAGATAACGTGTGTCGCGCTTTCCCCGGCCCCTCGACGATTGACCACCCCTTAAAACGGGCCCTACTGGTATCAAGGACATCTCGGTTCCCGTCCGAAGGGCCCGCCGAAGTCATCGCACTTTCGTATGCCCCCACGACTTCCTGGCTATTTCCATCCTGCTGAATCGTTCCGCCGTCCACCCACACTACGCGGTTGCAAAGTCGGCGGATCTGATTCATCTGATGGCTGACCAGAACCACGGTGCGTCCGGCTCGCGCGACGTCACCCATCTTGCCCAGGCATTTTTTCTGAAAATTAATGTCCCCGACCGCCAGCACTTCATCCACCAGCAGAATCTCCGGCTCCAGATGCGCCGCCACGGCAAACGCCAGCCGCACATACATCCCGCTGGAATAATGTTTCACCTGCGTATCAATGAACTTTTCCAGCTCCGCGAACGCCACAATTTCGTCGAACTTGCGCGCAATTTCGCGTTTCCCCATTCCCAGAATGGCCCCGCTTAGAAACGTATTCTCCCGCCCCGTCAGCTCCGGGTGAAATCCCGTTCCTACTTCCAGCAGCGACCCCACTCGCCCATGAATCTCCGCCCATCCGGTCGTCGGCTTCGTTATCCGCGAAAGTATCTTCAGCAGCGTCGTCTTGCCCGCCCCGTTTCGCCCGATCAGTCCAAGTACTTCGCCTTCTTTCACTTCCAGCGATACGTCCTTCAGCGCCCAGAATGTCTCGTCCTTCTTGCGGCGAAACGCCGAAAGTGGCGACTTCACAAACCGCTCCAGCGCGTGCCGCAGCCCCGGATCAGCCGCCAACCCCCGCCGGTACCGCTTTCCAAGCCCTTCCCCGTGAATGACAGGCGCGCTCAAGGTTCAACTAGCACAAGTTCGTTCTCTTT
>Ga0210403_10003473_pt1 | contig 13860 bp, 14 predicted proteins | sample IncBWC19MmetaG_FD_150863 | JGI IMG/M metagenome (GOLD analysis project Ga0210403, IMG submission 150863) | Forest soil microbial communities from Barre Woods Harvard Forest LTER site, Petersham, Massachusetts, United States - Inc-BW-C-19-M | ecosystem: Environmental > Terrestrial > Soil >... | reverse complement strand
TACGTAGAAGTAGCCGGGAAGCGCCATGCCTTGAGTCATCCCTGTGGCGCTGGAGTTCAAAACGCCATACTGGCGGATGATTTCAGATTTTGGATCGGCCAGCAGCGGGAATGTGACTTTCTGCCGCTGGGCAAAGTCCTTGAGAATTTCTTCACTGTCATAACTTACCGCCGCCAGCCCAATGCCCTGGGCCTTGAATCGTTCCTGCGCCTGTTGCAACTGCACGAGTTGCATCTTGCAGTAGGGTCACCAGTCGGCCGAACGGAAGAACAACAATACTGTCCCGTTCTTTCCTGCCAGGGAAACACTCGTGCGCTCGTTGCCATTCTGGTCATGGGCGGCGAATGCCGGGGCGGTTTCGCCGGACTTCAAGCCGATTTCCGGCTGTGCGCTATTCTGTTCCTGTGGTGCAGTACTCGCGGCCGCCAATACTGAACCAACGCAAATTACAAGCAGTAGCAACCTTGCTCTTAAAGACATCCTTAGGTTCTCCCATTTCTTACAGCAGCAATGTTTTACGCTAAGCTAATTATGATTCGCAAGGCCGCAGAAAGTTACAGGCACGAACTCGATGATGACATTGTTTCTCTTCTCTGCGCCCTCTGCGGTGAAGGGTTTCGTTTCGGCTGCATGGCGCTCTGCCTACGTGGTAAAGTTTCTTCCTGTTATGAACAAAGACTGGAAGACCCGCCTTATCCACACGGACGCCAGTATCCCCGAAGGCTTTCGCTCTCTGGCCCCGCCCACGTATCGCGGCTCGACCGTCCTGTTTTCCGGCGCGGCCGCCGTCAACGACACATGGAACCAATACGAAGCCGGATACACCTACGGCCTCTACGGGACGCCCACGGCGCTGGAACTCGCCGGACGCATCTGCGAACTGGAAAACGGATACCGTACCCTGCTGGTCCCCGGTGGACAGGCCGCCATCTCCCACATTGATTTTGCGTTTCTCAAGGCTGGCGATCACATCCTGGTTCCGGAGAGCGTCTACACTCCCAACCGCCGCTTTAGCAGCCAGGTGCTCTCACGTTTTGGCGTGCATGTAACCTACTATCCGCCGGACGCAGGCGCAGGCATCGCTTCCCTGCTACGCGACAACACACGCCTGGTGTGGTGTGAGAGTCCGGGGTCGATCACCATGGAGGTGCAGGATGTCGCCGCCATCTGTGCTGCGGCGCACCGGGTTGGGGCCCTGGTGGCCATCGATAACACATGGTCAGCGGGTGTCTACTTCGACGCCTTCACCCACGGTGCGGATATCACCATGCAAGCCATCACCAAGTACATCGGAGGACACAGCGACCTGCTGCTGGGTTCCATCACCGTAAAAGACCAAGCCACTTGGGAATTGCTAGGACACACGCATCAATTCATCGGCTGCGCGGTTTCCCCGGATGATTGCAGTCTGGCCCTGCGCGGCATGAAGACACTGGCGGTGCGCTTGAGAGCGATCGAGCAAAGCGCATTGGCCGTGGCCCAGTGGCTGGCCGGACGTCCTGAGATTGAGCGGGTACTGCATCCGGCGCTGCCTTCCTGCCCCGGCCATGAATTCTGGAAACGCGACTTCACCGGCTCAACCGGTGTGTTCTCGATGGTCTTCCGCCGGGGAATCGCCAAGCGGCAGGTGGAAGCTTTCGTCAACACGCTCGAACTGTTCAAGATAGGCTATAGCTGGGGCGGCGTCGCCAGCCTGGCGGTGGCCTATGATTTTCACGGCGCGGCCAACCGGGCCGATTACGGACCCCGCCTGGTGCGCTTGAGCATCGGTTTGGAAGAGGTGGAAGATCTGAAGGCCGATCTTGAGCGGGCCTTTGAGATACTGGACGCCCACTGGGACGTGCCGATCAAGGGCGTGGAGCTGCCTAAGTAGCGGATTTCCAGGCCTTAAAAAATAATCGCCTTTTCTTCGCTTTTCCTCTTGCAATTTTTCTGAACAACGTTTATAACTGGCCTTGTAAAAAACGGGCACGCCTGATGCAGCAACATCAAGCGCGCCCTGACCATACTACCTGAAAGAGCAGGCAACATGGCTACTCAACAAATTACACACTCTCTCTCCGGGGCGCAATCCCTCTGTGAATTGTGCCCATATTTTGATGCTGTATCAGCCCCACGCACCCAGCGCGCCGTGGGCCGTGATTTTAGTGCTGTCTCATCCCCTGCTCTCTCTGGCAAGGCGGGGCGTCCATGACGCCCGCCTTGCAGAAGCTCGAACTCTACCGGCGCGTGTTTGCTCTAAATCGCGCCCTGACCCATGTGGTCCTCAACTGCGACCAGTTAGAAACGCTAGGCTTCTTCCCGTCCGAGCCGGTGCGTGCCTGGCGCGTGGCCGCCCAGTTGCTCCAGTCAGAAGCCAGCAGTGTGATGCTCGAGGCTTTGCAGTCATTGGAAGAGAAAGAATCGTTTGAATTCGATCAGATACGCCACGAATGGGAAAAGCAGACCCGTGATCCTGATGACGTTCTGCTGGCCGCCGAGGAACGCAAACGGGAGATTCGCGAGCAGCTCAAAGGGCTGAAACAAGGTAAGAAGCGCCCACCCGGGAAGAAAAATCGTTAGAAGGAGAGGCGCGCATTGATAGGACTACGCCCGCGCGTAACCGGGATTCCATTCCTGCCGCCTGCGGTAAATTCACGGTTTTGTTACCTAGCCTTAACTTCGATTTAACTCCCCGTGGCTACGGTTTCCGTATGAGACAACCGTGGAAAGCGGAACGTCGCGAAGGACTCCCTGTCATCTCGCAGCGCAAACGGAACCCTGCGGCATTGATGGTCTCCATGCATTCTCTGCCGGCATTGTTCCACGAAACCTTTGTCCGCCGGGTCAGGCACCCCTTCCAGCCGCGAAGAAATTCGCTGGTTGCCACGCCTTACCGGGCTTGCCTGGCCCGCTCCAAGGAAGATCTGCGCGCGGCCTTCCGGCTGCGTTTCCGGGTCTTCAATCTTGAGCTGCATGAGGGCCTGGAAGCGGCCTACCAAACCGGCGAAGACACCGACGAATTCGACCGCTTCTGTGACCACATTCTGGTCCGCGACGATCGTACCGGCGAGGTCGTCGGTACATATCGCCTGCAAACTGGAAAGTCCGCCGGGCGGAGCGCCGGCTATTACAGTGAGCGGGAGTTCGACTTCTCACCTTACGGCGGGTTGCGGCATGAGCTGGTCGAGTTGGGAAGGGCCTGCATTCATCCCGATCACCGCAAGTATGAAGTGTTGATGTTGCTATGGAAGGCCATCGCCTGCTATGCCCGTGACCGGCGGGCGCGCTATCTGATCGGCTGCAGTTCCCTTACGTCCCAGGACCAGGGCGAAGGCTCGGCCATCTATCATCGGCTCCAACCGATGCTGGCCGCAGAACCTCTGCGCACTGTGCCCACGTCCGCTTATGCATTCGATCTTCTTCCGCAAGAGGCACAGGTGAAGGTGAAACCACCCAAACTCTTGCGGACCTATCTGGCCCTGGGCGCCACGATCTGTGGCCCTCCAGCCATTGACCGGGAATTCAGGACTATCGACTTTCTCACCCTGATGGATTTAAATAATCTCTCACCAGCGATCCGTAGCCGTTTGCTGGGCTAAGTGAATGTCGCACCCGGCCCTATAACCCGTTGTTGGCGAATCGCCAAGAGGACCCCGGCAGCAGCCGGGTGCGTCTTCGGCTGTCTGTGTGACTACTACGTTCAGTGGAGTCTCGGCCGGCTCACGCCCGCGCGGCGCGCACGCATCCTGCAGAAGTGGTCAGCGCGGCTGCTGCACGGCATTGATGTGAGCATCGCCATCGAAGGCAAGGCTCCGGCCCCAGGACTGGTGGTTTCCAACCATCTCAGTTACCTCGACATCATGGTCTACAGCGCCGCCGCCGCGTGCGTCTTCGTCTCCAAGCGTGAAGTGAAATCATGGCCGGGGATCGGCTGGATCGCTTCCCTTAGCGGGACCATCTACATTGACCGCGCCCGCCGCCGCGACACCCACGCCATCCAGCCGGACATGCTGGCCGCGCTCTCCGGCGGATTGCGCCTGGTGGTTTTCCCCGAAGGCACCAGTTCCAACGGTCAGTCGGTGGGGCCTTTTCATTCATCCTTATTTCAACCTGCGATCGATCTAAGCTGCCCGGTGACCGCGGCCTGCCTGCACTATGAACTTAGAGATGGCGATGCGGGCGAGGAAGTATGTTACTGGGGCGACCATACACTGGTTCCGCATTTGCTGAACCTGCTAACCAAGGAATCGGTGCAGGCGAAGATCAAGTTTTCCGGGAAGCCCTACCAGTTCACTGACCGCAAGACGGCCGCCCGAACCATGGAGGAAGAAGTGCAGAAGCTTCGAGGGTAAGCCAAAATCACGATGGGTGCCCCATCCTTCACGTTCTTTGTGAAGGGTGGGACGCGACGAACTGCCCCTCACACTCTTTTTTTTACAAGAACTGCAAGAACCCTCCATCGACCCGTTCTTCCCTGTGAAGGGACAACATTCCTCGTGACAGCAGGACTAATCCGGCTCCATATTCAGGTGCTGAAACAATGTGTCTCCAAGAGGTGTCGAGAGAACCAAGTCCTCAGACATCCTGCGTTCTGGACGAAGCGATATTATGATTTCAACATCTTTAGCCAAAAGAAGAATCTCGAGAAACTCCATTACATCCATGACAATCCAGTGCGACGAGGCTTGGTTACATCTCCTGAGTTGTGGATATGGAGCAGCGCCAGACACTACTTGTATGGAGAAAAGGGACCGGTCACGATTGGAGTATGACTTCCACGTAGAAGAGAGTTCTTCGCGTCCCACCCTTCACAAAAAACGTGAAGGGTGGGGCACCCATCGTATTTCACCTTTTAGACGTAACAAAGTTAGGTCTCTACGGCGTAAAGTCCCTGATCTTCTGCACGGTGACGCCATCCAGTTGCTGCAGCATGGCCACCAGCAAGTCAACCATCTGGTCGAAATCCCGGCGGTTCATGATGCCGTTGTGGGCGTGGGTGTAGCGCACCGGCACGACCATGTTGACCGTGGGCACGCCGCCGTTGCTCTTTTGAATTTCAGCGGAGTCGTCACCATAGCCATTCACGATATCGAACTGTAGGGGAAGCTGGCGGGAAGCGGCCGTCTGCTTCACGAACTGCACCAGCTTGCGGTTGGGCAGGGCTGAAGTATCGAAGAGGAACAGTCCCGGTCCGGCGCCCAGCTTCACCAGCGTCTCTTCCGGGTGCTGTTTGCTGTGAACATCGCCGGTGACGCCACCTTCGAGCGCGATGCCCAATTCGGGCTTGACCACGTCGGCGGCCGCATGGGCGCCGCGCAGGCCGACTTCTTCCTGCGTCGTAATGACCCAGAAAATCTGGTTGGGATGAGGCGCCGATGCCAGACGGCGCATGGCCTCCACTACCACCGCACATCCGGCGCGGTCATCCCAGCCCTTGCCCAGATAGTTGTCGGTGCCGTTCATGACCATGAAAGGCGCATCGGGGACGATGGGATCACCGGTGTCAATGCCCATCCTGCGGACTTCCTCGGCCGATCTGGCGCCGATGTCGAGAAAGATTTGCTCTCGGGGAAAGACCGCAGTGCGTTCATTCGCAGGGATCACATGAATGTCGCGGATGCCGGTCACGGCGCGCACCGGTCCTTTGGAACCGATGATGGTCCAGCGCTGGTCGACGAGCGCCTGATCGAGCCACCCGCCCAGCATCTGCATGGTGAGCAGGCCGTCGGGCGTGATGCGGCGCACCATGCCGCCCAGTTCATCCATGTGCGCATCGACGATGATGCGCGGCCCTTGCGTGCCCTGCGTGGCGATAATCGAGCCCATGCCGTCATAACGCAATGAAGCCGCATAGGGCTTCATGGCATCAACCATGACCTTGCGAATGGGCTCTTCAAATCCTGAAGGCCCGGCAGCATCGGCGATTTTCTGCAGAAGTTCAACCGTGCGGTCCTGGGCGGAAGCGGCGAGGGTGACGGACAGCGATAGAAACAGAGCAAGGTAGTAACTCGCGGTTTTCATGGCCGTGAGCATAACACCAGAAGGATTGGCTTGGCACCTGCCGCGCCGGGTTACTGCAACATCTGAGCGGAACGCGGGCACGCCACAGGTCGAATGCGGCAACGTTTTTTACCGGTCAGCGTTCGTGGGCGTTCCTGACACCTTGTTTGTGACGGACACCTTTAGACGTAACAAGTTACGTCTTATTTTTTTGTGAGGCGATGCCTGCTTGCGCGAAGCGGCTTTCAAATGTTTTGGCGATCATGTCTCCGCAGCGGTAGGGAAACAGCCGCTGGAGCATATCCATTTGATAGGCGTCGGCGCCGATCAGGACGCGTCCCTTGTCTGCCAGAACACCTTTGACGATCACCTTGGCCGCCTGTTCCGGAGAGGTGGCTGCGATTTGGCTGAAGAGCGCCTTAGCGGCGGCGTTGGCGGCCGGGTTGGTGCCGGCCCCATCGCGGGCGGAGGCGGCCACGTTGGTCTTGATTCCTCCGGGATGCACGCACGTCACCTGCACCCGGCTGCCGGCGGCTTTCAGCTCCAGACGCAGTGCCTGGCTGAAGCCACGAACGGCGAATTTGCTGGAGCCATATGCGGTCTGCCCGGCCGGGGCTATCAGACCAAAGGCGCTGGAAATGTTCACAATGTGGGCTTCCGGTTCACGCTCGAGCATCGGCATGAAGAGCTTGCTGCCATAGATGACGCCCCAAAAGTTGATGCGCATCAGCCATTCCATGTCGGCCAGACTGACTTCGGCAAACGTGCCAAACAGCGCCACGCCGGCGTTATTGATAAGCAGCGAAGCCCGGCCAAAGTCTTTTTGCACGCTGCCGGCAAAACCTTCCACGGCGGCGGCATCGCCCACGTCGAGCAGATAAGTCTTGACCGTCGTCTGGGAGTTGGATTTGACCACCAGCGCGCGCGTCTCTTCCACGCCCGCCTGGTTCTTATCGGCCAGCGCCAGTTGCGCACCGTGTCCGGCGAGTTCCAGGGCCAGCGCCCTGCCTATGCCCGAGCCTGCGCCGGTGATCACGGCGACCGCGCCGCTTAGATTCTTCATGGGCCCTCCGAAGGAAAAGTTAAACCACGGCTATTTTAGCCGCGAATGAACGCCAGTCAAACGCGCCTGGAAATTGGGCCGCCTGCCGGAGCGCGCCCTTGAGAGCTGCCAAGACTTGAGAAAGGCAAAGAAAAGAGTCTTGGCCGCGCTGACCCGCATCAAAATGTCATAATCTTGAACAGACGCCCTTGCACGGAAGCTGGGCCCGTCAGGACGATCGACTCCGGCGGCCCGCAGGGTGTTTCAGCAAGGTTAGAGACGTTGGAAGAACTTACCCTGCGAGGACAACTGACATGCCTGGTCTTTCTCCGGAACACGCACTATTCATCCGCCAACTGACGCTGCCTCTCACCCGAGTGGAGCACGCCACCACCAAGCGTGTAATCGAGGCCATTCCCCTGGACAAGGGAGATTTCCGCCCTGACCCGGTCGCCAAAACCGCTCTGGAGCTGGCGTGGCACATTGTGGCCGCCGAGCACCGTTTCCTTAACGGAATTTTCGCGGGCGCCTTCGATTTCACCGCCATCAACCGTCCGGATTCGGTCAACAACTCAGCGGCCATCGCCAAATGGTTTGATGACTCCTTTACCACCAGCATCGCCAAGATTGAGGGTCTCAGTGGCGCGGACCTGGTGAAGACCATCGATTTCCGCGGCCTGTTTCAACTGCCGGCTGTCAGCTACCTCGGCCTCACCGCCAACCACACCATTCACCATCGTGGGCAGCTCTCTATGTACCTGAGACCCATGGGCGCAAAAGTGCCGTCCATTTACGGCGAGAGCTATGACGCAGCCCAGGAGCGGATCGCCAAAGAAAAAAAGTAGATATTAAGAAATCCAATTAAACTGCCGATAGGAAGGTAAATGAAGGGTCCGCGACCAAGCCAGGGCCGAATCAGGGGGTGGACTTATGTTCTCGTCACCCTGTCTCTTCTTTTCGGCACTTTTCTGCTGGACGGCGCCACCTGGGTGGGCAACTCCGAGCTTCACACTCTGCTTGAAGTTATTACCACGCTGCTGGCGTTGATCACCGGCGCGATGGCGCTGGTCCGTTATTACGCCAAGAAGAGCAGCACCTTTCTGCTACTCGGCACGGGCTTCCTGGGAATCTCAGTCATTGATGGCTTTCACACTGTCGTGACTGCTTCCTTCTTCACTGTTCGCATGCCCTCTCCGCTCGCCCTGCTCAGCCCCTGGACCGGCATCTGTTCGCGCTTCTTTCTTTCGGGCGTCATGTGCGCCAGTCTGCTGGTGTGGCGGCGCGAGGCGCGCAATCCCGGCGCCCCGCCCATTCGTGAAAACACCGTATATCTGGCTGTTGGAAGTTGCATCGCAATTTGCATTCTGTGGTTTTCGCTGTTTGCGCTGCCTCCGGCATACTATCCGGATTTCATCGTTCATCGTCCCTTGGACCTGGCGCCGGTGCTCCTCTTCGCCTGGGCGGCCATCGGATATCTGATGAAGGGCCATTGGAAGACGAACGACTTTGAACACTGGCTCATTATCTCTCTCATCATCGCCGCGGAAAGCCATTTCGATTACATGTTCAGCCGCAAGCTGTTCGACGCTCCTTATTTCGCGGCCCATCTGTTCAAAATCATCGGCTATGGCTTGGTCCTCAACGGGCTTTTTATCAGTATGTTCTCCATCTTCAGAAGCGAAGCTGAGAATGCCACGCGGCTCGGTCATCTGAACGAATCACTGGCACAGCAGGTCGCCGAGCGGCAAAGGGCGGAAGAAGAACTTCGCCGGTCCCAGGACGAGTTGGAGGTCCGCGTCGAGGACCGGACGACCGACCTGGCCCGCGCCAATGACGCGTTACAGATGCAAATCGTAGACCGGCTCAGAGCGGAACGCGCGGCGGAGGCGGCCAACCAGGCCAAGAGCCAGTTCCTGGCCAACATGAGTCATGAGATTCGTACGCCCATGAACGGCATCATCGGCATGACCGAGCTGGCGTTGGCGAGTGATCCCACTTCCGAGCAACGAGAGTATTTGCAGGCTGTCAGCCAGTCGGCCGTGGCCCTGCTGACGGTAATCAACGATATTCTGGATTTCTCTAAAATTGAGGCCCATAAACTAAGCCTCGACATGGTGGAATTCAATCTGCAAGCCACGCTGGAAGATGCAATGAAGACGGTCTCGCTGGCCGCCCACAACAAGGAGCTGGAACTGGTCCGCGACATTGCCAGGGACATTCCGGAATCGTTGGTGGGTGATCCCGGAAGGCTGCGGCAGGTGATCATCAATCTCGCCCACAATGCGATCAAATTCACGGAAAGAGGCGAAGTCAGGGTGCAAGTCCGTTGTGAGAAGCACGATGCATCCGGCGTGTGGCTCAACTTTGCCGTCATCGACACCGGCATTGGAGTTCCACGGGAAAAGCAGCCATTAATTTTCCACGCATTTTCACAGGCAGACGGTTCAACCACGCGCGAGTATGGGGGCACCGGCTTAGGGCTGTCGATTTCCGCCTCGCTGGTAGAGATGATGGGCGGCCAGCTACAGATCGAAAGCGAAGTAGGTAAAGGCAGCAAATTTTACTTCAGCGCCACTTTTGCCCTGGGACAGGCCGTGCAGGCAACGCCGACCAAAACACCCAAGCCTAACGCAGTCTCTGAGGAAACACTGCCGGCGACACTCGCGCCAGGGGCCTCCGCGCCCGGAGTCAGCCGGCCATTACACATCCTGCTGGTGGAAGACACGGCGATCAATCAGATGCTGGCGACACGGATTCTGGAGAAACGTGGTCATACGGTCACACTGGCGACCAACGGAATCGCTACGCTGGCGGCCATGGCGGTACAGAATTTTGATTTGGTCCTGATGGACGTACAGATGCCGGGCATGGACGGCTTGGAAGCCACCGCCGCCATCCGCAGCCGTGAATCGGGGATGGAACGCCGCACTCCGATTATCGCCCTGACCGCCCATACGATGAAAGGCGACCAGCAACGCTGCCTGGATGCAGGCATGGACGGCTATGTCGGTAAACCCATCAATGTCGCGGAGCTGATTGGAGAAATCGCCAGGGTGTGCGCGGCCGGGATTCATTTGTCCAATGCGAGCACGTCAGAGGTTCCGGCCCAGAGCCGGTGATAGGATAAGTTGCCATCCCTTGTTCGGAATGCTCTCTAGATCAGCAGATCAGCTAACGCGTCTTCGGAGTAGAGGACTTTGTAGACCACTTTTGTATTCGCAGGCGGGCTTCCTCTGAGGAGACGACACGACCTTCCTTGACCGCTTTGAGCCCACGATCGATGGCAGCCAAGGTCTCGGCGCCCACCTCGACCTCTTCAGTCACCGGCACTTCGAATTTCAGATCAGCCATGCCCTTACGATAAGCCGGGTCGACCAGGAACGCAACCGGTTCGGGGCCGACTCACGGCGGCCCTTGCTCAAGCAAAAGCCTTAAACACAGGCATTTTCCGCAAGTTCTTCAGGAGGTGCGTAACGTGTCTCTTGGGGTTTCACCTTATCCACGTTTCGTACTAAACTGCTATACGGTTCCATTATGCTAGCCGCCAATCAAACTGCTCCCCCTTTCGCCGGATACACCCCAGGCGAAGCGACCCTGATTGCCTTTTTTGAAACCGACTGCCCCACCTGCCAGCTTGCGCTGCCTTATCTGAACAAGCTCTCTGCCGCCACCATCAAGGTGGTAGGCATTTCGCAGGATGGCGCGGCCGCGACCCGGGAATTCGTCCGGCAACTGGGCATCGCCTTTCCGGTTGAACTTGACACGGGACTGGACCTCTCGCGCGCCTATAATCCACAGTCGGTGCCCGCCCTGTTCCTGGTAGGAGCCGATGGTGTCGTGCAATCCACGCTCGAAGGCTTTGACAAACAGGGGCTGAACGAAATCGCCACCGCCATCGGCCACGCACCGATTGCGTCTGAACACGATGGCGCCCCCGCGTTCAAGCCGGGATGCAGTTCGCGCCATCTGGAACCGGCAACGCCCGGCGGACATGGCCCGGAGACCCCCAGCATTCTGCGTACTACCGCTGAGCCCGCCTCCCGGCTTCAGGTTCCGGAAGGCGCAGATCCGTTTGCCTACTGCATGGAGCATTTTGGCGATGCGCTGCCGGTGGTTCCACCAACCGAAGATCGGGTCCAGGCCATGCTGAAAGCCTGCGGCCTGCCTCCGCGGCAGATTGTGGCGCGTGTCCCGCCGGTCTATGGCGAGGCATCGGTGGAAAAGATTGCCGCCAACGCCGTGATGGCCGGATGCGCGCCGGAAATGATGCGTGTGCTGCTGCCCCTGGTGCGCGCGGTGTGCGACGAGCGGTTCAATATCCATGGGGTGCAGGCCACCACACATTTCGCCGCCCCGCTGGTGATCGTGAATGGACCGGTGCGCGGTGAGCTGGGTTTCTGGCAGCGCCAGAACGTTTTCAGCAATGTGGCCCGCGCCAACAGCACTCTGGGCCGCGCCCTGCAACTGGTGCTGCTGAACATCGGCGGTGGAAGGCCCACCGGCATCGACATGTCGGCCCTGGGTAACCCTGGTAAATTTTCCTATTGCATCGCCGAGAATGAAGAAGAGAGTCCGTGGGAGCCGCTGCACGTAAGCCGGGGATTGCGCAAGGATCAAAGCGCGGTGACGCTGTTTGCCGGCGAGGCCCCACATGGCGTCAGCGAGCATAATGCCCAGAGGGGCAAGACGGTTCTAAAAGCGGTGTGCCATGCGCTGGCCACAGTATGGAGTTACCGGCTGTGCATGATGCACGAGGCGGTGGTGGTGCTGTCTCCGGAGCACGTCAAGACCTTGCATCGTGACGGCTTTACCCGCGAACAGGTACGGCAATTCCTGTTTGAAAATACCGGCATTCCGGTGCGCCACTACCAGGACCAGGATGACCGCGGCGAAGGACTGCAACTGGTCCCGCACTATCGGGAAATCAGCATCGCTGGCGAACGCTGCTACCAGAAATTCCGGGCGCCGGAATCGCTGCACATCGTGGTCGCCGGCGGCACCGCCGGAAAGTTTTCCGCCGTCATTGGAAGCTGGGCCACCGGGCCCACCGGAAGTCAGATGGTGACGTATGCGGTGGAGTGAATCGTGGTGTCCACCGTATCTAAGAATATTTAGCGCTTGGTATTCGGTGGTTGGTATTTGGTATTCGGTACTTGATACACGCGTTGGCGGTTGCGAGAATAAATACCAAGTACCAAATACCGATTTCCGACACCGCTTCCCTCAGGAGAACCTATGCCCCTAACACTCGTAAGCCCTATGAACGAAACCGTTGTAAAAGCGTCTGCGCCGCCGGCGCGGCTGGCTTCGCTGGCCGGGAAAAAGATCGGCTTTCTGGATATCAGCAAGCCGGGTGGCAGTGTTTTTCTTGACCGCCTGGAAAAGATCCTGCGCGAGCGGCATCAGGTCGCCGATATCCTGCGGACGAAGAAGCCGACTTTTGCCAAGAACGCGCCCGATGCCGTGATCGAGCAGCTTCGCGGCATGGACGCGGTCGTTGAAGCCCTGGCCGATTGAGGGTCGTGTACAACGTGCAGTTTGCACGATACCGTCCGGCTGGAAAATATGGGGATTCCTGCGGTGGCGGTGGCCACCACGGAATTCATGACACCGGCGCGCGTCCAGGCCAGCGCCCTGGGACGGGCAGGCTTCGAAGCCGTGTTTGTGCCCCATCCCATTCAGGACCAATCGCCGGAACAGATCGCCGCCCGCGCCGACGCCACGGTCGAAGAGATTGTGCGGCGGTTGACTGGGGCGTAGGTGGCCCTGTTCGCGCAGGGCGCCTTTCAACGTTGGGGAGTTCATTCCGTATCTCTCTGCGAGGTGTGGAGATGTCACCTTCTAATGCGGAACACCGTCATTCCATCGTCTACGCGGTCCTCTGGCGCTATTCAAGATGGACACCTTTAGACGTAACAAGTTACGTCTCTACGCGGTGTTTGATCACCTGGTGGCCAATATGCGTTGATCAGCCATTGCAACTTTGCCGAACCTAAGGAGTTCGAAAACTCATGCGCAAACTATTCCCTCTTTTGCTGTTTGTGGCCGTCCTCGCGCCGCTCGCTTACGCTGCGCCTTCCCAGTATCTCTACAAGGTCACGCTGGTGCAGGCAGCGCCCGGCAAGCTGGTGGAGTTGATCGATCTCTACAAGACACGGGCCACGGCCCTGAAGGCCGTCGGCGATGAGGCCCCGCTGTGGATGCGCCATAGCCAGGGCGACCACTGGGACCTGATGGTCCTTTACCCCATGGGCAGCTATATCGACTATTACAGTCCGGAGCGGTCCCAGAAACGGCGCAGCACAGAAGACTCTCTGCTCAGCCTGCAGGAAAAACTCCGTGGCGACATCGCCTGGCAGGAAGACCTGTTCGTTCAAGGACCTCCGATTGAGGAGTTACGCAAGGCCTTTGCCTCCGGCGCATTTTTTCACGTGGAAATGTTTCAGTCCTCGCCGGGGAAGTTCGCCGAACTTTACCGTGAGCGGGAAATGGAAAACGCCTACGCCAAAGCGATCAAGGAACCGGAAAACCTGATCTTTGTCCGCGACCAGGGCGCCGCCTGGGACATCTTCACCATCGGCGTCTTTCGCGACCTGAGACACTATGCCGAGAGCGCCGATGTACCCGCAAAGGACCAGGAGGCGGCCGCCAAAGCCGCGGGCTTCGAATCCCCCAGCCAGATTGGGCCGTATCTGCGGCAATTCATCCGGATGCATCATGACACCCTGGCGGTGGCCGTAAAATAAAACTGCTTCCGAAAAACGAAGGCCTCGCCGAAGCGAGGCCTTCTGAACAACTACACAACCTTACGGTTAGTCTCTATCGCGCCGGTCATC
>Ga0210403_10003471_pt1 | contig 13866 bp, 11 predicted proteins | sample IncBWC19MmetaG_FD_150863 | JGI IMG/M metagenome (GOLD analysis project Ga0210403, IMG submission 150863) | Forest soil microbial communities from Barre Woods Harvard Forest LTER site, Petersham, Massachusetts, United States - Inc-BW-C-19-M | ecosystem: Environmental > Terrestrial > Soil >... | reverse complement strand
AGAGACCCCGCCGTATGCAAGGGGTAGAGCCTTGCACTTTGCTACCGGATGGTGTGTGAGAAATGGCACCCAGCCGGCCTCGGACGCGGTCAGGCTTGATGTCTCAGTTGGGTCAAAGGCGGCTGTTTGACAGGCTGCCAACCACTTCCGGTCTTCCCCAAACAACGGACATCGCGAGGCCGGCCCGACTGGTCCGGTTTGTGCCAGCAGCGGACTTGTCCGCCACGCCGACGGCTAGTCAATGTTGACCACCTCGCGTCTGGCGTTCTTGCGTAGCACTTCAGGAGGTACGCCGTACTTTCGAAGTGTTAATCGGCGTGGGGTCCCGACGCCGATCGGCGAGCTAAGCTATTGATCGGTCTGGCGGTGGAGGGGTCATTCTTGGACACTTGTTCACAAGCTTGTCGAGGCGATCATGACGGTTCGCAATTTGACCAACGGTCGGACTTGGACGCCGAGCGACATTGATCGCGCGCTGTGTGGTCACGCGCTTACAACGGTGATGATGGCGCGCTTTCACATCGTTGAGCGCGTCAAGCGATCGTTGGCTTCTGATCTATCAAGACCGTCTAAGGCAGCGTAAATCATGCGCTGTGATAACGGCGAGGTTAGCGTCGCCGTTAAACGCTATCATGCTCGCAGCCTCGAGCGGTTGATCTATTAAGGAAATGCCATGTCCGATGATGATATGAAAGCTGAGCTCGAACGTCTCCGCAGCGAGAACGCGGCACTCAAAAAAGGAGCTTCCGACGGCATCCGCATGAAGGTAAGTGAAAAGGGTGCCGTCTCGGTTTACGGAATGGGACGCTTTCCGGTGACCTTATATAAAGAGCAATGGTTGAAACTTCTGGACATGTCCGATGGGATTCGCACGTTTATTGCCGAGAATGAAGCGCGACTGAAGGCGAAAGATTGACAGCCACGGCGTTCAGTTTGCGGTTTTTTTACCCGCCCCTTGCCATCGCATACCTTACAGCGTGCTGGGAAAATGCGCTTGCCGGGTTCCGATGGTTGTTTGACAATCTCTACGCCGGTGCCGTTGCACGCTACGCATTTCATTTCATCTGGCAAGGGCACACCGCGCTTTAAAGTTGTTTCGTCTCCACAAGCGATAGTGGTAGATCGAAGGCGCTTCAATCGCGGAGTTGTTTTAACCTAACGCCTCAACCTTAATCAGCTAACTTAGGCGCAGCCAGCTCTCCGGCCGACACTCAGAATGTCCGTTGATCGGAAGTGGCGGGCGCAGGGTCGAAACGGCGCTTTTGACCGCGTTTCGGGATCAGCCCTGTCCTGCAGCAGCCCAAGGGCTGGAACTCCAATCTAGGGGCTTCCCTGACCGGCGAGCGCGTTGAACGGCGACTGGCAGCGGTGCTGGCGGCGGACCGCCTGATGGGGATCGACGAGGAAAACGCTGACCCGTCTCAAGGCTGTCAGAAAAAACCTTGTCGATCCCCCGATAGCCTCCCATCGAGGCCGCATCGTCAAGACAACCGGCAACGGTATGCTGGTCGAGTTCGCAAGCGCCGTTGAACGCCGTGACTTGTGCAGTGGCCGTTCAAGACGAGATGGCCGAGCGTAATGGCGATGCCACAAGAAAGGATCATCTTCCGCATCGGCATCAATGTCGGTGACATCATCATCGACGGCGACGATATCTTTGGCGACGGCGTTAATGTCGCAGCCCGCGTCGAAAATGAATACGAGCCGGGCGGTGTGTCTGTCTGGCAGCGCATTCGATCATGTCAGAGGCAAGACCCGCTTCGCCTTTGAGCTCGGTGAAAAGTCACTGAAGAACATCGACCGGCCCGTGCGGCTGTATGCTGTGCGTCAGTCAGCAGCGACAGCCTCAACATTTTTCGATACAGGCGCCACCGATCCCCTGGCGCTGCCCGACAAGCCGTCTGTCGCGGTGTTGCCCCATGTTGACGAATTTGGAGGGATAGGGTTGTGCTAGCTGAGCCTGCAACATGAAAGGTGCTCGGAGCGGCAGAACGTGATGGCGGTCCCCCTTAGCTCCCCCAAACGCAGACTTCAGAGTCGAAGAACCAGTCAGGCTGGACCTTCTCAAGTGAGAGCTCAACCCTGCGCGGGTTGAGCTCCAAAATGTCGGTCTATGCATCGGCCGTGGGATGAAACAGGACCAAAACTGCCACACTCACTCGTTTCCGAATCTGACCATGGCTGATGTTCGCCTGAACGTCGCAATGTCCGCTTGCGGGAGATGAGCCGACAGGGTCATGCGCGCAAGAGCGATGGTTCGTAGGTAGTGTCGTGCCAAATCTGTCCAAGCTTTAGGTCACGCTCATCAAGTGAGCGTGAGATGTGAAGCAGTTCATGCCCGCGCTTCCCGGCTGCAACTAAGCTTACGGCTTCTCTGACAGGACGGGAGATCCGCCGGCCGAAAGGGGGCGTCATGGGAACGTGGACCGTCTTGGCGTATCCACCAGGATTCGCCGCGAGCACGATGCTGCTGCTGACCGATGGCACTGTCATGGTCAACGAGGACTCCTCCCGCCGCTGGTTCCGGCTGACCCCGGACAGCGGCGGCGGATACCGCAACGGCACCTGGTCACCACTCGCCGACGCTGGGGTCGCACGGCTCTACTACGACTCGGCCGTGCTCGCCGACGGGCGAGTGCTCGTGATGGGCGGCGAGTACAGCGACACGTCCGGGACATTCAGTCAGAACTGGACGGGCACGGGCGAGATCTATGACCCGCTGATCGACACCTGGTCGCCGACGCCGGCACCGCCATTCGCCTCCGGGGCCATCGGCGACGCCGCGGCCTGCCTGCTGGCTGACGGCCGGCTCCTGGTCGGCGACGTCTTCAGCAGGTCCTCGGCGATCTACGATCCGGCGACGAACACGTGGTCGACCACGTCAAGTTCGACGTACATGTCGAACGAGGCCAGCTGGGTGCTGCTCCAGGACGGGTCGGTGCTCAGCGTGACGACGTACACGCCGCCCCAGGCGGAGCGGTACGTCCCCGCCAGCGGCATCTGGGCGAGCTCCGGCTTGACCCCGGACGGGCTCGTCGACGTGCCGCTCAAGGAATTCGGCCCGGCCGTGACGCTGCCGGACGGGCGCGTGTTCGTGGTCGGTGGCACCGGGCGGACTGCCCTCTACACCGCCCCGTCGGGCGGGACAGGCACCGGTACCTGGACCGCCGGCCCCGACGTCCGCGACACGGACGGGACGATGATGACGGCCAAGGACGCTCCCGCCTGTCTGTTGCCGAACGGCCGGGTGCTGATGCTGGCCGGCCCAGCCGGTGCCGGCGGCTGGTCCGTCGCGTCCAGGTTCTTTGAGTTCGATGGCACGTCGATCGTGCGGGTGGCCGACGCTGCGAACGCCGGCGGGGTCACCTATGTCGGGCGCATGCTGCTCGTCCCCTCTGGCGAGGTCCTGTTCGCCGATGGCTCGAGCACAGTGGCCATCTACGCGCCGGATGCCGGGTACGACACGACGTGGAAGCCGATCATCACCACGTGCCCGACGGACGTCCAGCTCGGGCAGACGTTCACCCTGACAGGCCGGCAGCTGAACGGCCTCTCGCAGGCCTCGGTGTACGGCGATGATGTGCAGACCTCGACGAACTACCCCATCGTCCGCGCCCGGAACACCTCGACCGGTGCCGTGTCCTACTGGCGGACGGCGAACCACTCCACCATGGGCATCGGCACCGGCGCCACCGCGGTATCCACGACTTTCACCGTGCCCTCGACCACCGACCAGGGCACCTATGAGCTCGTGGTGATCGCCAACGGGATTCCTTCAGACGCGATCACCGTCACCGTCGATGCCGGCTCTGGGCAGGCGAGCTACCTGCTGCTGGACCGCTACATAGGCGGGGGGGCCGTGCTCTGGGCGTATGCGAGTGGCGCCTGGCACGGCAAGGACGTCTCGGACGAGGACCTCGCCGGCATCGCTCAGGACCTGTTCGCGGCCAACCGCGTCGACGCCTATTGGTCAGGCGCCGAGCTCACAATCGCCCGCGGCTGGAAGAACCTCTAACTCTGTCAATTCCGCTACCCATTCATTCAAACCCGAAGGAGCACGTCATGCCGAAACCACCCAGCCCCGAGATCCTCGCCCAGCTCAAGGAGGCCACGGCCAAGCGCGCGACCAGCGCTGGCAAGGGCGGCCAGCAGGCCGCACCGCCCCAGGCGCCCCCACCGCAGCGGACCGCCGAGCGGGTCCACGCGGCCCAGGCCGACCAGGCCCCCGCCGCCGGCAGCGCGAACGCCCAATACCTGCTGCTCGACCACTACGTCGGCGGCTCCTACGGCACGCTATGGGCCTACGCCAGCGGCGCATGGCACTCGTCCACCACGAACGAGCCCGGCGATGAGCAGGGCGTCGCACAAGTCGCCTTCGCCTCCAACGCTGTCGAGGCCGACTGGAACGACACCGGCCAACTCTGGCTGTTGCGTTGCTGGAAGTACCTCTAACCGTTCCACATCAATGATCCCGCCTGGGCAGGAGGACGCGCGCCCCGCCGCGGCGTGTAGAGCGTATGGCTGCAGTCGTGCCATCCGCGCTCGAAACTGGCCGCGCGCATTTGAGCGGATGCGTCCGGCCACTGGGGAAAAGCCCACACTTTGAGAAGCGCGCTTGCGATCCGTGAGGTGCCTTATATCGATGCCGCGCGCGCCTGCCGCTTCGGCCACAAAGCGCATCATACTTCGGCCACATGGTGCCGAACGTGCTGGCCCCGTTCGGTTCCTGCACGCTGAGCCCAAGATAGGACAGCCTCCGCCAGGATGGCCTGGCCAACGAATGCGGTCAGCATGATCAGGCATTCTCGACGTCCGCTTTCGAGGGCAGGGCGGGCTATCCTTAGTTGTCGGGCGAGGTCGGGTTTTAACCCACAAGAGACATCGGAGCGAAAACGCGAACGTGTGAGCAGCTGATGCCGATAGTCCTGCAAAAACTAAACGAGCAGCAGCTTCCTCATCAATGTGGAAAATGATCTTGAAGCGCGACGCAAAACGGGGCACCAGGGCCGACTGCCGATGTCGGTTATTAGGCCCTGCTCGAACATACCAACTGCACCGAACGATGTCCGCTTTCAGGGGTGACCTGGAAGACATGTGCTCATGCTGAGTTCTTCCAGTTTGACTAGACTCGGACTTCTCGCTTTGTCCTGCTTTATTGCCGCCACCGGAGCTACAGCGAACCTCAAAAGCGTATTCGATACCCCGACGCTCCCCGAAGGATGCGCGAAACCAGAATCTGATACGAGGAGTGCGTTCTCCCAAGCCCGACCCCAACCCTGCGCAGGTTGAGCTCCGCCGCCCACGGCCACCCCAGCATCCCACTTACAGACTCGGTCGCTTGAACAGATTGCGGCCGAGCGAGGAAGGGCAGACTTCGATAAGCGTCAAGGGAAATGTCCGCGGGCCAATCGACTCGGCAGGTATTTCTCATGCCACGGGGCCGATCACTCAATGTCATTAGAGTACCCATCGTTTGCGCCGCTTGTAGTGCTTCACATCGCGGAATGATTTTCGTTTGTCCCCCGCAACGCCGAGATAGAACTCCCTGACGTCCTCGTTCGACGCCAGCGCCGTGGCCTCTCCGTCCATCACCACCCGGCCATTCTCCAGGATGTAGCCGTGGCTGGCATATTTCAGGGCCATGTTGGTGTTCTGTTCGGCGAGCAGGAAGGACACGCCCTCCTTGGAATTCAAGTCGCGTGCGATTTCGAAGATTTCCTGGACGATCTGTGGGGCTAGCCCCATCGACGGCTCGTCGAGCAGAATCATCCGCGGCTTCGACATCAGTGCGCGGCCGATTGCGCACATTTGCTGCTCGCCTCCGGACGTGTAGCCCGCCGTGGAGCCGCGCCGCTCCTTCAGCCGCGGAAAATAGGCGTAGACACGTTCGAGGTCCGCGGCGACCGCGGCCTTGCCGTCGCGTCGCGTGAAGCCTCCGGTCAGCAAATTCTCTTCGATGGTGAGATGAGCGAAACAGCGCCGTCCTTCCATCACCTGGATGCAGCCGCGCCGCACCACCTCGTTCGGCGATAGTGATTGCACCTCGGTGCCGTCGAACACGATCGAACCCTTTGTGACCTCTCCGCGTTCGGCATGCAACAAGTTCGACACCGCCTTCAGCGTGGTCGTCTTGCCCGCGCCGTTCGCGCCGAGCAGCGCCACAATGCCAGCGGCGGGCACCTGCAGTGACACGCCTTTCAAAACGAGGACGACGTGATTATAGACGACCTCGATATTGTTGATCGAGAGTAGAGGTGTCGCTGGTTGCCTGACCGTTGCAGCAGTCGCACTGGACACGCAATCACCTCCATTGAGAAAAGTCGGGAGGGCGCAACGCCCTCCCGAGGCCAACTCTTTTTCGATCAGGTTTCCTTCGCGCAGTCGCGTGTAGTGATCTTCTTTTCCTCACCGTACTTGGCCGAAGCGTCCCTGACCATCGGATCGAGGATCTTGCGATCGGCAGTATAGTAATCGGAGATGATCTTCCATGCCTTGCCGTCCCACTGCTGAACTCGCGCAACGTCGGCTCCTTGATGGTCCTGGCAGCTGAACGACAGCGGGCCAAGCAGGCCATCGAAACCGAGTTCCTTGATTCGCTCGGCGGTCAGATTGAGGTTCTCAAAGCCCCAGCGAATCTGCTCGCCATTCAGCGGCTTGTTCCCGTACTTTTTCATGGCCGTCCGGATCGCTTCAGTGCCAATCATGGAGTTCAGCAGTCCACGATTGTACAATACTTGGGCGTAGTCATCCTTGGAGACCGACTTGCCCTTGGCCACGACGTACTTGTCGAGGTCCTGATGAACCGCAAATTTGCCTGCCGGATGTTGCAGCATCAGCGCCTTGTAGCCTGACGCCTGGTCACCGGCCGGAATCACATCCGGTTCTGCGCCCGACCACCAAACGCCGATCATCTTATCGCGCGGATAGCCCACCGCCGCAGCCTCCTTGATCGCGGTTGAGTTCATCACGCCCCATCCCCACAACAGCACGTAGTCAGGCCGATCCTGGCGGATGGCTAGCCACTGCGATTTCTGTTCGACACCGGGATGCGTGACTGGAATAGCTTTGAAGGTGAAGCCGTTCAACTTGGCGCGCTCCTCGAGCGCGGGGATCGGCTCTTTGCCATAAGGGCTGTCATGATAGACAAGACTTATCTTTTTGCCCTTGAGCTGGTCAAAGCCGCCCAGCTCCTTCGCGATGTGCTGGATGGCGATGTCCGCAGCGGTCCAGTAGCTGCCGATCGCAATGAAGTTCCACGGAAAGACCGCGCCGTTGCGGCTTTCCGAACGGCCATAACCCATAGTCAAAAGCGGTATCTTGTCACCTGGAACCTTTTCGGTGAGCGCGAAGGTAATGCCGGTCGAGAGCGGGGAGAAATAGCCGGCGCCGGTCGATCCCTTGGCCTTGAGGCGCTCGTAGCACTCCACGCCTTTGGCAGTGTCGTAGCCAGTCTCGCACTCTTCGAACGTTATCTTGACGCCGTTGATGCCGCCGTCGCGTTCATTCAACAACGTCCAGTAATCAATGACGCCGTCGGCGAATGGAATTCCATTCGGGGCATAGGGACCTGTCCTGTACACCAGCGCGGGCAGGAATTGTTCGTTTTGCTGTGCAGCCACAGGCCCGGCCTCGATCGAACTGCAGAGCGCTACGGCAGCGAAAGCCAATATGACCTTCTTCATTGCTTCCTCCTCATTCCCGGCCGCGGCCGGGCGCGTGATGGAGCGATTCTGAGACCTTCCGACGCGTACGCTCCATTTTCCGCGCCGCCATCTGAAGCTGAAAGATTACGCCTTCAGTAGGGATAAGGCCAAAGTCTCAGCTTCTCCTTTCCGGTTGACCAAAGTCTAGCAAATCCATGCGGTTCGACGATCAACAGCCAGCAAATCAATGCGCCGGTCACGATGAATACGAGCAGTGATACGAACTCGACCGACAGCGGCATGCCGAGCGCATGTGGCACCTGATCCAGAAAGATCGGCAGGACCAGAATGAATGCTGCACCGAGAAACGCGCCGAGGATCGAACCAAGGCCGCCAATGATCACCATAAAGAGCAATTGGAAGGAACGATCGATGTTGAAGGCGAGCGGCTCCCAGGATCCAAGATAGACATACGCCCAGAGCGCTCCCGAGACGCCAACAATGAACGAGGACACGGCGAACGCAGAGAGTTTCGCATAAAGCGGACGAATACCGATCAGTTCGGCGGCAATATCCATGTCGCGGATCGCCATCCATTGCCGCCCGATGTTTCCGCGCACGAGATTCTTGGCGATCAGCGCGAACGCTGTCACAAAGGTCAGGCACAACAGATATCGTTCGATCGGTGTATTGACGGTGAACCCGAAAAAATCGAGCGCCGGCGCGGTGACGGAGCCGGACGACGTATAGTTGGTGAACCACTTCACGCGGATGAACAGCCAGTCAAAGAAGAATTGGGCCGCCAGCGTCGCGACGGCAAGGTAAAGACCCTTGATACGCAGGCTTGGGATGCCAAACAGTATCCCAGCCACCGCGGACATCACCCCACCAAGCAATATGGAGGGCAGCGCCGGCAGCGGTGGGATCGCGATCCTGAATAACTCAAGCGGGATCGTCACCCCAGTGCCGAACTTGTAGGCGCTGTAGGCGCCGATCGCCATGAACGCGCCGCTTCCGAGCGACAACTGACCGCAGTATCCGGTCAGGATGTTCAATCCGACCGCCGCCAGTGCAAGGATCAGAAACGGAATCAGGATGGCGCGCAGCAGGTAGTCTCCCGTGAACGGCCAGATATTCAGCGCATCAAGTATTGGTACGCCGACAAAGGCGACGGCGAGAAACAGCCACAGCGCGATCCTGTCCTGGCGAATCGGAAACACTGCCATGTCTGCGGCGTAACTCGATTTGAACTGGCCGGTCTCGCGGTAAAGCATTCTGTGCTTCTCACATTCGGGAACCTGCGGAATGGCGAATCGCGAGCGGCAATCCGGCTAGGCATTGCCTTGTACCGCTCACGGTTGCCCCGTTCACTCCTCAGTACGCTCGACTTTTCTACCGCCTCAAATCCGCTCGATGATCCGTTCACCGAACAGACCCTGCGGCCACACTAGCAGCACCGCCAATGCCAGCACGTAGGCGAACCAATACTCAATCCCGCCTCCGATGAACGGACCGAGATAGGCTTCGGCAAGCTTTTCACCCGCCCCGGCGATCAATCCGCCGATGATCGCGCCAGGCACGGACGTGAAGCCACCGATGATCAGCACCGGCAGCGCCTTCAGCGCAAGAAACGTGATCGAGAACTGGACACCAAGTTTGGTGCCCCATATGGTCGCCGCGACTAGCGCGACAAGGCCCGCGACTAGCCACACGACGAACCATATCCACGAGATCGGAATTCCGACTGACTGGGCGGCCATGTGGTCATCCGCGACCGCGCGCAACGCACGGCCAGTTTTGGTGCGCTGAAAGAACACAGCGAGACCGGCGACCAAGACGCCCGCAATCAGTCCCCCCCAGACATCGAGCTTGTTTACCAGAATGCCGCCGGGAAACAGGTTCTCGAACAAGAACCAGGCATCGGTCGGAAATAGCCGCAACGGGTAGACATCCGAGCCGAAGATCATTTGCGACGCGCCGTCGAGAATAAACGTCACGCCAATGGTTGACATGAATAGCGTCAGGCCGTCCTGATTGATCAGTGGTCCGAGCACGAACCGTTCGACCAGCCAGGCCATCAATGCCATGATCGCACCGGCGAACATGAGCCCTAAAATGATGGCGCTCCAAAGCGGTAAGCCCTTAGCGACCAGAATGTCGAGCGAACGCACTAGCGAAAGGCCGGCCAGCAAGACCATCGACCCCTGCGCGAAGTTGAAGACGCCAGACGCCTTGAAGATCAGCACGAACCCGAGCGCGACCAGCGAATAGAGCACGCCGGACAGCAAGCCGCCGATCAGGATCTCGAGGAATTGTCCGAAAGCGATCACGATCAACTCCAAGCGGAATGCATTGCTAGAACCGTAGAACAAGCTCCCCTTCTCAACGCTCGCGCAGCGAGTGGCTGGGAGAGCTCAATTCAGGCGTTCTTTCGTTAGATCACTCAATGCGCGACTCCGAGATACGCGTCGATCACCGCCTGGTTTCTCTTCACCTCATCAGGCGAACCGTCGGCGATCTTGATGCCATGATCCAGTACCACCACCCGGTCGGATAGGTCCATCACCACTGCCATGTCATGCTCGATCAGTGCGATGGTGGTGCGGTAGTAATCGTTCACGTCAATGATGAAGCGTGACATGTCCTCCTTCTCTTCGAGGTTCATGCCGGCCATCGGTTCGTCGAGCAGCAGCAGTTCCGGCTCCATCGCCAGCGCCCGACCGAGTTCGACCCGCTTCTGTAGGCCGTAGGGCAAGCGCGCCACCGGCACTTTGCGGATTGCCTCGATCTCGAGAAAGTCGATGATTTCCTCGACGCAGCGGCGATGCTCGATCTCTTCGCGTTGGGCCGGACCGAACCGCAGCGCCTGCCAAAACATGCCGCAACGCATCTTCAGCGTTCGCCCGGCCGTGATGTTGTCGAGCGCGCTCATGCCCTTGAACAGCGCAACATTCTGGAACGTGCGCGCGATGCCGCCTCGAGACGCCTCATATGGCTGCATCCGGGTACGCGTCTTCCCCTTGAATGTAATGGAGCCCTGGTTTGGATGATAGAAACCGTTGACGACGTTCAGCATCGAGGTCTTTCCGGCGCCGTTCGGGCCGATGATAGCGCGAATCTCGCCTTTCCGGACGTCGAACGAGATGTTGGTCAACGCCTTCACCCCGCCGAACGCGAGCGAGACACCCTCCACCCTGAGCAGAACGTCGTTTACGTCGGGTGACCTCATGCCGCCTTCTCCAAGTCAGCCGCCGTCTGTGTCGTTGGAAGGTCGTGAATCTTCAGCCTCGCTGACATCCGCCCCTTGCGTCCGTCCTCGAAGGTGACTTCAGTGGAAATATCTGCTTCCTTCGCGTCGCTATAGAATGCCGCCAGCAGGGATGCATAGCGATCGGCAACAAAGCCACGGCGTATCTTTTGCGTCCGGGTCAGTTCGCCGTCGTCGGCATCGAGCTCCTTGTGCAGGATCATGAAGCGCCGCACCTGCGCTCCGGCCATGGCCTTTTCCTCAGCGAGGGACGCGTTCATCTCAGCGATGTTCTTTCCGACCATGTCATAGACAAGCGGATGCGCCGCCAACTCCTGATATGAGCCGTAAGCGATGTTGTTGCGTTCCGCCCAGTTGCTCACGGCCATAAGATCGATGTTGATCATCGCGCAGACAAAGTCGCGGCCATCGCCGAAAGTCACCGCTTCCTTGATATTGGGATAGAATTTTAGCCGGTTTTCGAGATATTTCGGCGCGAACAACGTGCCATCCTTTAGGCGTCCGACATCCCTGGCACGGTCGATGATCTTCAGATGCCCGGTCTTCTCGTCAAAGAAGCCGGCGTCGCCGGTCTTCACATATCCATCCAGGGTCATTGTCTCGGCCGTTTTCGCCGAATCCTTAAAATAATGCACGAACATGCCAGGAGACTTGAACTGTACTTCGCCGGATTCGGCGATGCGGACGACGACGTTTGGCGCGGGAGGTCCAACGGTGTCCGCGAAGATTTCTCCATCGGGTTGACAAGTGACATACAGAAATGCCTCGGTCTGTCCGTAGAGCTGCTTCAGGTTCAACCCAATCGAGCGATAGAATGCGAACAGATCAGGGCCGATCGCCTCGCCGGCCGTGTAGGCAACGCGTACGCGCGAGAGGCCGAGTACATTCTTTAGCGGTTCGTAAACCAGCATACTGCCGATGCCGTAGAGAATGCGACCCGAAAGCGGCACTGGCTTGCCGGCGAGAATCGCTTCGCCGTACTTGCGCGCGACCTTCAGGAAGTAGTGAAACATGCTGCGCTTGATTGCGCTGGCATCTTCCATCCGGACCATCAGACGGGTCAGCATGGTTTCGAACACGCGCGGCGGAGCGAAGTAGAAGCTCGGCCCGATCTCGCGCAGATCCTGCTGAACCGTATTGGGACCTTCGGGGCACGCCATGCAGAAGCCTGCGACAAGGCCCTGCGCGTAATTCAGATAGTGGTCACCAACCCATGCGAGCGGCAGGTAGGCTAGCGCTACATCATTTTCGGTGAGCTTATCGAAGCCCACAGTGTCGGTTGCGGCGTCGATGCACCTTTTTGCAGACAGCACGACACCCTTCGAAGCGCCGGTTGTGCCGGAGGTGTATAGAATGATCGATGTATCGGAACCTTCACCGCTGTCGATCAACACGTCGACCTTCGCAGCAAGCGAGCCGTCCGCAGCAAGCGCCGCGCGGCCGTCGGCGATGACGTCGTCGATCTTCATTAAGCGGTTGTGATCGTAGTCGCGCAAGCCGCGGTCTTCGTCGTAAACGATCGTCTTCAGATGCGGCAAGTGCTCCAGCACTGACAGCACCTTGTCGACCTGCTCTTGATCCTGCGCGGCCACGAATTTCACGTCGGCGTGTCCAAGAACGTAGGACAGTTCGTCCGCGACCGCGTCCGAATAGACCGGCACCGGAATTGCGCGCATCATCTGCGCGGCCATCACGCTCAAGTACATTTTTGGACAATTGGAGCCGACGATGGCGATCGTGTCGTTCTGCTTCAGCCCGAGGCGCTGCAGGCCCACCGCGTAAGCCCGGACGATGTCCAGTACCTGCGCCCAACTCCATGTCTGCCAGATGCCCAGGTGCTTGTGCCGGAGCGCGGCATGATCGCCGAACCGGGCGGCATTTCGGAGGAGCAACTTGGGGAACGTATCCAACGATCCACCAACGTCCATGTCGGCCCCCACTCCAAAACCAGAACGTTAGTTTGTGGCCGGTGAGCTGCCGCAAACGATTAGCAGCCATACGGATTTTGCATGCCTCACAGTACAATGGATTGTAGGTCGTTCAAGCCCGAATTGGCACTTTGCGGCCCCCTGTGACGTTAAGCGGCAATCACGCGGCGTTTGTGCCGGCAAGGAGCAGAGCGGCCATAGGCGGGATGACAGGCTATTTACCTTTTTCGCCGCTGTGTTCTTTAGCCTTTTTGTCACTCCCGTCGTCGACAATCGCGTCGCATTTGTCGTCGCGCCTACGCCGGGTTTACCTCCGACACTTGGCGTTCAGACGAACGTTGGGAATTCTCGGTAAGGCCAGAAGCGGCCATTGAACCGGATTTGAGGCTCGCGCTCGCCAAGCCACGCTTTCGCACGCCGCTGCAGTTCTGAGCGTTACCTCAACGCGCGCTGAAGGTGAGGCCGGCGTGCTCCTTCAGACGCTTGCGCAACACCGGCCCCATCAGCGCGCCCGGCGTCCAGGTGCCGCCCTCGCCCTCCACGTCACGCACGAGGCAGAGAGCGCTTTCGGCAATCATCCTGCTAGTCGAGCCGTAGCCCGGATCGCGGTCGCCCGTGACTACCGCCTCGACCCGTCCGCCATCCGGCAGCTCGCCTAGGAAGAGGATGTCGTAGAAGCCCTTCTCGCGCACTTCCCGGGTCGGACCTGCGCCGGGCTTGAGACCGCCGGTCCCGAACAAGGAAACCATCGTGGCGAACGTCTCCGTCGTCGCACGAGCGATTTCCCCAAATCCCGGCGCGACCATCATCTCATCGTAAACGAAGTCTGTGCCGTAGGGATGACCCAACAGGAAATTCGTGCGGTGCACGTTCTTGGTGTTGATCGGCGCCATTGGGAACGGCACGAGCCACACGTTCATGCTCGGGTCGTATTCGGGGATGAGGCCCGACGGCTGAGACGGCCCGGTGAACCCCGGCGTCAACGCGAAGGGATCGGTCAGCAGCCGGATCAGAGCCGGGTCGCGCG
>Ga0210403_10003466_pt1 | contig 13874 bp, 10 predicted proteins | sample IncBWC19MmetaG_FD_150863 | JGI IMG/M metagenome (GOLD analysis project Ga0210403, IMG submission 150863) | Forest soil microbial communities from Barre Woods Harvard Forest LTER site, Petersham, Massachusetts, United States - Inc-BW-C-19-M | ecosystem: Environmental > Terrestrial > Soil >... | reverse complement strand
TGCGCATCCTTCACCAGCAACTGGTTTTGCCGGATCAACGATTCCATCGCGTCTGGATCACTCGCCTGCACCAGTTTCTGCGTTGTCCCCTGCACCCTCACCGCCAGATCCAAAAGCTCGAAGGAGCGCTGCGTCTGTTCGCGCGCCGCAGCAGCCACACTACGGGCCGAATCCGCGGAAACGTGGAGCAGATACGCCAATCCCAGAACAGCCGCTACCGTAATCGCGACCGATGCCGCTACCACGAAGGCCATACGGCGAGCTATACCCTGATTCCCCATGGTTCAAACTCTCCGCTCCAGACTCAGCGCCAGGCGCCTGCCCTAACGCAGCTTGTCAACTCGCAAACCGAACACGATGGATCCAATCGGCTTTCCTCCGTCGAGCACTGGCAGCCCAACCTGAATAAGCTGTTGCCCTGTGGAATCATCCATCTTCACCGAACCAATCCAAGTCGCCCCGGTCATCGGTACTTCATGTTTGGGCATGCCTTTGTGGGTCCAGTGTTCGGTCTTGGCATCGAATCCAACCTTGGAACCATCCGCTCCCGAGACAAAGACTTTCGCGATTGTGTCGTCCGCATTCTTTTTGGTTTTCAGATATTCGGACAGGGTAGTCTTCGCCGTAGTCCGCACAAAGGGATCGAGCACGGTAAGGCTGTGCCATTGCTCGTTGGTCATGGTCAGTGCCTCGGCGGCGGGGGGTGTAGCATTGTGCGCCTTCACCGCGTTCACAACCTCAGGGTCGGTGCTGAACGAGGACAACTGCTGGATTTTGGCATCCAGCCTGGACTTGATCTCTGGCGGAGCTTGACCAAAACTTGCGACCGCGCAGATGAGGACGATCAGACAAGAGGTAAACGCGTTCCTCGATGTAGTCATCTTTTCTCCTTGATCAGGGCTGCGCTTGAGCCGTGAAATGGCGTAGCCATCGCTCGACCTCCGGCGGTTTCGGCCAGATGGCACGACGAAATGTCCTTGACAAGATGTTTATCGGCGAAATCTCAGAGGAGCTTTAGAGGCGGCGGAATGGATGGAAAGCTCGGCCTTCGGTGTGGACGAAACATCAGCGACGCCCAGTCGCGGGGTGCCCATGGTGCAAGCTTTCGGACTAGGCGGGCAAACGATGGCCGCGTGTTTCCGCGCCGAATGGGATCAGTAGCAGTCCCAGCGCAAAAGCAATCGAAGTCATCGCGACCGGAGTTCCTAGCGAGCCGAAATGCCGGACCCCCGCACCCACCAGAAACGTGATTCCAGCACCGCCGAATCGGGCAAACGAGGTGGAAAAGGCGAATGCGCTGGCACGGCATTCCGTGGGGTATTGCTCGGGCAGCCAAAGGGTATAGACGGAGAAGTTAGCACCGCCCAATCCCAGAAAAAACAGGCAAGCGAAAAACCATGGAAGCGCAACCGCTCCAAGATAGAAAACTTTGCCGAATGTGAGCGCGATGAATACCATCATCAAAGTAAAGAAAACCGCCAGCGCGCCGCGTCGTCCCAGCCTTTCGGCAAGCCACGGCATCGCCAGGCAACCCAGAATCGTAGCCAACGAGACCAGCATGATTCCCCAGGAGGCGAGCTGCGCGGCTTGCGCACCGCCGCGCCCACCAGCTTCGGCGACCGCCGTGATCGCAGCCGGAACATATACGGTTCCAGCCCACAGGCCGCAGATCGAAGCCAGCATGAGCAAGGCGTTCACAATCGTGCGACGCCGCAAAGCGGGCGAGAACAAAATCACAAACGGACGCCAAACCGCCCACGAACGCACAACCTTTTCTTTCTTGGTCCAAGCGGCCGGCTCCGTAACTCCATGACGGACCCAAGCCAGCAATAGCGCCGGCAGCCCGCCAACGATAAACATCGCACGCCAGCCGAAGTGGCTGCCAATGCCATAGTTCGCCAGTGCCGCCAGGAAAATGCCGACGTAATATCCCGTGTGCATCAAACCTGCGCCCACGCGACGTCGATCCTCCGGCCACTCCTCCGCCACGAACGTCCCGCCCATCGCCCATTCTCCGCCAATACCTATGCCCGCGAGCAGGCGAAGAATTGCCAGCTGCCACACGCCGGTAACGAATGCACTCAGAAAAGTGAATGCCGAATACCACAGAATGGTCAGCATGAGGGTGCGCACGCGACCAAACTTGTCTCCAATCGGCCCCCAGAGGAAAGCCAGTCCCCAGCCAATGAGGAACAGGGCGAAGAGCAACCCTCCGTACAATCCGACGTTGCCCTTGGTGGCCGGAATACCCGAGCGCGGCAGCAGTTCGCGCAGCGAGGGTACAAGGACCAGCGCATAAACAAAGGAGTCCATGCCATCCAGCGTCCACCCACCCCACGACGCCCAAAAGCCGCGAATCTGATTTCGCGTGAGAGACGGAGATACGGCCGAGCCAGGATGATTCACTTCGTTCGCAGCCGAGCGCGGCATAGCAGTGGGGAACTATACCAAAAACGTCCGCAGTATCAGCAAAATATATTGAACGCGACTTCGGATAGTCTCATCGAACTTCATCTTCCGCTGCCCACTCGCAATTGGACTGGATGCTAGAATCAAAATGACGCGATTACGCCACATCTCATGCTGACCGGCTCCCAAATTCGGCGCAAATTCCTGGACTATTTCGTCCAGCACGGGCACAAAGAGGTCCACTCCTCTTCGCTTGTTCCCGCCAACGACCCCACGCTGCTCTTCACCAACGCGGGGATGAACCAGTTTAAGGACGTCTTCCTCGGCCTGGAAACCCGCGACTACAAACGTGCCACAACCTCGCAAAAATGTGTCCGCGCCGGCGGCAAACATAACGATCTCGAAAACGTAGGCTTCACCAATCGCCATCACACGTTCTTCGAGATGCTGGGCAATTTTTCCTTCGGCGACTACTTCAAAAAAGACGCCATCGCCTACGCCTGGGAGCTGATCACTTCGAAAGACTGGTTCGGGATCGACAAAGACAAACTCTATGTGACCGTCTTCAATGGCGAAGGCGGCATGCAGCGCGATGCCGAAGCCTATGATCTCTGGGCTGCGCAAGGAGTACCAAAAGATCGCATTTTCGAAATGGGACTGAAAGACAATTTCTGGCAGATGGGCGACACCGGTCCCTGCGGCCCGTGTAGTGAAATCCACTACGACATGGGCCCGGCAGCATCCGACCAAAGCCACACCGATTGCGCGTTCGGCTGCGACTGCGGACGCTACGTCGAAATCTGGAACTTGGTCTTCATGCAATTTGACCGCGACGCCAGTGGAAAGCTGAATCCACTGCCGAAACCGTCGATTGATACAGGCATGGGATTGGAACGGGTGACGGCGGTGCTGCAAGGCGTGATCTCGAATTACGACACGGATTTGTTTACGCCGCTAATAAAACGAGCAGCAGAACTGACGGGCACCGCCAAGGGTCACGTGGGGACGCCCGCCCCCGGCCGTCCAGCCGAGCAAAGCTCGGCAGTAGAGGGTCACAAGTCCGCAGCCTCTCTGCGAGTAATTGCGGATCACTCGCGAGCGACGGCCTTTTTGATTGCCGATGGAGTGCTCCCCTCCAATGAAGGTAGAGGGTACGTTTTACGCAAAATAATGCGCCGCGCGATGCGTCACGCATGGCTGCTTGGACAAAAGAGGCCTGTTGTCCTCTACGAAATGGTTCGAGAAGTTCAAAAAATGATGTCGGATGTCTATCCCGAGTTGACAGCCAGCGGGCAAGTAATTCGAGTCGTGAACGAGGAAGAGCGTCGGTTCCACCACACGATGGAGATCGGCCTTGAGAAACTTGAGGAGGATTTGTCCGCCGTCATCGTTACGCGGAGCCCATCCGGCGAAATCGGTATTGATGCACGCGACAGTACGTGTGAGACGCGAGACGCATTGGCCAAAGCGGTTTATCCTGGCGAGAAAGCCTTCAGGCTTTACGACACGTTTGGACTTCCGCTCGATTTCATGCAAGACGCTGCCCGTGATCAAGGCATTGAGTTCGGGCAAGAGGGCTTTGATCGCGCGATGACGGAGCAACGTGAGCGTGCCCGCGCATCCTGGAAAGGCGCGGCCAAAAAGACCGCCAGCCCGGCCTACTCTGAGTTCCTTGATCACCTCTATTTTGCCGATCCTCGATTCAAGGAACATGGAGGGTCTGTCGCGATTTCCCCTTCCAAAGGACAGTCGGAATTCGTCGGATATCAGCAAACACAGGCAAGTTCATGCGGAGTTTTAGCCATTATCATGAACGGCCACGGCGTGCAGCAACTCAAGCCCGGAGACGAAGGCGAAATCATCCTCGACCACACCCCCTTCTACGCCGAATCCGGCGGACAAGTTGGCGACCGCGGATGGCTCTACTCCGACGATCACAACACCATCGTCGCCGAAGTAAGAGGCTGCTACTCCCCGATTCAAGGCGTGCGCGCGCACCAGGTTATCGCCAAACAACCAATCCGCATCGGCGACAAAGTCGATGCCGTCGTTAACGCCGACATTCGCGAGTCCACCATGCGAAACCATACGGCTACGCACCTGCTGCAAGCTGGGTTGCGCGAAGTTCTCGGCAAGCACGTTAAGCAGGCGGGATCGCTGGTCGCTCCCGATCACCTGCGTTTTGATTTCTCGCACTTCACCGGCGTTGCCGACGAAGAGGTGCAAGACATCGAAGACCTCATCAACAAAGAAGTTCTGCGCAACGAGAAGATCGAAGTCATCGAGAACGTGCCCATCGATGTCGCCATTAACGAATACAAAGCCATGGCTCTGTTCGGAGAGAAATACGGCGACCGGGTCCGCGTCATCAAAATCGGAGACTTCTCCACCGAACTCTGCGGCGGCACACACACCAACGCGACCGGAGAGATCGGCCTGATCAAAGTTCTGAAAGAAGGCAGCGTATCGTCCGGAGTCCGCCGCATCGAGGCCGTCACCGGCGAAGGCTCGCTGCATCACTTCCAAAAAGATCACAAACTGGAAAGCGTGGTCGCAAGCCTGGCTACGCATTCGGACGCCGTCACTCCCGCAGACGCGCTGAAGCTCGAACTCGACAAGAAAGACTCCGAAATAAAACGCCTGCAACGCGAACTCGCTCAGGCTCGCATGAAGTCGGCGTCATCGACGGTCGCCTCAGTCACCGACAAGATCAAAGACATCCACGGCGTCAAAGTTCTAGCCCACCGCGTAGACAACCTCGAACGCGCCCAGATGCGGACGCTGGTCGACCAGCTGCGCGATAAATTGGGCTCAGGTGTGGTGGTGCTGGGCTCGGCCACAAATGGCAACGTAGCGCTGATCGTGGGCGTCACCAAAGACCTCACGCAGAAAATCCAGGCCGGCAAAGTCATCGGCCCGGTAGCGCAGAGAGTAGGCGGCAAAGGTGGAGGACGGCCGGACCTGGCCGAGGCAGGCGGCAAAGATCCTGCCGCGCTCGACGCGGCCTTGGCCGATGCGTACGGGATAGTGGAATCAATGCTCGTGTAGGGCGGACACTCCTTCGCCGCTTTTGAAGTTGATTTGCCTTAAAGTTCTGCATTGTCCGTTACCGTTCCATCCAGAAGAGTGCAGCCACAACAGCGGCGTGTACAGCAGTGTCCGCCCTACCTGATTCTTGACATAGCTATCTCAGATAGCTATTCTAGTTACATGCAAGTCAGCGTGGCCGACGCAAAAAATAAGCTACCCAAGTTGATCAGGGCGGTCGAGGATGGGGAGCCGGTGATCATCTGCCGCCGGGGTGTGCCGGTAGTGGAAATCGTGCGCACGAAAAAGCCTACCCGCAAGAAACGTACGCTTGGAACGCTGAAAGGCAAGATTCAAGTCCTTGACCCAAACTGGTGGAAGCCCATGACGGACGAAGAGGTTGAAGACTTCCTATCGGGGCGTCGCTGAGGTGCGGTTGCTTCTGGACACGGCAGTCCTGATCCACGCCGTGGAATCGCCCGAACGGCTCAGCCGACGCGGGGCTGCAGCTCTGCAAAATGCACAAAACATTCTTGAGCTAAGCACAATCTCTCTGGCGGAAATTGCAATCAAGTCAGCACTCGGTAAGCTGCGGCTCTCGGCAGCGTCAGTCCGCCAGGCGGTCCAGGATTTGGACATCCGAATCCTACCCTACACCGCCGAACATGCATTTCAGTTGTTCGGATTACCACACCATCGTGGCGATCCCTTCGATCGCCAAATTATTGCTCAAGCCCTGTCCGAGAAGATTCCAGTGATCACGCCAGACGAGAAGTTTGGGCTATACGAGGGGCTCAAGATTATCTGGTAACCGTTCTTTTCTGACCGGATTCGAGCCGCAAGAATCCGCACGGCTGGACTCGGCACTCGCTGAAGTATATAAAGTGGCGAGACGTTATTGAGTAAGTTCCGTTCCTGAGCGACTGCGCACGGAGTCCCTATGGAAGACCGCATACGGCTCATCACGCACAAGGGTAAGGCGATCCTGCTGGTCGATGCATCCCACTGCTCGGCTGCCGAACTGCTGAAACTTTCACGTATGGTTCCACTCTACGTCATGCCCGAGCCGCGCGGCTCCGTCCTGCTACTGGCTGATTTCACCGGAGCCGAGTTCGATCGCGAAGCCATCACCAGCATGAAAGAGAGTGCGGTTTTCGATCGGCCTCATCTGAAAAAGTCAGCCTGGGTGGGAACAGAAAATCTGCCGCGAGTGTTTTACGAACACATCAAGAATTTTTCCCAGCGCGAGTTGCCAACGTTCAAAACCCGCGAAGAGGCGCTGGATTGGCTGGTGCAAGACGATTCACCCACACACCCGGAGTGAAAACTCCGCGTAGCTAAGCCACTTCAGCCCGGCCGTCGCGCATGCTCAAAGTTTCAGTGAACAGCTCTGTCAGCTTCTGAAAAGCCCGCTCGGCCTGCGGCGCGTTGTAGACAGGGCTGTCCGAAGACGTCCAACTGTGAAACGCATCCTTGTAAACTTCGCTCTCATAGTTCCCACCCCAGGCTTTCAGCGCCCGGTCTAGCTTTGCGATCGCGTCTTCCGGCATGCTGCGATCATTCGTAGCATGCCCAAAGTACAAGCGCGCTTTGATGCGGGGCAACGTCAGGTGCGGACTGGTCGGCACGTCGGTAAAGAGTCCTCCACCATGAAAGGAAGCGGCCGCGGCAATCTTATCGGGCAGCGCCGCTGCGGTGCGTAAAGCCATTTTCCCAGTGAAACAATATCCCACCACTCCCATTGCGCCTGGACGAACACAACCCTGGGATGCCAAAAACCCTACGTAAGCCGCCGCGTCTGCTTCCATCGCTACCGGCGTCAGCGGTTGCGAAAGCTCCGCCCGCCGCTGCTTCGCCGCCTCCCCGCTCAGCGATCGAAGCGGTGGTTGGAGCGGCGTTCGGCCGGTGCGATAAAAAACATTAGGCATCAGAACCGCGTAACCCTCATTCGCCAGTCGACCCGCAGCCTCCCGGTTCGCAGCCCGAATGCCGCCGATGTCAGTCAGGTAAAGAATGCCCGGCCATCGTCCATCACCCTCTGGGCAATATAGAAAACCCTCTGAAGTTCCCTCGTGCACGGAAATTTCGACTTGTCGTTCTTTCATCTCTTGATCGATTCCTCTCAGCGGATCCACCGATCTCGATTCGATGCTACGGTCGCACTGGCAGACGCTAACTTCTCCACTTCAACGTGACCGGTCCAGCCATGGGATGCTTCATCTCCCCGCCGGTTCGGCACGCCTCCAGATACGCCGCCTTCAACTGGAAATACCACTTCGCCGGACGATCCGCGTCGTCGATCAGCATCAGATGCGGATTATGCTTCAACCCCTCCGACTGATTCTCCATCGTCTGGCGGTCTTGTTCCACAAACTTCGCAAACACAAATTTCAGCAGCGCCGGCCCAAACGGCACCCAGCGGAAAATGTTCCAGCAAGCCACCACATCAATACGGCAATGGCTTCGGGTAATGGGCGTAACGGTGGTCAGGCTGGAAAACCAATACTTCCCTGCCCGAATGGTTTCGAGGCGCAAGTTGGGCAAAACAAAATCAATGGTGGTCGTGATCGAATCCGCATCCGCGTACAGCCGCAACAGCTTGTAAGGCGCGCTGTTCGAGCTGGGCGTATGCGCGCTCATGCGGAAGCCCATGGGGGTGGGCTCGAAATTCTTCTGCTTCTCGTGAATGCTGTGCCGGCTGCGCCACCACCACGCTTGGTGGACAAACGGTCCATGCGCCGGGTCCATCAAGCCGATGATTCCATGGTCCACGTTGCATGGCAACTCTGCGGTCAAATGCGCGATCTTGTACTTTCCGCCAAAAGTTGGAACCCGCGGAGCTGGCGACGACGGCTCCGCCGCCCTAGTGAAACCAGCGCCAAGCGGAGGCGGTTCGGGAATGAATACCCAAATGTAGTCGTCATGCTCCTCGCACCCGTAGCTCCCGGCATAGATGCGGTCCACTTTCAATTCCTGATCGGAAGTCAGAGAAGGAATGAGCTGGCACTGGCCACTGTGACCGTCAAACTTCCAGCCGTGGTAACTGCATTCGAGGTTCTCCCCGTCAAATCGCCCGCAAGAGAGCGGCATCCCCCGGTGCGGACAGGCATCGCGCAAAGCAAACGGCTTCCCCTGGCGATCGCGCCCGATGACCAGAGGCATTTCGAGCAGCATGGCTTTGTGCAGGCCATTGCGGGTAACTTGTCCGCTGGACAGGGCGCGATACCAGAAGCCGAAGAGCATCAGCGAGTCCGGCGTTTGACCCTGCTGGGATGCTTCCAGTTCGCGGGATTGCAGTTCGCTCATGAGGAATCACAGGCAGCGTACTACAGCGGTGAAGGTTTGTGCAGGGACGGGGCTCGCAGTCCGCTGGCGGGCGACTTTCCCGTATCGGGAAAGTTTACCGTTTAGTATCGACTCAAAAAAACTCTTCGTTCCCCGCAAAATCTAAAAAACAAAGGATCGGATTTTTTGGTGCCCGCTAGATCTATGACTTTAAATGGGTTAGAGGCAAATCTAGATAACATGGGAGTTAGGGCACGGGCGCGGCGTTCCGCGTTCCATTTTTGAAACTCGGAACACTTTCCAGCTGGCCAGATTGTCAAAGAGCTAAAATTATCTTAGAGATAATCTATATCTTATGATTTTATCTGGTTTAGGAAAGATAGTCAATAATAAAACGCAATTGTTGAAACCACGCCGGGAAAATGACCTCTCGGCAGCCGCGGCCAGCGAATGTGCTTCCTCCCAGGTTAACCGTCCAAGGAACGGACGCGAACCTCGGCACCAGGCTCTTATCGAAGTGCAGCCGCTGTTCTGTCTGGTAAACGCCTGGGCCGACCAAATAGTCACGAAAAGCATGCCGCTACCTATCTGTGGCTCGCAAGATTGAGAAAAAGCGTCACCCCTTGACGGAATTTTGCGCGATCTGTCGCTCTTAATTAGTGAGTGGAACAGGCAAATGCGCCTGAGGAACTCAAATCTTGCATTCTAAGAATGGAGACAGATCCAATGAAAAACGCCAGGAACGCGCTACTTCCTGTTGTCCTGATACTTTCAAGCCTCTTGACGATTCGAGCTTACGCCGCCTCGGCGCCGACAATCGTCAGCGCGGTGGCAAATTTTCAAACCAACCAACTCACGATCACAGGATCGAATTTCGGCACTGACGTGCCAAGAGTTACTCTTGATGGAAGCAAGCTGCAAGTCGTCAGTAACAGCCCCACAACCGTGGTAGCGACCCTGCCCACCGGCACGAATCCCGGAGGCTACTTGCTCACCCTGACGGACGCAACCAACGGCCTGAAGATCGCATTCGATGTCACGTTAGGCACCGCCGGCCCTCCAGGTCCGCAAGGGCCTCAGGGACCGCAAGGAGTTCAGGGGCCGCAAGGGCCGCAGGGCGCCCAAGGTCAACAGGGACCACAAGGTCCGGCGGGAATATCTGTCGGCATCTCAGCGGAGGCCTTTTCCATTTATGTGCCAGGATCGCCGGGTGTTTTGGTCATGCAAAACACGGTTCAGACCAGCGGGACGTACTTCGTTTCGGCCTCGGCACTGTTGGTGATCGATTACTACGATGGGGCGGGCTATTGCTATGACAGGCTTGCAAGTACCAGCTCTCCCCGCCAGTACGGAGGATCGAACCTGGCGGACTATAATCAGCAAGCGAGCATCACCGATTCGGTGTACGTGAACGCTGGCGACTCCATTCAGCTATGGTGTTATGGCTATTATGGTGATGGCGCAACCGAGGTTTACAACGCTGCCCTAACGTCCACCCTGATCAACACAGTCACTACCAGACCTGGTAAGCGCAGAGGACGACAACTGGCTCCGCCTCCGGGCCCGGCGCGATCAAGCGTAAAGTAAAGGCCGCCCGGGGCGTCGATTTTGAAGAGCGAATGATGCTCCGGGCTTCTCGGTCCGCGCAAGACCCCGTTCCAGGGGCAGCCGCTCTTCTGTGAGGTGAAAGCCTAGGCCCGCCAGCCAGGAAATCCACCAGAGATAGGAGACGGGCGAGGACGCCCGTCCTCCATACGATCTGTTACTTTCAAGCAACGGTAATATTTTCAATCACTTACACAGATTACCTTCGTGGTTCAGTATCCCTTTCGTAAGTTGCCCCCTACTCCCCGCCAACCTATAATCGATGCACTCTGGTTTTAGGATTCTCCGTCAGGTTCCGGGTGGGCAGGCGCGGATCTTTTCGTCCGCGTCGGAGTTCGTCGCGTTGACGGTCAGCCGTCTGCGTGACGTTGGCACCCGGCTATGCGAAAAAACCTGCAACTCGCCCTGATGGCTAGTCCCGTAATCGCGACCTTCCTTTCGTTCACCACGCCATACGTGCAGGCAGAAGCCGGTACTACCGCCCCAATCACCAGTACCGACGACAACGGCCGGAAAGTCTACGTCAACGAATCCTTTCCGGTAGTCTCGAGCAAGCGTTCCGAGGCTCCGACACGGCGAAATTCGCTGGCATTCTGGAGCACCACGGAACACCGCTGGAAGCCAGTTCCGTCCGCCAACGTCCGAGCAGCCCGCTCGGCGGCGGCGGAAGTCAACCAATACCTCGGCGAACAACCCGGCGAAGGCACATCGCAAAGCCTCGTTCGTGGCAAGTCATTCTCTCCGCAGGACATCGACACCGCCATTGACCAGGCGGCTTCGCGTCACAACGTCGATCCCAACCTGGTGCGTGCCGTCATTAAGGTGGAGTCGAACTTCAATCCCAATGCCGTGTCCCGCAAGGGCGCAATCGGACTGATGCAACTGATGCCGCAGACCGCGCGGCAGCTGAATGTGGCCAATCCCTTTGATCCGCAACAAAATGTGGACGCCGGGGTTCGTCATCTAAAGCAGCTCATGGAGAACTACGGAGGCGACGTGAAGTTGACCCTGGCCGCCTATAACGCAGGTCAGGGAGCCGTGGCACGGAGCGGTGGAGTCCCGCATTTCGCCGAGACCCGCAACTACGTGAAGCGGATCACGCAACTGTATTACGGGGGATCGGATCCGGGCTCCCACTTCCTGGATAGCCCTATGCACGATCCGATTCATGTGGAGCGAGACGCAAGGGGCGTGCTCCACATCAGCAACACTGAGTGAACCTTGGGTCGAATGAACCTTGGGAGGACACCGCTTTAGCCGTGCCACTGGGCAAAAAAAGACGCGGGCTTTAGCCCCTGAGATTCTCCCAGGCTTCGATGAACGAATTTTTTGAACGCGATTACGGGCAGTTCAATTGAAGAATCCTCGAATTCAACGCGCACTGCGCTGGAGCGCGGCTGTGTTCACGCTGCTGCTGCCAGCGATGTCTGCCCATGCCCGCGTGCACAAATCCGCAATCTGGGCTGATTCCGAATTTGCCGCCGCCGAACAGATGCAAGAGGCATTAGAGGGTAGGCCCCTCGAGAGCCGCACCCGCAGCGACTATGAACACGTAATCGATGCCTATCGTCGCGTGTACCTCGGAGCTCCGACTTCCGGGCGCGCCGACCCGAGCGTGGTTGCCGCCGCCCAGATGACCGAAGAAATGGGCCGACGATTCAATGACCCAGACGTCTTGCGCTATGCCATCCAGCAGTACGAATTCCTTCGTCGCGAATATCCCGGCAGCAAGTTCCGCTTCGACGCCCTGTTTCGGATTGGCGAAATCTATAAGGACGACCTTCACGACAAGATGCGCGCGGACGCGACCTTCGAGGAATTCCTGCGCCGCTATCCCCGCAACCAGTTCGCCGACGCCGCACGCCATGCCCTGGCCGAACCTGCACAGCAACAGGCCAGTCTGAAATCGAAAGGCACGAGTAAGGTAGCGGTCAAGGACTCCACAGCGTCCAGACCAAGCTCCGATCCCGACAAAAACCCTGACAAGGACAACGAAGCGCCAGCCGTAGCTTCAGACTCAACGAAAGACAATGCAAGCGAGGCAGACAGCGCGCCCGCCGAAACCGAGAACGGCAAGCCCGCGCGAGTTCTCGGAATCCGCCACTGGTCCACGCCAGACTACACGCGCGTTGCCATCGATCTGGAGCAGGGCGTCAAATACGAGTCGCAACGAATCGATAACCCCGATCGGGTTTTCTTCGACCTGTTTAACACGAAGCTCGATCCCAAGTTATCAGGCAAGACCTTCGACGTGAGCGACGGCCTGCTGAAAGATATCCGCATGGCGCAGTTCAAAGCTGGGCGGACGCGGGTCGTGCTCGATCTGGACCAGGTCTCCAAGTTTGAGGCTTCCCTGCTTTCAAATCCCCCGCGCCTCATCATCGATATTCATAATACTGATATTCGTAACACTGATATTCATAGCAAGGACGATCAGGACACTCACAACCAGATCGCGCACGACCAGCGGGCAGCCAGAGCACTTTTGAAGCAGGCCGCATCGTCAACCGAGATCACCGACGAAAAAACTCCCGCAAACAGACCCGCACAGGATTCGGGGGACAGCCCTGAGGAACCTTCTCCAGCCGCCAAGGCGGCCGCTGAGAAACCGGTCCGCCGCAACACCGTAGTGGTCAGTAATGGCGTCAAAAAGACCATCGTTGACGCGGACGATGATCAGCCTCCAGCAAAGGAGTCCACCGTACCCGCAGTAAAAGACTCCGCGGCAAAAGACAAAAACACCCTTGCCAAGCTCGATACTCCCGACATCAACCCAGAAAAGCGTAACCCAGAAAAGCCCGACCCGCTAAAGCTCGACCCTGAAAATACCAAGCCGGCCAGCACGATTCCCGGCCCTCCATCGCCTCTTGATACTAAGACCAGCACCGCAAAAAAGAAGCGCAAGACACCAACCGCCGATCCCGAGGTCCGCGAAGCCCAACCCACAGCCAGCGGAGAGCGTTCTCTAACCCGCGCGCTGGGCCTGAAGATCGGAAAAATCGTAATCGATCCCGGCCACGGGGGCCACGACACCGGCACGATCGGCCCCAATGGCCTCGAAGAAAAAGATCTGGTTCTCGACGTAAGCCGCCGCCTCGGCACGCTTCTGCAAACCCGTCTGGGCGCCGAAGTGATTTTTACCCGCCGGGACGATACCTTCATTCCGCTCGAGACTCGAACCGCCATCGCCAATCAGGAAAGTGCCGATCTGTTCGTTTCTGTTCACGCCAACTCCAGCCACGACCCGGACGCACGCGGCGTCGAAACCTACTATTTGAATTTCACTTCGTCTCCCGAGGCGCTTGAAGTCGCTGCCCGCGAAAACGCGGTCTCGGAAGAATCCATTCACGAACTGCAGGATCTGGTGAAGAAGATCGCGCTGAAAGAGAAGATCGACGAGTCGCAAGAGTTCGCCTCCGACGTGCAGAACTCCCTGCACAGCGGACTCGCGGCGAAGAATCCGGGAGTGCGCGACCGGGGAGTGAAGAAGGCACCGTTCATCGTTCTCATCGGTGCCAATATGCCCTCGATCCTGGCAGAAATCTCCT
>Ga0210403_10003463_pt1 | contig 13877 bp, 11 predicted proteins | sample IncBWC19MmetaG_FD_150863 | JGI IMG/M metagenome (GOLD analysis project Ga0210403, IMG submission 150863) | Forest soil microbial communities from Barre Woods Harvard Forest LTER site, Petersham, Massachusetts, United States - Inc-BW-C-19-M | ecosystem: Environmental > Terrestrial > Soil >... | reverse complement strand
TCCGATCTCCATATCACTCTGATTGAATAGCGGATTTGGATTTGGCGGCAGATACGCTCTGACTCGCGTGATCTTCATCTTTGGAAGGCTGGCAAATGCGTGAAGCCCGCTTGTTGCGGCCGCGACCATTGTGGCTGACAGGGACTTGAGAAAGGACCGACGTTTCATGAATTAGAACTCCTGAAGAAACAACTGGTTTTTGATTCCGATCAATTGGCGTCGCGCGTTTTTGATTTAGTCATTAGGCGTTGACGATTGCGATTGCCATGCCGTCATGTCCTTTTCTGCCGACGGTCTGAATCACCGTAGCTTTCACGCGCGGTTCGCTTGCGAGAAGCTGATTGAAGCGGCGGATACCTTGAACGCGTGAATCGCTACTTGCAGGATCCAGAATCTCTCCATCGCGTATGACATTGTCGGCAATAATCAGGGTGCCGGGGCGGGCGAGTTTGATGGCCCACGCAAAATATTCGGTGTAGCCTTCTTTGTCTGCGTCAATGAAGATGAGATCGAATGGGCCGCGACCTTCGGCGGCGAGCTGCGGCAATGTATCGGCTGCAGGACCAACCCGCACCTCGACAATGTTGGCAAGGCCGGCGCAAGCAATGTTGATGCTGGCGATCTCCGCATGTTTTGCACTGGTTTCCAGTGTGATCAGGCTGCCTCCGGAGGCCATCCCACGGGCCAGCCATATAGTGCTATATCCGCCCAGCGTTCCTATTTCGAGAATTCTTCGTGCTCCGCAAAGCTGCGCGAGCAACATTAGAAGTTTGCCTTCGTTTGGCGCGACGCTGATGGATGGCAATCCCGCGGCTTCACTTGTTGCGAGAGTTTCCTGCATCACTGGGTCGAATGGAACAAAGAGGTCAGTGATGTAGTCGTCGACTGATGTCCAGAGCTGTTGAGTCATCGATGCTCGCCTCTACCGGGATTGGAGTGGTTGGAGGTCCGTGGTGGTAAAGGCCTTCTCAACGACGGGAGGCCGCAATCCTGCTTTGGCTAGGATCAGGTAGACGAGGAAGGCCACTATGAAGGAATAGAGCCCGGACGGATTGTCGGCTTTTACCCATGCTGCGGGTATTCCGGGAAGATGCTCGGGAATTCCGACTAGAAAACCTACGATCCAAGCAATGCAGCCGGCCCAGTTGATTCCTGGCCGTGGCCCGGACCATCGTCTTCCAGTGGTGATGTAGTCAGCGACCATGGCGCCGCAGATCGGGCCAAAAGAGGCGGCCACGAGGCTGAAGAAACCCACCAAATTATTTGCAACACCTGAGACTGCCAAAAGGACGCTTACCGTGAGAGCGGCGAGAGTGGAGACGGCTCGTGGGATCTTAGGTAGCATCGTGCTGAAACTGTTCGACGCGATGAACGACGAAAAGCACGTTGGCACCATAGAGGCGATGGCAAAGAGGAAGAACATCACGGGTGCCAGAGCACCGACGGTTGAGATTGCGGCGGTGTAGTCGTAGCTCTGAGGTCCGGTGCCGCGGCCCAGGTAGCCTGCGACAGAAAGGATAGGCAGGCCGCCGGCGATCAATGCTCCGCCGACGATGCCACAGATACCTCCGAGGATAACGTCTTTTCGGTTGCCGTTGTTCATTCCGAAGTCAGCGCCAGCGGCACCGGCTGTGGCGAAGTATCCGATTACGATTGTGAGCACATTAAGGAAGCCGATTGTTCCTTCGTGATGCGCAGGCTGATAGTTCGCGATGCCTCCCCTGTTTGCATAAAAAACGATGAGGATCATGATCAACGGGACCCAGTTCAGGAACTTGGCTACACGACCGACGTAGTGAATGCCCTTGATGGCTATCCAGCCGAGACTGTAGATCCACACGATGATAATGACGCTTGATAGGACTTTGGATGTTTGATTGAGCCCTTTCATGATGAAGTCGGCCGAGACGGCGCCGACCACGGCTACCCAACCGATCTGGAGAAGGCCCATCATTAACCCTGGAATCAGATATCCGCCCGTTGTTCCAAAGGTGGAAGTGCCGACTACATAAAGGGGGTGACCTGTCTGCATGCCGAGCATTGCCGGCACATAGTAGTAGAGCCCGAAGCAGAGCAGGCCGGCAACGAGCAGCCCCCAAAGACAAACACTGATATCGGCGTAGCCAATGGTTGGCTCTGCAAGCTTCAGGTAGAAGCCGACCCAAAGAAAGATTCCGGCGTAGGTGGGAAAGGTGCTCTTGTACCACGGCACCCGGTTATTCAGCGGTACCGGGACGGAACGACCGACGTACTGGGGAACAACGCGCTCCATGGGGCTCCTCGGATGGAACTACATTTTCTCGATTGTTCGATCGATCCTTTTATACAGTGCTGTAGCCCTGGACGGAGAAGTCTGCGCACTGGTCGGCTATCGCGGGCCACACTTCCTGATGCAGGTCTGTCGCTACCCATTTTTGCTGCGATGCCTGGCGATCGAAGGCGAGGCAGAGGCGGTAGTTCGTGTCGAGGTCGTTTGAGCGCAGTAGTTGCGCTGCGTCAAAGCCCTCCTGGGCGGAGATGGCTGGGTGGAACTTCTCGAGATAGGTTTTTTCCAGGGATTGTTGCAGGCCTGTTTTTACCTTGAGTTCAATGTGCAGCACGAACATGATCACCTCACCATTTCAGGTTGAATACTTCGATGGCTGTAGTCCCCATTACTTTGTCATAGACCTCGGATTCGAGATCGAGAGCACGGTATTTCGCGAACTCGACGGGCACATTGCTGGGAAGATCGGCACCCATCATGACACGGTCTGCGCCGATGGTTGAAACCATCCATCGAATGTCTTCGCCGAGGCACCAGGAGGTTTCGAGATAAAGGTTGTTGCAGATGGAAGCAGCTACCTGGGCTTCCGCTGAGACGATTCCGCCGCCAGCGTGTGCCAGGACAATTTTCAGATCCGGATACTTGTTGGCCGCCGGGATGCAAAGCGCCGGGAGGGAGAAGGGAATACCAGCGCCAGTGTGGACCATCGCCGGAATGCCCAGTGCGAAGGCGGTCGCAAACACCATGTCTCCGTCTTCTGTCAGAGGATTAACGCCGTGACCTATGGTGTGGAGCTTGACGCCCACAAATTTCAATTCCTTTACGCAGCGTTCGACTTCGCGCTGGTATTTCTCTCGATGGGTGTGCGGACTGAGACTGGCCAAACCGAAGAAGCGGCCCGGATACTTTGCGCATAAGGCTGCGATTTCATCGTGCCTCTTAGCGTAGTCCTTTGCTCCGGGGTAGGGCTGTACGATTGTGGCGTCGACTCCACACTCGTCCATTCGCCGGATCATCTCTTCCTCGGTGCTGTACAGGCCGAAGACGCAGCATTCTCCGAGGTGGGCGTGAGTATCAATTACTTTAGGCATTCTGTGTCTCCTTGAATCTTGTTCCTGATTTTCTCAACAACCATGAAGGAACGTTTCTATCGGGGGGCCCGCTGGACTCCCGTCATACCGAGAGGCGAGGTCATAAAGGCTTCCTTGGCTGCCATGTCGCGAGCTATGCCGATGACCATGAATTCGAGGGGAGCGCTTCCTGAGTTAATGAATGATTTTGTTTCATTCAACCCAACCGGGATCGCATCTCCGTTATGAATTTCAGCCGTGTCCGATCCGAGTTTGACGGTTCCGTCTCCGCCGAGCACATAATAGACCTCGCTCATGTCCGGCGCAGTATCAGGACCGACTGAACTGCCGGGAGGTAGGAGAAGATGGTCGACGTAGGCCCAGGGCGAGAAAAACACGGTGGGATCGAGCGCCCGGCGATATTGAACAGCCCCTGTGCCGCCTTTCATGTGGTCCACTGGTTTTAGAAGTGACCGATCAAGGTGCATCGCGATGAATGTTGGGACGGCGTCGATGGGGGCCCCGACGCGCGAATCGTCGAGATTGAAGGCGTCATAGAAGTCGTGGGTTAGTCCGATGTTGATATTCATCCACTGGACGGTCTTGTTCGACGAGTTGTAGATGGCATGGGAGTGACCGAGTCGCGTCGGTGCTCCGGCAGGACCCTTGAGCAGGGATGTGCGCCCGTCTATGGTGAATTGCGCTTCTCCGTCGAAGATGACGAACATTTCTTCGCAATGATTGTGGAAGTGCGCTCCGATGCCGCCCCCGGGCGGGATGATGCCGCGATGGAGAAAGAAGAGGTTGGTGCCAAGGTTGAACTTCGCGACGTTCGGGCTGCGAGTGTCGTAGAGGGGCATATAGTCCATAGGACCTGCACCGTTGTGCACCGACGGCATGTGGTGGTATTTCGTTGGATCGGTGTGGGCGATCCTTTGTGTGAGTGGCACGGAGGGAGACGATGCGGACGCACCTTGTTGCGCCACGGCCGCCATGGGACTGAGCAGCGGAAGGAGCAGTGCAATTTGGAAGAACCTGTTGACCATCTGTGTCCCCTGTTTCCCCTGGTTGATATGCGGTCTGTAGAGGCTCGATTTTTAGGCTGAAACGTTGTTGTCAACACACAGTTGGCTAAGAGTGACGAGGTTTATCGCTGTGGCCAACTTCCCATCAATGTGCTCTTACCGCTTCGCCCAATTCCGTATCCAGGGCGTTCTTTTGTGCGGAGACACCAACGATCATTAACTCCAGGTCTCCCGTCCCGTTGTTTACGAAGGAGTGCGCTTCGTTGAAACGTACCGGCACGGCGTCGCCCTTGTGGATCGGTGCCGTTTCGTCGTTGACTCGAACCTGACCGTCTCCGTTGAGTACGTAATAGATTTCTTCGACGCCCTTGTGGCGATGTAGTCCGTCGGATGCTCCGGCGGGAATCAGAAGGTGATCGACATAGGCCCAGTTCGTCAGAAAAACGTCAGAGTCCAACGCGCGCCGATAACGCACCGTACCTTGGCCGCCGTGATAGTTCTGCTCCGGTGTCAGTAATGCTTTGTCCAGGTTCATGGTCATGAAAACAGGAATCGCGTCTTTGGGTGCACCGACGCGAGCATCGGCCAGGTTGAAGGCGTCGTAGTGGCCCTTGATGGAGGCAATGTTGATGTTCATGAATTCGACGGACTTGTCGGATGGGTTGTAGATGGCATGAGAGTGGCCCAACCTAACGGGCGCTCCGACGTTTCCATGCAGGACTGAGGTTCGGCCATCGATGGTGAACTCGGCCTGGCCATCGAAGACGATGAACATCTCTTCGGTTGAGTTATGGAAGTGATGTCCGACGCCTCCCCCGGGCATGATCTGACAGCGGTGCATGAAGTTGAGATTGATGTCCATTGCTGTGGGGGGAACGAGCAGCATGCAAGCCATGTCCCCTGCACTATCGTGGGAGCGGCTGTGCTTGTATTTGCTGGGGTCAGTGTGACCGATCCGTGCCTCGAGCTGGGTCTGGGCGAAAGAAGACGATGCCAAAAGAGCGGAAAAGCTAAGCAGGGTCAAAGGCTGATAAATGCGTCGCATAAGGTCCCGGTGATCTTTTTTATGAAGTTCGCGAAACCAATGTTCGCGACAGCGGGAATTATATGCAGCAGTTGAGAAGCGTCAAGCTAAAAGTGCAATATAAGTGTAGAAAATGAAATATGATCCAATAAATCACTTGAAGCATACTTTGTCGCGGTGGCGCAAATGAGCCGAGGGCACCCACGGTTTGCAGTCGACGCATGTCACAGATCTATTTGATGAATGGCGGACAGATTTCAGGCGCCTTCGAAGTCGAGGGCCAACTGATCTGCAGTTGCACGGAGCGCGGCAATGATTGATTTTTCCTGCTCAGAATCGCGAAGCCGGGTTTTTGGCATGGACAAACTGATCGCCGCCGAGACCTGACCACCGGCTCCAAAGATCGGTACGGAGAAACACACCCCGCCAGGAGCGCACTCTTCACGATCAATTGCAAATTTCTGAAGCCGTATATTCTCGTATTCCCGGCTCAGATCTTTCTGGTCCGTAATGGTCTGATCGGTAAATCGGTAGATTTTGAAGCTACGGAGCAGCCTTTCCCGTGGCACGGGCGGCTGAAAGGCAGTGATTACCTTGCCAAGAGAACTGGCGTTCGGGGGCAAAATGTGACCAACCACATTGCTCATTCGGATGTCATGGGGGCTCTCGATGACAGCCACTACTTCTACTCGATTTTCGAATAACGCGGCAAGGCTCACCGTTTCCGTAAGTTCGAGGTTCAACGCCTGCATGTGCGGGATGGCGACACGAACCAGCTTGCCAAGCCATTGTGTCGGAGTTACGGCGTGAATGCCGGGGGCGAGTTTGTATTGCCCGCGGCCGTCCAAGGCGACATATCCCGTCGTTTCGAGCGTCCGCAGCAGCCGGAATGCGGATGTCTTGGAAAGTTGAAGCCGCTGCGCGATTTCGTTCATGGACAGGGAGTTCGATTCGGTCTGAAGAAATTCCAGGACCTCCAAAGCCTTGCTCACCGCACGAGAGAAGTACTTATCCCGCTCCCGTGGTTCTTCGCTGCTCTTTGCTCTTAAGTTGCGCGCGGTCTTGGCTTTAAGCATAAAAAGTTGACCTACCAAGGGTATGACACCTCAATAGTAGCCGATTTCGATTCGGTTTGCTTGAGGGAGCGTCTGGAAGCATTAATTGATCCGCTCATCACAAATATGAAACTTAGTTCAATAATGTGTTGCTTTTTTTCTTATTTGCACTATAGAGTGATCGGCGCACCAAATTCAAGAGGTTCTGGCTCTGGCTGGGATGAGGAGAACTGAATTGCGAAAGATATTTGGTTTGATGGCAGTGATACTGTTGCTAAGCCCGCGGGGCTTCGGGCAAGCCACTACTGCAGAGTTGTCCGGGACCGTAGAGGACGCCTCCGGGGCGGTCGTTCCCGGCGCGCAGGTGGTCGCTAATAACATTGCGACGAACATCGCGCACAGTACGGTCAGTGAAAAGAGTGGCCACTATGTGCTTGGCCAGCTTCCACCCGGCGACTACACCATCACCGTGGAGGCGAAGGGCTTCAGTAAGCTGGTTCAGACCGGGTTGAGCCTTCAGGTCAACCAGCAGGCGCAATTGGACCTGACGCTGAAGGTCGGGGCGCAAACGGAGACGGTGGAGGTGGTCAGTCAGGCGCCTCTGCTGGAATCGGAGTCTTCGTCAGTGGGCACAGTGATCGGCCAGCAGATGGTCAACCAACTGCCGTTGAATGGGCGCAATTTTACCCAGTTGGCGACCTTGAGCCCGGGAGTAACCGGAGTTGGTCAGTCTGCGACGGGTACTATTGAGAGCGGAACGCGGCCAGACAATAGACGGCCCGCGTCGGAGATCTTCTCCAACGGCAACCGCGAAGGCGACAACAACTTTCTGATCGATGGCGTAGACGACAATGAGCGGCTCACCCTATCGATCGTGGTCCGCCCGCCTGTTGCCGCAGTACGCGAATTCAAGATTCAGACCAACCTTTATAGCGCCGACATTGGACGGAACTCGGGCGCTGTTATTGACGTCATCACGAAATCCGGAACGAACCAATTGCATGGCAGCGTGTTTGAATACATTCGCAACTCGGCCGTGGACGCGCGCAGCTACTTCAATAGACCGCCATCTCCGTTCCCATCTTTCCGGCTTAACCAATTCGGGTTTTCCATCGGTGGACCTGTAGTCATACCGAAGGTCTACAACGGCAAGAATCGAACCTTCTTCTTTGCTGATTATGAGGGCTTCCGAAATACGACCCAGTCGTTTATTCTCGGCAACGTTCCAACCATAAAAGAACGGGCGGGGGACTTCAGCGAGGTCGAGACGACTCCGGGCGTGGCGAATATCTACGACCCATTAACCACCCAGCCGAATCCAGCAAATCCAGGCGGATTCATCCGCACCGCCTTCCCCAGCAACTTTATCCCACTTAATCGCCGCGATCCGATCTCGGTAAAGATGCTCAACGCATATCCTCTGCCCACAAGCACGGGCCGCTTCAATAACTATTCGTCTAACCTGCTTCAAAGCCAGAACGCTAACTCGTTCGACGGCCGGATCGACGAGCAAATTACGCCGAGGGACCTCGTTTTTGGCAGATATTCTTACCAAAGTACAACGAATATTGCGCCTAGCACGTATCCAGTAACGACAATTCCTGGAATCTCAACCCCGGTCCACTTGAGCGACGAAGCTTCGTTCGCCGGCACGTCTGCCACGCCGACGTCACAAACGGCGTTGGGCTACACCAGGGTTTTCACTCCGTCGATTGTCAACGATTTTCGCTTCGGATTTAGCCGCTACAAGCTGGACTATGTCCCCGTTGACTTCGTACCCAATGGAGGGCTGGCCAATCAGCTAGGCATCCCCAATGCGAACGTAACGCCCCGCGAGCAAAACATAACGATCTTTTCGCCATCAACCTATCTGGGTGTCGGTCAGACACGGTCTCTCCCGCTTTACCGGCGGGAAAACACATTCCAGGTGTTCGATAACCTGGTCTGGACCCGATCGTCTCACACGCTTAAGTTCGGTATCGATTTTCGCCGAAGACAGTTGACGATTTATCAGACCAACATGGGTAACGGAAGGTTCAACTTCTCGCCCGCCTTGACGGACTCCAGAAACCCTGCCGGCAGTGGCGGCGACAGTGCTGCCAGCATGCTGCTGGGGTACCCCACCTCAATCGGCCACGATTATACGTTTCCCTTTCCTGGAATCCGCCTCAACGAGTATGGCCTTTACGCTGCGGATGACTGGCGAATGACGAGGAAGTTGACGCTGAACTATGGCTTGCGCTGGGACTACTTCAGCCCTCCGAGTGAAGAACTGGATCGCTGGGCAAATTTCAATCCAACAATCGGAAAAATGGATGTTGCCGGACGGAACGGAGTGAGTCTGACTGCAGGTGTCCTGCCCTTCCGCGAGAATTGGGGACCTCGCGTGGGCTTCGCCTATCAGGCGTTGCCGAATACCGTGCTTCGTGGCGGCTTTGGTCTTTTCTACAATGCATCGGGTAGTGAAGCACTCAACATGCGTCTTGCCAGGAACATTCCATTTGGTCTGACAAGCAGCGTTTCGCCAGGTGATATCAACCCCGGAACGACGGTGAGTCAGGCATTTCCCGCGTTGCCCACGGTGAACTTTGCGCTGGCAGACAATCCAACCGGATCCCAATCCTCAATCTCGCCGAACTTTCGACCGTCCTATGCTGAGCAGTTCAACCTGGGCGCGGAGTATGAGGTATCCAAACTCAATATGGTTCTGAAGCTGTATGGCGTCGGTAATCTCGGCCGTCACATCTACAACACCTACAACATCAACCAGGCGATACCAGGTCCGACCGCATTGAACACTCGGCGTCCGTTGTTTGCCATCAACCCAAATATCAGCGATGTCAACTACGCGGTTTCGAATGGATTGGGCGATTACTACGCGCTGCAGTTCGTCGCGGACAAGCGGTTGAGCCATGGCGTGAGCGCACAGATGGGCTACGCCTGGGGTCATTCCATCGACAACACGCCGCTTGACTTCAGTGGTGGCCTTGCCGGACCAACTCCCCAGGATCCTCGCTTCCTGAGGGCGGAACGCAGCAACTCGATCTTCGATCAGCGAACAAGGCTCACTTTCACTTATCTCTGGCAACTGCCTTTCGGTAAAGGACAGCATTTCCTCGATAAGAGCGGCCCCACCGATTGGTTCCTCGGAGGATGGCAGACCAACGGCCTCTTGTTCACCCAGTCGGGCCTTTACTTCTCGCCGGTCCTGGGAACATCGACAACCAACACGGGTACCGGGAGCCGTCCGAATATTACTGGGAAGGTCGCCTATCCAAGAACGCTCACCAATTGGTTTAGTGCATCGGCATTCTCCTCGCCGGCGCAGTATACCTACGGCAATGCCGGTCGCAACTCTCTGATTGGCCCCGGAAGAACGAACGTGGACATGTCAATTTTCAAATCGTTCCCGGTGCACGAACAGATGTACTTCCAGTTCCGGTTTGAGGCGTTCAATGTCTTCAATCACCCGCAGTTTGGGTATCCGAATCCGACGGTTGGGACGGCGCAAGTTGGCTCGATCACCTCCGTTGTCGGTAACCCAAGGAACTTGCAGGCTTCCCTCCAGTTCCAGTTTTAGGATTGGCGGGGCCGGGATGGATTTATCTCGGCTCTGTTACTGCTGTTATTTTTTTGGCTAGGTTTAGTCACTATTGCAAGGGTGCGGGATGAAAATGCAGAGACTTCGATGGACATATCTTCTACCTACTTGTGCTCTTTTGTTAACCTTCGCTGCAAATACGATGCTGGCATGGGGTGCTAAGGGCAACCTTCAAGTTTACTTTGTCGATGTCGAGGGCGGACAGGCTACGCTTTTTGTGACGCCTGCGGGTCAATCGTTGCTGATCGACACTGGTTGGCCCGGTAACGATGGTCGCGATGCTGAACGGATACTGGCTGCGACGAAACTCGCGGGTATCAGCAAGATCGACTACGTTTTGCTGACGCACTATCACAACGACCATTCAGGCGGCGTTCCGCAACTGGTGGAGCGAATTCCGGTTGGTACTTTTATTGACCACGGCGCGAATATTGACACCAAGCCTAGCGGACCAACTCTTGAAGTCTGGGAGGCATACCAAAAGGTTTTGGCTACAGGGAAATACAAACACATCGTCGCACGTCAAGGTGAGGTCATGCCTATTGCCGGCATGAAGGTTACGGTGATCAGCAGCGATGGCAACGTCATCGATCATGCTTTGCCCGGCGGTGGTGAAGAAAATGAATACTGCAAGATTCCCGAAACGAAGCCGATGGATCGCAGCGAAAATTCGCATTCGCTGGGTGTTTTGATCAACTTTGGCCAACTCAAGATCCTTGACCTGGGCGATCTAACCTGGGACAAAGAGATGCAGTTCATGTGCCCGAAGAACCTGCTGGGCAGAGTCGATATTCTGGTGGTTTCTCACCATGGCTTTCGCCCAAGTTCCAGCCATGCTTTGGTCGACGCTATTCATTCCAGAGTTGCGATTATGAACAATGCAGCGGCAAAAGGGGGAAATGTGCCGGTTCTAGATACAGTTCGCGAAGCACCCGGGCTCGAAACACTTTGGCAACTCCACTACTCTGAAGAAGGAGGTCCAGAGCACAATACGGCCGCCGAATACATAGCCAACCCTCAAGGTTCAGACCAGGGCAATTATCTCCTCCTGACCGCAAGCCCAAGCGGTAGTTTCACTGTCTTCAATTCAGGCAATAAGCAGAGCAAAAACTACGCAGGAAGATAGTTCTCCTTTTCGATCATCACCTGTGTGTATAGAGAGGAGGGTCGCTGACTTATCGTCTCGACGTTCCTGATCGTTACGTGTGACCGCCTAATCGGACGCTCTACCAGCTGGGAATTTAATATGCAGAATTCATCTACGTGCGATCACTACTGGCAGCATTCGCACAGTTTTGTTGAAACGACCTCCTGTGGAATGAAAGCGTGAGTCGAGACGTTATGGAGGACAGGGTTTGATTGCGATTGATTGGGGTACAAGCAACTTTCGTGCTTTTCGCCTTGATGAAGCTGGAGAAATCATTGAGAGGCGCTTGTTTTCGAGCGGCGTTCTTCGTGTCGAGGAGGGACGCTTTGCGGAAACACTACTCGCACAAGTGGGCGATTGGCTGACGGCTGGCGAGAGTCGTATTTTGCTCTGTGGCATGGTCGGCAGTCGCGAAGGTTGGGCAGAAGCGAAATATCTTCACTGCCCGGTCGGAATAGCCGATTTGGCGGATTCAGTCATTAAATTGCCCTTTACTCACGCAGAGGTATTTTTGGTTCCCGGTGTAATAGGAGAAGACCCTTATGGTGTGCCTGAAGTTATGCGCGGCGAAGAAACCGAAGCCATGGGCATGTTGGACTCTTGCGGTGGCGCCTGTCTAGTTTGCCTGCCCGGTACGCACTCCAAGTGGATTCATCTTCGCGCTCACAAAATTGTAAGTTTCATTACCTGCATGACCGGCGAAGTATTTGCAGTTCTCCGCGAGTGCACTATCCTGGCTCGCATCATGACATCCGATGTTGAAGTGGACATCGAAGCGTTTCTTCGCGGAGTTGCACGGTCCGAAGATAATGGCGGCCTGCTTCACCATCTTTTCAGTGTCAGGACGCTGGCCTTGATGGATCAGTTAAAAGAAGAGGCGTCGGCGTCCTATCTTTCGGGCTTGCTAATCGGGCACGAAGTGCGCGCAGCAATGCCGCAGGGGACGCATGTTCATCTGGTCGGTGCTGCTCAGCTCTGTTCTCTTTACGGCCAGGCGATTGAGGCTTGTGGCGGTTCATTTACGCTCGAAGATCAGGATGCCGCAGCTCGTGGTCTCGCTGCTATCGCCAGGAGGCTATCGTGGACCTAAGTTTATGGTTGCGAAGATGCCCTATTGTCGCGATTTTGCGAGGCATAAAACCAGAGGAAGCGGAATCGATCTGCGCCGCATTGGAAGAGGCTGGCATTGTCATCGTTGAAGTGCCACTCAATTCACCGAACCCGCTGTCGAGCATCGCCATTCTGTCGCGGGTCTTTGGCGATCGCATGCTTATTGGAGCTGGTACGCTGATTGATCCGCGACAGGTCGCGGAGGTGGCGGCTGCGGGTGGCCGGCTAATAGTTACTCCTCATGCCGATACTGCGATCGTTCGGGCCGCCAAGGCGGCTAACCTGCTCGCGGTTCCCGGGTTTTTTAATCCAACGGAGGCCTTTGCATTGCTTCAGGCCGGTGCGGATGGGATCAAACTCTTTCCGTGCGAGGTTTTGGGAGTTCCCATGCTGAAGGCATTACAAGCTGTTCTCCCCAAGGACACGATCGTCATTCCTGTCGGCGGAATAGACGCAGAGAAGATCGCTCCGTGGATGGCTGCGGGAGCGCTCGGAGTTGGGGTTGGATCCTCTATCTATAGACCGGGCGATATTCCAGCGGCTGTGGAAGCGAAGGCAACAGCCTTAGTGAATGCCCTTCGCGTCTATCAATCCGTCCAAGTCGGCAGGTTATAGCGTTTTCTCCAGGTGGACGTAGAAGTTGGTAACGAGCTGTTCTGATACATCTTCGCCATATTACAAGTCCGATGAACAGAGGCTCCCAAATTTCTTCAGGAATGATTTGGATATTCCCTCACTTGTAGATCGCTCCGTTTATTTATCGGTAAAGCGATAGTTTTTCCGTGGATTCCCCTACACAATCGAAATAAATCGTGAAATTTTCTGTTTGCAATTTTGAGAAGTTTCATTAGAGTTACATCATTCACCCAAAAGCGGGAAATATCAGATATCTGATGCTCCCCCTATACTCACGGCGGTTGCCTGGCAGGCAAGTTGACGTTCCATACACCTTTGCAACCTTCGGATTTTTGGATTCGCAGTTCGACCAGCTTTGAATGTGCTGTTGATGGGTTTCACTTCGTCGTCTCGTAAAGCCTTACCTAGGTCCAAAACATCCTGAAAGGATACCCGATGAGCTTCTCGAAGCACATATGGTCGTGGTGTATCTGTTTTTGCCTTCTGTTGGCAGGGCGCCTTCAGGGCCAGCTACCCACTCCATCTTCAGTTCTAGGGCACACGCCCGGCGACGATTTCTACCTCGCTAACTATGAAGAAGCAGTCAAGTATTTTCATGTTCTGGCAGCAAGCTCGGATCGCATGAAGATGTTTACGGTTGGGAAAAGTAGCCAGGGCCGCGACATTGAAGTGGCGGTCATCTCGTCGCCTGAGAACCTGGCTCGGCTGGGCGAGTACAAAAAAATAGCGCGGCAACTGGCGACAGCCGACGGCCTGAACGATGAACAGGCCCGCAAGCTCGCGCACGACTCGAAGGTGATTGTGCATATCGATGGGGGCCTGCACTCTTCCGAAGTGGCTGGTGGACAACACTCGATTGCGCTGGCCTACAAGCTCGTCTCTGCAAAGAATGATCCTGACATCGACGCGATTTTGACCAACGTGATCCTGGTGTTGTGGCCGA
>Ga0210403_10003462_pt1 | contig 13885 bp, 16 predicted proteins | sample IncBWC19MmetaG_FD_150863 | JGI IMG/M metagenome (GOLD analysis project Ga0210403, IMG submission 150863) | Forest soil microbial communities from Barre Woods Harvard Forest LTER site, Petersham, Massachusetts, United States - Inc-BW-C-19-M | ecosystem: Environmental > Terrestrial > Soil >... | reverse complement strand
TGGCAGCGTGCTACTGCACCAGAACAGTGCTACGTCCCGGAGGAGGGTGCTTTAGCCTGGTTGTAAGCGGATCGACGGGTTGAACGGCAATAAAACCTGCGTCTCGGCCGCCTAGGAGGGCCCTCAATATAGATTTGCAACTTTCAGTGTCGAAGGCGGACCAGGCCGTAAATCAAAATAATTATCAGCACTTCAAGAATAAGTGTCGAGATAACCCAGCGGCCGCGGTCATAGGATTTGTCGGAACCTCGTTGAAGTGCGATCGTAGCGGTTGCAAGTCCCAAAACTAAGTACATGGTGGCGGTGTAGCTGCGGGATAGGAACCATGCAGTGGTCATAAACGACACCAATGCCAGGCGCATGACAATGAGCCAGTGCGTGGGCACACTCGGAGAGTTAGCAGGTTCAAGCGTTGTGCCGGCCCCCGTTGCGTCGGCGATTGCCAACGTTGGCAGCATTCCGCAAGTAAGCATGTCTTTCAAAACTATGGTTCCTCCCGAAGCCGTGAAATCTCTGTTAATCGTAACGGCCAAGTTGATATAGTTCGTTTCAAACAAGTGCTGGAGCCCAAAGAATCTTTTCGCAGGTGCTTTCTCTTGCGGCCTAATAATACGATTCAGGTTCGTTGTGGTTGTGACGAGCAATGCCATCCACAGCGTGCTTCCCAATATTCCGAGTTCGGCAAGACACAGGACGAAAGAATTGTGCGCGGTGATCTCATACAAGTCCGTGAATCCATTGAACCCAATTCCGAATAACGGAGCGCTTTTGAACATTTCTAATCCGTTGGCCCAGGCTTCGAGTCGGTCGGCACCGTCGGCAGCCGAGATTCCACGGCCCCCCGTGAAGTCAAGGGCCAAGAGGCCAAAGATGAATACGCCGGCCAGTACCATGCTCGCGGTCGTTCCTAGCTTTTTTCGGGCTGCCATAAGCGCCACGGCGGCTAGCGCGATCAGCCCGCCACGGGAATGCGTCAGATAGGTGGCCCACAGAAGTAGTATGGCGGGGACAAGCACGACAAAGAAGTTGGCTACCACGCGTCCTCGCCGCCAGGCGACAAAGGCGAGTGGAAGAGCAATTAGAAGGATTTGAGAAAGATCGTTAGGATCGCTCAAGAAGCCGGCTCCGCGTACTCGGATCAATTGCCCAATCACCTCGTCCTGCGAAGAGTAAATGTTATTGTGGAAGATAAACATTTCCCCGCGATAGCCTGCGTAATATCCGCATAGGGCCTCTACGGCAACAACCGAGCAGGATGCCACCGCGGCCAATGTCACAATTTTTAGCCTTCGAATTGTCGTCACGTTTACGACGATGAAGAAAAAGACCGCGGCGCTCGGCAGCAATATGCGCCAACCTTCGAGAACCCCACCGAGCCATCCGTGAGCCAGCTGTGAAAGTGCAATGGCCGCGATGAAGGCGACCAGCAGATATGTCTGCACCGAAGTTTTCCAATAGCTGTACGTCGACATGCTGGGCAAAGACGCTAACGCAGTAACCCCAGCCAGGTACGCCATGGCGTGATAGCTGGCCCACTCTTTTCCAAATTGCTCCGGTGAGAGGATCGTAACGGCGATGTAGACAATTGTGAGTGCGAATCCCATGATCACGTGGCTATTGCAATTGGCCTGTTTAGGGTTGGAGATCCCATCGCAAGGGCTATGATTTCCGACTGGAGCATCCGAGAATGACTATTGCGGCAGAGGGAGATCGGGCGTCATTTGGCACCTCGCCCCAGAAGTACGATCTTGATTGTGTTTAGGATGATCACCAGGTCCAGCCCCGCCGACGAGTTCTTGATATAATAGAGGTCGTAGCGGAGTTTTTCTTTGGCGTCCTCTACGGAGCTTCCGTACTTGTACAGGATCTGGGCCCATCCGGTAATTCCCGGACGAACAGAGTGCCGCAAGTGGTAGTAAGGGATTTTCTCATTCAACGCTGCCACAAACTCAGGCCGCTCGGGACGCGGACCGACAAGACTCATGTCGCCCCTCAGGACATTCAATAGCTGCGGAATCTCATCTATGCGCGTCTTGCGAAGGAATCTGCCGACCTGTGTGACTCGAGGGTCGTCGTCCTCCGCCCACCTTGGCCCGGTGTCCCCCTCGGCATCGGAGCGCATCGTGCGGAATTTGTAGCAACGAAAGACCCGATTGTCGCGGCCCACGCGATCCTGCGAATATAAAACCCGCCCCGGCGAGCCAAGCTTGATCGCCAGAATGATGAACGGAAGCAGCGGCAAGCTGAGTAGCAACCCGAGAATTGAAATCACCACGGACGCGAACCGCTTATAGATCAGAAAAAGGCGCGAGGCATGAGAGCCTGGCGAGAATAACAGCCAGCTCAATCGGATGGATTCAATTGGAACTTTTCCAGTGATGGACTCGTAGACATCATTTCCATCCTGCACTTGCACGCCGCGATTCTTCAGCGATAGCAATAAGCCAACCGGTAGCTGCCCGCGGCGTTCTTCCATCGCTACGACGATGCGGTCGATGCCGCGGAGCGGACGGCCAGCCGACAAATCCTTGCTGAAGCCCGCCTGCGCGAGAGTGATTGGCATTTGACCGATCTCTCTATCCCCAAACTGATGTCCGTTTGCGAGCATTTCTGCGCGGCCCGCGACGCGAATGCCCAGCTCTGGTCGGAGTTCGATTTCACGTAATAGGGATTCCGCTAGCAAGCCTTGGCCCAAAATGAGCACCCGTTCAGCAAGCCCGGGCCGGCTATTGATGAGTGAGAACAGCCTCCGCCACAACAGCAGCAAAAGCCCAACGAGGAGGAAACCGATGTGGAAAATACCACGCCCCAATTTCACCGGTGGGTATAGATAGTAGAGGAGACCCAAAGCGATATACGCGACGCCCAGCACTTGGATTAGGCGAACAAGCGCCTCGCGCCGATTACTTACAACCGCAGAATCATAAAGGTCGAAATAATACATGCAAATCATGAAGGCAACCGAAACGAGTAGAATTTTCAGGGAACCGTACTGATACGTAAGCATAAAACCGGCTTGACCGGTACCCAATCGCGCTAGTGCGGATGCCACAAGAGCGAGGGTGATCAAGCAGGCTTCTGAAATTCCGAGCAGTAGCGTTCGTGTCGGAACGTAAGCATTCAATAGACGGATCAAGGGCCGCTCCAGGTGATGTGGGACAGTCGGGAGAGCATGCTTCTATACCGTACCAACGAGACCAATTTACTTGTGTCCGTTATTGCGCCGCCGCCGGACAATCGCTCCGCCGATCAATAGAGCGGTCCCGAATAACAGCGCTGTGACCGGCTCCGGAACAGGGGCTGGCCCTGGATCAATCGGAGGCGCCGGCGGATTAAACGCTTGGAGTGGATCCTGTTTCGGGCAGCCCCAACTTAAGAGAGCCGCGGCAAGAGAAAGCCCAAGAATCCAATTCCTGGGACGCATCCTTGATTTCGGTCTTAATGCAATCCAATCGAGAACTCGAGTGAAGAGCCGGTTTATGTTTCGCATGGGACCATCCTTGATCTATCTGCAATTACTTGGAATTGGGGCTAGACTTGACTCTCCGCCAGCCTCGGGAGATGGCTGGGCGTTGCCTCATTTGGAGAAAAATCTTTCCTAACGGTTTTCTTGGGATGAGCTGTCGATTCGCAGATTTGTCTGGCTCGGCAAACTGTCAATCCGGAAGGAATTCTTCGATCTGTGGATAGACGCGGCGCGCGAAATCCGCCGCCCTCGCTTGAGCACTCGCTTCTCCATCAGCAGCGGTTGTCCAGATACGAACCATCGCTCCGTCGGTTGGTCGGTTCTTCAATCCGGCGGCAATAAGCAAGAGCCTATCCCAGTATTCGCTGGCAACGATTCGTCCATGGGACTGATACCAATAGAGAACCATATTTCGTCTCGTTCCCTGTGCCACTAGATATCCGTTCACAAGCACCGGAACTCCGCTGTCCAAACCGATCTGGACACGACTCGAATGGACCGGCTCCCAACCAGAGCCCGGAAGGCAATTCTTGGGAGAGTGCATTCTGTCGCCGGATCGTTGGTCTTTGTAATAGCCGACATAAAGCTCAATCGGAAGCGTGCCCCCAAGGTACACCCGGTTGATATAGTCATCTGCGCCGACGGCGCGCACGACCCGTGACTCGAACGGACGATCCTCGCTGTGTGATAGGCCAATTTCAGACGGAAATTCATGAAGCGGCCAATGCGGCGTTGCGGCGACCTTTGGGCTGAAGCTATGTGTCGCGATGATTCCTCCCACAAGAACCAGCGCGGCCATAGAGATTCGGAGATACGTCATAGACGAGCCTCTGCGTGATTCTGCCACCTCGAAGGCAGCTGAAGAGCTTTGTGGACGAGAAGGATCGAAAGAAAAGCGAGCGTGAAGGAACACAGGCCAAGCGCCAAATGGACTACTCCGGAATCCACGCTGGGTCCGAAGAAGTAACTCAGTACACCCGTCGCGACCAGGCGGAGCCCGTTGGTCGCGATCGCAATTGGAATGCTAGCTGCAGCCAGCACGATACGTTTCCATCTGACCGCCTCAGCCAAGTACCCGTAAGCGACAACTGCGGCCAGCAAAGAGAGCAGAGAGCGAATTCCGCTACATGCTTCAACTACATTGAGCGTGCAGTTCGGTAGAAAGAGTAGATTCCCCTGTCGCACGGTATGAATCCCGAGCGCGACCAGGCCGGTCGCACCCAAGCGAGATGCCCACAACTGCAGAGGAAGCGTCAACTGGTAATAAACGATTGCCGGTAAAGGGATCATAAACAGCAGATACCCGATCGGAAAGGCAATCGAACGCAGCGTCTCGCTCCCGGCCAAGAACATCACCATTCCAGAGATCAGAATCAGCAAGGACAGCCGCGCCATAAACAGCTCAGCGCCGAGCATCCCGAGAATCCGCAGCCCGACGGCGAATAGCATGACCGCAACACCGAAATTGCTTGGCCGGGTGGGCACCGCGCGCCACCGATCGCGCGCTTCCCACATGACATAGCCCGAAAAAACCGGAACGAAAAATCCGTGACCATAATTTGGATCATTCCACCACTGCCGCGCCAGCGAACTGAGTACTGGCGCATACATAATCGCAACCAATGTCAGTAGCGACAACCCGGCGACCCATCTACCTGTCCTCGAGATTTCCGCGGGCGGATTTTCTTCCCAAGTTACCTTGCCCAGCGTCCTCTTGCCATTCCCCTGGATTTTGCCGGACAGTAACATCTCTCGTTCGGGAGGGAGCACACCACTTACCACACCCAGCCACACGACATACTTAAAAAGCGGGAATATTGAGTACGCCATCCAATTCGGCCCAGTCAGACAACCTTAAACGAACGCTAGGCAAGTCTATTTACAGAGATCGGTGACGCGCGTTTTTACGGCTTATTTGGCCGTTTAAGATGCGGCCGTGCACGGGTACGGCGAGGAAGCTTGGATTTGTCAGCCAAAGAGACAGTCTCCAGGAAACCGCTGGGCTATCGCACTTGTTTTGAGCCCTTGTCTCCATACTTTCGGGCACCGTAATATTGCCCCTCGTAATCTATCTGATCGAAGTCAGACGCCTCATTAACAACCACACCGATCAGCTTCGGGTGGTCCAGGGACTGCAACCCTTTCTTCAAAGCCTTGAGCGGTGCGACGCCCTCCCGCACAACCAGCAGAGTCCCGTCCACCAGTCTCGACCAGAGGTTGGCATCAATCACCGGTAACATCGGTGTGGAATCTATGACAATCCAATCGAATTGGCACGCCAACTGTGAAAACGCTTCCGCAAGCTGCGCCGAACGTAAGATTTCAGACGGCCGGTCGCAGGCCTTTCCTGCTGGAAGAAACCATAAACCCGTGCCAGTGAATCGGAGCATATAGTGCGCGAGATCCTGGTTTCGGCCGGTCCACCAGTCGCTCAGTCCTTGCAATTCTTTTAACCCGAACATAGATGTCAACGTCGGTCTGTGCAAATCTCCTTCAATCAGCAGGGTCTTACATCCGGAGTACTTGGCCAGGGTCACAGCCAGATTCGCAGCCACAAATGACTTACCCTCGTTGATCACGCTGCTGGTTACTTGCACGGATTTCAGTTCATTTAGTCTGCGCATAGCGTCTAGCCGGACGGAAAGCGCTCGAAATTTTTCAGCGCCAAGACTATTGGGATCAGTCCACGCAACTAGACGCGATGTCGTCGGAGGTTGTACCATCACCGCCCGAGACTCTTCGCTATCGAGCACCTTCTTAACCTCAACAGCTCCTCCGAGCCCGTCCGCTTCTGGCAACGTGCCGCCCGGCACTTCTGCCGTTTCTGTAGGCTCAGGTGGACCCAGCTGAACTGGAGCCATGTCCAGCGGGACTGCAACCGGCTGTCTCGGTTGAATTCGTGCCGTGCTAAATCCTTCGAATAGCTGGCTCATTGGTTTCCATTCCTGATTCTAAGTTGTCTTTCCGGCAAGGAATACCGCAGCTCATGCTGGTGAGCAGGCTGCGCGTGTGTCCACCAAAAAAGGGTTTTGCATCGTGTCCGTAACTTTACTAACCACCGTCACTCATCCGTTGTAGTACGTATAAAGGTTGCCGGTGAAAATCAATAAGACCATCACCGACACTATGCCATATTCCAGGTAGCGTGCGTTTGCGCGAGAACGATCTTCTTGGGGGGTGCTCAAGCGCGGTATACCGACCAGCATACGTGCCGGAAGAATTCCTTCCAGATCTTTCTCCTGCCGGAAGCGGACGTCGGTTAATTCAAGGAAAGTGGCAAGACCCAAGCCGACAAGGGTTCCCACACCCAAGCCAAAAAGACTGATCAGGAAACGATTTGGAGCTGACGGTTTGTCCGGCAACTTTGGCGGATCGATGATATGAAACTGTTGACCCTGCTGCTGCTGTCCCAGGCTCGTGGCGAGCTGCGACTGCGTTTGCTTCTGAAGAAGCGAGTTGTAATTGAATTTGGCTTCGTCATACCCGCGCGAGACGACGGTCAGCTCTTGTTCTGTTTCCGGAGTCAGATTCAGCCGGCCCTGGTAAACGGTCGTTTGTGTCTCAAGTTCCCTCGCGTGCTGTTGCTCGTTCTGAATTTCCAGCTGATTGGCCTTAAGTTGGCTCTGTAGCTGCATAACTGCCGTGGGTGCGCCGCGCTGCACTCCTTCTGCGGCGGAGAAGTCAATCGCGTTTACTGACTTGCTGGCCTGCTGATTGGAAGCGATTTCCGCTTCGTTTTGCTTCCTCAGAGCCTCCGTCCTGGCGATCTCATCTTCAAGCGCGACGATGTCTGGATGGCCGTCATGATAACGAGTACGCAGATTCTGGAGTCGCAAGCGCAAATCTTGCAACTCCTTATCTAACGCTTGCGTTGATATCGCGTTTGAGTCTCCGCCCATACTCGCCTGGGCCGATTGATATTGCTGCAGCAGTGATTCCAGATAGATCTTCTGTTGCTTCGAACTGTCCAGGGCGTGTTGGGTGCTCGCCAACGCTGCTTGCAGGCCCGCCAGGATTTGTACGTTGCTCTGCAGCTGGCCCGGAAGGTTTCCAACGTGTTTAGCCTTGAATGCTGAGACTTGGGCTTCCTGTTCTTCCATCTTGGTACGCGCGTCCGCGAGCTCACTGTCCAGAAAGGCCGTTGTATTCTCAGAAAGCTGTCGTTGAGCCCTTACATTTTCGTTGATAAACAAAGACGTCAGCTCGGTATTTACCTGCTGTGCGAGCTGGGGTGTATCGGCGGAATAGTGAATCTTGAAGGAGAAAAACTCTCCTCGATATCCTGGCGCCCCCACGAGCTCAATCTTGATGTCGCTCCGCATTTGATCGACTGGATCCTTGGGCTTGAAAAAACCGCTCATCCGGGGAGTCGTGGCATAAAGCTTAAAGCGGTCGATGATCCCCTGTAGGCTGGCATAGCTCAAAACCTTCTGCGTAGTGCTTTGCAAACGATTTTGCAAGTTCACATTAACGTTCTCCATCACGTAGAGGTCCGACACTTTCTGCTGTTCCGCGGAGATCAGCGCATCGGAGGTATAGGTAGTCGGCAGAGTCCAGCTCACACCCCATACTCCCAGCCAGCACAGAAACAGTGGAAGCAGTATCCACCAGCGCCGTCGCACTATAATGGCCAGATACTCTTCCCATCCGCGCTGAACTCCGCCCTCTTCTCTGTTAGACATCGCCAGCCTCTCTATGAACATCCTTCAATTGGTCTACGGGACAGGGCTTTTCGTTCCTGCAAGATCCATTTTTTCGGCGAACAATTCGGTATTGCGGCAAGCCAAAACGTCGCTTATCAGTTCTGGTTGATGCCTTGCGTGCTTACGCTTCTTCTCGTGCTTGTCGTTCCGGCTATCGGTTAAAGATCGGTCGCAGACCAAAGTTAAATCCTGCGGAAATCTGGTGACTAATGAAGTCGGTTGCACAAGTTGGCGAAGTGCAACCAGCGGCATTCGTAGCCTGCAGGCCAACACCATAGCTCAGGAAAAAGTTGGTCGCGGGCCGCAACTGATGATTGAATCGAGCTGCGGCGTACCAGGAGTTGTAGCGCAGGAAATTCGAAGTAGTGGTATTTGGTATCAGGCTTCCATTCATTGCGTAACCCAGCGAGGCCGAAAGTTGCCATCTCGAACTGAGTTTTCGCTCTACAGTCGCCTGTACTTGTCCCGTCTGCGCACCGACCAGCACGCCGCTCCCGCCCGTTACGAGGTGATCATAGCTAAGCAGAAGGGTCGTGCGATCCCATTTGTAATTCAATGCGCTAGTCAGGGCCCACGAAAGGTTGTTCGCGTAACCCGTGAACACGCCCCGCAACAGTACTGCGCTCGGGCCGGCGGCAAGTTGGAGGCTCAGTCTTCCGGTCACATATCGCGAGTATCCAAGTTTTACCACGTGATACTCAATCGTCTGGGGAAACGCGGGATACCGGAAGTCATCGAAAGTGTAAATCGCCGCGATCGTGCTCTGCGGACTCAGGGAATAGTTGTAACCTGTCTGAAATAAGGCGTCGGTGCTGTTAATAAAGCCCACACCAAAAAAATTCAGCGTCCCGTAAGATCCGGAAGCAGTCCAAGTTGCACGCGGACTGACTTTGTATTCCGTCTGCGAGACAAGCGTATTGCTCAATCGGGGCACCATAATCGTTGGAATGGTCTGGTTGGGTCCCAGAATCCCATTTAGAAAACCCCCTGGACCGAACGCAGAATTGCTGCTGAGGAATTCCAGACCTCCGACGCCCCCAAATCCAAAAGGTGATGCCGATAGAAAACTGACTTCGTCGCCCAGCAGAAGGGACCATCGTTGCCATTTGTACGTGTAAGAGAACTCCAGTTCTTGAATGGCTGAGTTTAAATACGACGAGAACATTCCGCCACCGGCATAGTGAACGAGCAATTCAGAACGATTTGACACATGGCTCAAATCCAGGCTACCCAGCAGATAGTTGAAATCTGTCGGCTGAGCAAAACCTAATCCGGAAGAACTCATGGCCAGCTGCGACGTCGCGCTGAAGCTCGGCACAAGGAAATTGCGGGCGCTCACCGCCGGGCCCAGGGTCGGCGCTTGCACACTGCTTAACAGCTGATCGTTGCCCACTGACTGGATTTCCTCACCAGCCCATAGCGGAGAGTTCAAAGCCAGCACGCTCGTTTTCCCCGCCGGCAGAGGCGCTGGAAGAGGCGCGAGTGGTTGTTCGCGCGGATCGTTCTTGGCCGGATCGGTTTCTTGTGCCTTGCCAACTTGCGCACATAGAAACATCGCAAGAAGTACACAACTGTGAATGCGAATCAGCTTTGCCATGTTTTTACCTACGGCACGACAATCGTATCGCCAGGTCTAAGATGAACATTTTGTTCCGTCTTGCGCCCGCTACTCACTTCTTTGTAGTTGAGTGGGAGTATTTTGTCCGTGCCATTTTCGGTGCGAATGACGTGGATTTTCTTGACGTTGGCGTATGGCGTAAACCCGCCAGCAACCGAAAGGGCCTGCATCACGGTCATGTCGGGCACCAGCGGATAAGCCCCTCCGCGAGTTACTTGACCCAGGATATAAATCCGCAGGCTACTCATCTGTGCCACGATCACGGTTACTTGTGGATGCACAATTGTCACGCGTAACTTCTCTACGATCTCGGCGCCTAGCTGCGTGGGCGTTAAACCTGCGGCCTGCAAGTCATTTAGCAATGGCAGAGAAATTTTGCCATCTCTTCGCACCGGCACAGTCCGGGAAATCTCTGGCTCTTTCCACACGTCGATGGTGAGGACGTCCTCGGGAGCGATGGAGTAATTCGGATCGTCGGTGGCTGCTTTCACCGGCTGGGATTTAATGTCTACCGCGTTCAGAACTTGTGCGCTTTCGGTCTTGATGTCTTTTCGCGCCTGTCCTTGAGCCCACGTGGAAATCGAAAACGACACTAGCGATATTGCTACGGTCACGCGCCACCACTTTTTCATAACATCTTCTCCCGCAAGTCTCGCTTCTTCTCGGAGGCTCGCATGCCAATCAGTTCCAATTTATTTAGCTTTGCCGTTTCGCGGGTCTGTGGTGCAGCTGCTTGGATTCAACCCCGCGCAATCTTGGCAGCACGTGTTGAGTTCTCAGCACTCAGGACAACACATGCCGTTGCGCTGAGTGCTCTTGAGAGCGCATGTGATCTGCTTCCTGACTTTTCTTCTCTTATGCGAGGGCGATTGCTTCAGTACTTCGGGTGTGCCGCGAATCGGCTCCGTGTCCGATTCTGGAAACTTTTAGTTGCGGTGCGTTTATTGCCTCAACCTGGAATGCCGCCACTTCAATGGCAGCCGCCGTTCCCAATAGTTCCACGGATAACACCAGGCGCGAGAGATTCTTCTTCCGCACCAATATTCCTTCGATTCCCGCGAGGGGCCCGCACTTGACCCTCACCCAGTTTCCGCATTTAAGGTAGGGATGCCCTTCGACGCGCGCGCCGCTATCGACGACTCGGCGAATCGCTTCGATCTCGATATCCGGAATCGCCGTCGGCTGGCCCGCACTCGACACCAGACCATATATGCCTGGTGTTGTGAGGATCTGAAGCCGACGCTCAATCCCGCCTTTCAAAAACACGTAGCATGGAAACAGGGGCAGCGTGAGTGCCTTGGTCCGGTCTTTCCAATTGTGGGTGGTTGCGTAAAGCGGAAGAAAACTGTCAAATCCCTTGCTGGTGAGAACCTGATGTACCATCTTTTCATGCTGATGTCGGGTGTAGATCGCATACCAGGAAGAGTCGCAAACTTGACTCGCCAATCTGTCCATGGACTCTGAAAGCATAGAGCTCCGCCCTGTGACTTACAGGCCAAAATCCCGCAAGCCATTAATTACATTTAACTTACGGTCAGCTCCGCGTTGAAGACCCACTTCGCTGGTCGCCGTCCGCAATATCCGTGGCAGATACCGCCTGCCAAAATCCTTGGGAAGATCGGTCGCTATTTCTTTAGCGAAGACCTCGTCAATATTGAACTGCAAAGCCACCCGTCAGCATTCCCCTCTCAGCGGGGCATTGCTCCACCCGAAGGACTTCACCCTCCACCTCAACCGGGAGGCGTCCGATCTCATCGGGGATTCCCTCAAGATCAATTTTCAGAACAACAATTGCACCCACTGGGGGACAGCTCGGCGCAAAAACAAACGCGCCATGCTCACTGACGTCGCGGCTGCGGCCTTCTCCATTCCGCGGCTCCCCATTCCCATTCGTCCACCAGAATGTGACTGCTGTTTGCAACAGGAACCGGAGAGTCTTTCTCGTCGGACAGCCAAGATTCAACAAGCACCCCCACAACTCTCTCAAGTTGCACACTAGCCAGGTCAGTGGGAAGAGACAAGAGAAGGAAAGTCACCAACGCATTGCTTGAAACGTCTTGAGATGCAGTCCCACCATTGCTAGGTACAAACGTACATCGTGCAATTTTGCACATCGAGCCGCCAGCGCTGCATATGATCCGGGAGCAGGCCAGAGCCAGCTCTGCGGACGATTGGCGTGGTCGCACCGGTGCTCAATAGGGGTGAAATCACTGATTTGGATTCGCCTTCAGCTTGAGGGAATGCGAGGTCTAAAAGAATTCTGGCGAGCACGATACTTTACGGCCACTGGTACAACTCTGAGCATTTATGGAATTTCAGTGCTGACGTTGGCTGAGAATCGGGGTGCCGCTGGAGAAAGCTCGCCGAGGGGGGCGTACTGATCAGGCTCGCCGTGAGGAGAGGACCTGATTTGTGTCGGCAGCCAACGCCTCTACCGCAGCCGGAGTATTCTGCTGCTCAAGGAGTTCTCTCCGATCGATGGCGTAAAGAGCCAGCTCAAGTCGATTCGAAGTTCCCACTTTGTTGAAGATTCTGAACAAGTAGTTCCGGACGGTATGCTCACTCAACTTCAGTTCTTGTGAGATACCACGATTGGTCATACCTTCGGCTACCAAGTGGACAACGCCTTCTTCCCTTTTTGTGAGAACGCCCGTTCCTCGCTGAGAAATCGACTTGGCTTGTAGAGCCGGGCCCAGGGCATCGATCACAAAATGCAATTCCTTGCTGCTGGCCCACACTTGACCCTTGTGCACTGCGTGTATGCACTTGCACAGCAGCTCAGACGATTGGTCACGGGAAAATATGCCGCTGGCTCCCGCCCGGAATGCTTCCACGACCATCGCAGGCTTGTTCGAATCGAGTATTATGATGACGCTGGGCTTGGAGCGCGAAGCCATTATTTCCCGCGTCACATCAAACCCAGCTCGGTCTTCGTTATCTAGACGAGCACCAATCACTGCGACGTCGGGATCGCTCTCTTCGAGTCCGTCGCGAATTCCAGCTGCGTCAGTCGCATACCCAACGATGCGGGTCCGATAGCGACCCCGTCGTACGGCCCCCGCTATCAACTGGCAGCTCAGTTGACTGCCGTCAGCGATAAAGACTTTTACCGTGCCCGCGTGCCCCCGGTATTTTGACAATTTTTTGCTCCTCTACGTTGGTGCCCCCGGCCCCAAGATTCCCACCAGTTCTACCTTGTTGGAAAACTTGAACCCGCCACCACGCAACAGCTGCCTCATTGCGGTGAATCTTGACAATCCGGCGATCCGCATAAACACTGACCAGACCGCCTACTCTCCGAACAACTATCGCTCGCGCTTAGTGTGCAGTGCCACATTGTGGGTACTTTCGATGAGTCGCGCTGTCCCCTTTTATACAATCACTCGTGCTGTTCAGTTTCACACAGATCTGTGGGGCTTTTTCCGGAAGTGGAGAACACAATTGCAGAACGTCTCTGCTAAAGTAGACTTTCCCTCTGGATTGGAAGTCAGAGCAACTGAACGGCAACTGAACCGCCGGTGGCGTGATTCGAGGTTCCTGAGGTAGCTTGCTCTCCTGGCTGTCAATCGTGCCAAGCATACAATGAAAATTCCGAATCAAAAACAAAAAGGAAATCTTCGCCAAATATCGTATTACGCCCTACGGAATCCTGTTAAAGGGCAAAAGCCGCCATTCCCTTCGGAGTCCGCAACAGTTACTCTTCACTTTACGTGCTTCAACTCTGGGTGCCCTTCGCATCATACTTGCCCTTATTAGCTTGAGTGAGTTTTAGAGTGCTGCGCTTTCAAGACATCCTATGCTCATCTAGGCCAGGGCTGGATTTCCCGGCACTGGCTCCAGCACTCGATTCTCTCGTTCAATCTGCTGAGTGCATTCCGCGATTTGATCGTCAATAGTTTTAATCTCCAGCGCGAGACGAAGATCGTTAGGACTCTTCTCATATCTCTTGAAAAGTGGAGTTCTTCTATTGTTGAGATCTTCGCGTCTTCGCTTCCAAACGCCTGCGCGGGCGGTCATTAGAGTCTCCTTGCCAACAAGTCTCCACTGACCTAAAACCCACTGTCTGTACACTTTGGGACACTATGCTTTCTGAGCTGA
>Ga0210403_10003461_pt1 | contig 13886 bp, 13 predicted proteins | sample IncBWC19MmetaG_FD_150863 | JGI IMG/M metagenome (GOLD analysis project Ga0210403, IMG submission 150863) | Forest soil microbial communities from Barre Woods Harvard Forest LTER site, Petersham, Massachusetts, United States - Inc-BW-C-19-M | ecosystem: Environmental > Terrestrial > Soil >... | reverse complement strand
GATGGAAGAGAAGAAGATTACGTCGCTGATGGTCGTGGATGGAACCGGGAAGCTGAAGGGGATTGTGCACCTGCACGATCTGTGGAGTACCGAACTGGTTTGAATTGAATCATTGAGAGATTGAATCATTGAGTCATTGAAAATCGATGAACAAGCTGGACCAGGCCGAGGCAATGAAATTGCGAACAAAGCAGTTTGCGATTCGGATTGTCAGCGTGGTTCGGTCGCTGCCGAGGACTCGCGAGGGCGATGTGATTGGGAAGCAGTTGCTCCGTTCGGGCACAGCGGTGGCAGCTAACTATCGTGCGGTTTGTCGATCTCGTTCGAAGGCAGAGTTCATCTCGAAGATCAACATCGTGGTCGAGGAAGCCGACGAGACGGTTTTCTGGCTCGAGCTTTTGGGGGACACGGCGGTTGTGCCACCAGAAAAGCTTTCTCTGCTACTCAAAGAGGCAAATGAGTTGCTGGCCATCTGTGCAGCGTCCCTGCGCACGGCAAAACAAAACAAAGGAGCTTGAGAGTTGGGTTTTTCAATGAGTCAATGATTCAATCTCTCAAAGAGTCAATCCCATGTATCACTACGATCCCAAGACCGCGCTGGAAGAATTGACTGAGGATGCCACGTTGCCGAACCCGGTGCATGTGCGGGACATGATTCTGCGCAAGCATCCGTCGACCGATAAGGCTTTGGAGCTGAACCGGCTGTTCCTCGATTACCAGAAGTTTTTTGGCGAGGCGCAGAAGCTGGGGAAAGAGATTCTGCGGCAGCTAGGGGGCTAGCTGCAAGGCTCATGTGGGGACAGCCGCCCTCGGCTGTCCAGCGGGCGAAGCCCGCGCGCTTTTCGCCGATAGTCGGGAGGAACCATGAGCACTCGATCGTCAATCTGGTACGGCGAAGACGAAGGCAAGACTGTGCATATTTACTGGGAACTTGCCGAGCGCGAGGTAGGGGATGCGAATATGTGGCGGGCGCCGATCTACATTGCAGCGGACGCAGGAGATGCGAACAAAGAAGTCGCGGTTCGGTTGCCGAAGGAGATCGCGATTCAACTCCTGACGGTTCTGAGTGCGAACGCCGCTGAGGATGTCGCCCAAGTCATCTAGGATTATCCGCCGAACCTCAGAGCTGAAACCACCCTAGGACACGAAGGTTCACGAAGGAAAAGTCGCGATTCGAGTCCCACTAAGTCGGATGGTCTATGCCACCGGCTTCCTCAGACTGTCGGAAGCGAAGAAGGTGCGTGCAATCCTGGAAGTCTCTTCGAGAAAAGCAGGCAGGTCGGAAGGGCTCACTGGTCTTCCGCCGCGGTAGACGACGAGAGTCGATCCGGTTCCTTCTATGCACCAATTCGCTTGAAACTGCTCGAGGTAAGTCAGCAAGCTCGGGGTGAAGAGTCTTCGAGTGCCGGCCTCGTCCGGGCTCTTCAAGAGATAGCGTTTGGAAAACTCCGGATTGGAATCGAAGTCGATGTCGTTGTGAACGATGGCATCTCCGATCCGGTCGAAGAAATTTTCGGGGCGCAGCGCAAACGGCGGCAACGGATGGTCCTGCGAAAAGGCGGCCACGGTCTGGGTGATGGAGCTCTTTCCCGCGGGGTAAGTGTAATCAAAGACGCTGATGTCGAGTCCACCTGAGGATCCGGTCATCGCGTTGCTGAATCTTCCCCGGGTGCGTTGAAGCAGCGAAACCTTGTGCTGGGCCGAGAGGGACGGGCCGCTCCAGTTATTCCCGACGAATCGCAAGCCGATCTGCTGCGCGACTGCGGTCAGTTCCCGGGTTCTTTTCTTGGCGTAGTGGACGCTGGCTACGATGATGGCGGCCATCAGGGCAAGGAAGCCGGCAAAGATGACGAAGGGAATAACGTCGTGGCTATTCATCGCGGCACCCAATTTCCGAAGTGCGGGAATGGTAGCCGGGAAGTCGCTGCGACGCAACCTATTGGCCGCGTGAGAAGTCTCACGATCCCGTCGAGGTCATCGGCCAGCCAGAAAGTCGATCAGTTCTTCACGGGTGAATCCCGCCTCCCTCAACAAAGACATCAGAGTTCCTTTCGGCAGGTCGCGATTGTGACTCGGAACCACCGCGCGGCGGCGGGCAGTGGGATCGTAGAAGATGAAGTGGCTGCCGGATGTGTGGTCAAGGACAAATCCGTTTTGCTCCAGGAAGCGGATGACTTGACGCGGCTTCATAGCAGGTAGCTTCGGCATTGTTTGTCTACTCGGACTAGACTGACATAAGCGGAGTAGATGGGCCAGTCGGAATCAAAACTAGAGCTCTTATTCAGAACGTGAGGGACTGGGCGTGTCAAGTGCAGATCGGATCGAGGGACATCCGCAAACTCTCAGCGGGAATACTCCAAGTCCAGAGAGGCGACCAGCGTATTGTCGTCGGTTGGAATGGGATCCTTGTGCTTGCGCAAGCTGGCGATGTAGCCGGAGATGGCGTCTTTGACCATTTCGCGCGCTTCTTCCACGGTGCGGCCGTAGGTTACGCAGCCCGGCAGGGCGGGAACGAGTGCGGTATAGCCACCCTCTGGCTCAGGCCTGAGCATGATGTTGTAACGATAGCGAGTTTTCGCCATAAACCTTTCAGCATTGTAACTCAGTATTACGTGAGCGCAGCTACGCTATCGTACAATAACCAATTCCACTCTTGAGTCGGCGGGTGACGGTGCTCCGAACTCGCGACTCGGTACACGGTACTCACACTTATGCATCGATGGTCTGAAGCCTTTATTCCTACCCTGCGCGAAGCACCTGCCGACGCCGAGGTCGCTTCGCACAAATTCCTGGTGCGGGCGGGATATATCCGGCAGCTCGCGGCGGGAATTTATTCGTATCTCTTCCTGGGCAACCGGTCGTTCAACAAGATTGTGGCCATTGTGCGCGAGGAGATGGACCGGATTGGGCAGGAATTTTACTTGCCAGCACTGCATCCGCGCGAGCTTTGGGAGGCGAGTGGACGCTGGGGGCTGATGGGCGAAAATTTGTTTCGCCTGAAAGACCGCAAGGGTGCCGACCTATGCCTGGGCATGACGGAAGAGGAAGTCATGACTTCGATCGCCCTGAAAGATCTGCGGAGTTACAAGCAACTGCCGCAGATCTGGTATCAGATTGCGCCGAAGTTTCGCGACGAGCCGCGGCCCAGGTCGGGCCTCTTGCGGGTGCGCCAGTTCATGATGAAGGACGCGTATTCGTTCGATATCGACGCGGCGGGGCTGGATGTTTCTTACAAGAAGCATTACGAGACTTACTGTCGTATCTTCGACCTCTGCGGGCTGAAGTACATGGTGGTCGAGGCCGATTCGGGTGCGATGGGCGGGAAGGAATCGCACGAGTTCATGGTGCGGACTCCAGCAGGGGAAGACCAGATTGTGAGCTGCGACGGCTGCAATTACGCGGCGAACCTGGAGAAGGCGACGTCGAGGCTCGAAACGTGGGGAGACCTTGCGCCGGAGGGCGATGGGAAGCCGCTGCTGGTGCACACTCCGGGGCAGAAGACGATTGAAGATGTGGCGAAGTTTCTGGGCGTGTCGCCGAAGAACAAGATCAAGACTCTCGCCTACATGGCGGAAGAGAAAGATGAAAAGACGGGCAAGACGAAACTGCGCGGCGTTGTCGTGCTGATGCGCGGAGATCATCAACTCAACGAGGCCAAGCTGAATGGCGCAGTTGGCGCGCCGACGCGACCGATGGAGGAGAGCGAGATCAAGGCGCTGTTCAAGTCTCCGGCAGGATATTTGGGGCCGCTGGGAATTGAGTGGGCGCGGGATCGCAAGAAAGATGCCGACAAGCCGGTGCTGTTTGTCGACAAGGCGCTCGAAGGGCGCGTGAACCTGATTGCCGGGGCGAATCAGGAGAACTATCACATGAAGAATCTGACGCCGGGGAAAGATTTTCATCCCACGGCCTATGCCGATCTTCGCGCGGTGACGGCGGGCGAGGGCTGTCCGAATTGCAGCCTGTCGCTGCGCATTGATACGGCGGTAGAAATTGGGCACATCTTCAAACTCGGCTATCGCTATTCGGAGTCCATGGGCGCTCGGGTGCTCGACAAGAACGGCAAGGAAGTCATGCCGATCATGGGCTGCTATGGGATTGGGATTGAGCGCATTCTGACCGCAGCCGTGGAGCAGAGCAACGACGAGAACGGGTTCTGGCTGCCGGCGTCGATCGCCCCGTTTGAGGTGGTGGTGTCGCCGGTGAATGTGAAGGACGAGGCGGTGCGCGCGGCCGCGGAGGACATTGCCAAGCAACTGGAGGCAGCCGGGTTCGATGTGATCCTCGACGACCGTAACGAACGGCCGGGAGTAAAGTTCAAGGACGCTGATCTGGTCGGTATCCCCTTTAGAATCACAGTCGGAAACAAGGTTACCGAAGGTACCGTGGAACTCGTTCTACGCTCGACTCGCGAAGTGCGCGATGTTAGGATCACGGCGGTTGTGGAATCTTTACGGGAGTTGCTCGGCCGGACAGGATGAAAGTTTCCGGTCCCGCCGAGCAGATCGTGGGACATGGGAACTATTAAAGCGATTGTCGGGATTCTGGTCATCGTCGCCTGCATCTACTGCTTGTTTCAGGTCGTTCCGCCGGAACTGAGTAATTACTCGTTTCAGGACGATTTGCATCAGGTGGCGATGATGGGCGGATCGAATCCGCACGCCACCGACCAGGAGTTGATCACGCAAGTCCTGAAGAAAGCGCAAGACCATCAGATTACGCTGGCTCCGGAGGCGGTGACGGTGCAGCGCATCGGAACGCCGGGAGCCCCAGCGGTGTATGTGGCGGCGGAATACAGCGTGCCTGTAACCTTACCCGGATATTCCTTCACTTTGCATTTCAATCCTTCGAGCGGGAACAAGGGCTTCTAAGAGTCCGTTCTGCGCTTCCTGTTTTGCTTCAAATATCAATTTGCATCAAACATCAAGAAGAGAAGGGTGCCCCGGAGAAGGGGTGCCCGAGAAAACCGGTGGCCCACACAACGGGTGGCCCATACTAAATCTCGCCCTTCTTTGGCGAGATTTAGTGTGGGGATTTTGACTCTGACTTTCAACTTCTTCAGTTCATTCGCGGCGGAGAATCGGACGGCATCTCAGAATGACGTTCGTAACCTTGTCAGCAGGTTACGCGGGCACCTAACATCGGCGTGAGAAAGAGTCTTTTCGCTGGTATCCGCAAGGCTGGAATCCAGAAAGTCCCTGGGAGAAGTCATGTCGATGAAGCTTCGAGTGTTGCTTAGTTCAATTGCACTTGTCATGCTGGCCACAATCGCTCTGGTGGGCTGCGGCCACTATGTCTGTGGCACAACGTTTGGCAGTAGCACCTGCACGCCGTCCGGCCCGGGTCTGGGCTCCGGAGGAAACATCACCCAGACGGCTTTGGTTTATTTCATGGATGACGCTGCTGGCGAAATGGCCGCAGAGGGCCTGAACTTAGCGGGCTCGCAGGCGTTTTTGACCGTTCCCAACTTTGCGACTCCGTCTTTCCCCAGGCCCATCACCGACTTCGGCCTGGTCACTGTGGGTGAGAAGTTTCTCTACATGCCTCTCTCGAACCAGACACTTTATGGATTCACGATTGACACGGTCACCGGGGCACTAACGCCGGTCTCATCGACCCAATATACCGTCCTGGCCCCGTCATCGATAGCCGCCGATCCGAAAGGAGCAGTTTTGTTTGTCGGCGGTTCAGCCGGGATTTCGGCGTTCACGATAGATCCGACGCTCGGCAGCTTGACCCTGACGGGATCGTACTCGACGGGAATCGCTCCGTCACAAATCGTTACCGATGGATTGGGCAGGTACGTGTACGCGCTTTCAGGGTCGTCAATTTACGCTTTTTCTTACACCTCAGGTGGCGTGCTGACGGCGCTGGGCAACCCTATTAGCTCTCAGGGTATGGCGCAGATTGCCGGAGAGGCGTCAGGCAACTACCTCATTGGAATTACTGCCGAAGATGGCGCGGGCGGCGGAGCCGTCGACAATCATCTCTATGTATTTACAATCGGCTCTGGCGGTGCGCCAGTGAGCCCGGCGGTCAGCTATCTCACCGGTAATTCTCCGGTCTACCTGGCGGTCAGTCCGAACGGGAAATTCGTGTACACGTTCAACGAGCTTATCGTGCAAACCTTAGCGACTGCACAGCCGATAGAGGGCTACGCGCTCGTCGGTGGTGTGCCGACCGCGTTGGGTTCGTCGCCCTTCACGAATTTCACCATGACCATCGGAAAATTTGATCAGAGCGGACAATACCTGTTCACCCAGGGATCGGTTTCAGGCGTAGGCGGGAGTTGGGCCCTCTCGGCCGACCCGGCCGCTGGCGGACTGACCAGCACCATCGCTCACTTGTCGGCGCCGAGCGTGAGCTTCGCCGTCACCGACGTACCGCAGTAGGGCCGAGTAAATGCTAGTAACGGCTTAGAGACCCGCATGTACTGCGGGTCTCTTTTCGTTTCTGTGGGGAGGGGTACAATAAAGGCATCCCTTTACGGCGTGGTTGGATCGGTGAGCCAGCGAAGTGTGTCTGGAATTGGCCGGTCGGGAAGAGGCGAAACAAACCTTTTTTCGTGTCCCGACGTCTTAAAGAAAAGAGAGAACAAGGAATATTTCTCTCCGAATCGTCTGAAAGCCAGCGAAGGCGCTCGAAACTGTGACCATCAAGATCAAAATTCCGAAGAGTGGAGACGCCAAGGGAATTCGCGGGCTGCCCCGCGACCCGGTGCTGCGGGCGGCAGCGGTGGGGTTTCTGATCCTGGCAGTGTCGTTTACCGTTTTATTTTCTTATTTCTACATCAAGTACGACCGGATCATCGAAAAGCGGTTCCGCTCGCCGGTATTCGCCAATTCCGCGAAGATTTACGCGCTGCCCAAGACCGTGCGGAACGGCGAGCAGATCGAGACAAAACAGATTGCGGCCGAACTGCGGCGGGCCGGGTACTCGGATCAGGAGGGGCAGTCCGCGCTGGGCAGTTTCCGCGTGTCGAAGGATGGGATCGAGATCACGCCGGGGCCGGAGTCGTACCACAGTCCGGAGCCGGCGCTCATCACGATTCACGACGGACACGTGGACCAGATCGGCAGCAACGGCAACGACCTTTCAGCGTATGAACTCGAGCCACAGCTAGTCACGGCGCTGTTCGACGCGGAGCAGCGCTCGAAACGCGAAATCGTGAGGTACAACGAAATTCCTCCGGTGATGGTGCAGGCGGTGCTGGCCATTGAAGACCGGCGCTTCTTTGAGCACAGCGGAGTGAATTTTGTTCGCATGTTCGGGGCGATGTGGACCGATTTAACGCGGCAGCGCCGCGAGGGCGGTTCCACGCTGACCATGCAGCTGTCGCGCGGCTTCTTTCTGACTCCGGAGAAGACGGTCAAGCGCAAGCTGATCGAGATGCTGATCGCCGAGGAACTGGAGCAGAAGTTCACCAAGCAGCAGATTTTCGAGTTCTATGCCAACTGGGTGAACCTGGGGCAGCGCGGTTCGTTTGCCATCAGCGGGTTTGCCGAAGCGTCGCACTCCTACTTTGGCAAAGACCTGAAGGACATCACTTTGCCGGAGGCGGCGCTGATCGCGGGCATTATCCAGGGGCCGAGCCGGCTGTCGCCGTACCGCCATCCGGAGCGCGCGCTGGAGCGCAGGAACCTGGTGCTGGAATCGATGGTCGAGACCCACGTGATCACCCGCGAGCAGGCGGATAAAGCCAAGGCCGTTCCGCTGAAGCTGGCGGCGCCCAACGTGGAAGCCAGCGACGCGCCCTACTTCGTGGACATGGTGCGCGATCAGCTCATCAGCAAGTTCAATGAGAACGAGCTGAACGAGCAGTCCTACCGGATTTATACGACGCTCGATCCCGACCTGCAAAAGGCCGCCGCGCAGTCGGTGGACATGGGCATCAAGCTGGTGGACGATCAGGTCAAGAAGTTGCGCACCAAGCGCGTGAAGGTGGGAAAGAAATTTGAGACGACGGTGGCGCCCGGTCCGCAGGCGCAGGTGGCGATGGTGGTGCTGGATCCGCACACCGGAGCGATCCTGGCGCTGGTGGGAGGACGCGATTACGGCTGGAGCCAGCTGAATCACGCGGTGTCGAAGCGGCCGACGGGATCGATCTTCAAACCGTTTGTGTATGCGGCGGCCATGAACACGGCGCTGGATGGATCGCAGACTGTGCTGACTCCAGCGTCGACAGTGACGGACGCGCCTTCGAGCTTCGCCTATGGTGATCAGATCTACGAGCCCCGCAACTACAAAGAGGAATACAAGGGCGATGTGTCGCTGCGCTACGCGCTGGCCATGTCATTGAACAATGCGACGGTGAAAGTAGCCGAGCAGGTGGGCTACGACAAGGTGGCGGACCTGGCAAAATCGGCGGGGATTGTGTCGGTCAAAGCGACTCCGGCGATGGCGCTGGGCTCGTACGACGCGTCGCCGCTCGACATGTCAGGCGCATACACTTCGTTTGCGAATAATGGAGTGCGGCTGTCGCCCATCCTACTGCGCTCGGTGCGCAACGGCAAGGGCGACGTGATCGCAAACTATACGACCGACCAGCGGCAGGTGCTCGATCCGCGCATTGCCTACGTCATGACCAACATGATGGAAGGCGTGATCAACAACGGGCTGGGATATACCGCGGTCCGGCTGCGCGGGTTTACTCTCCCAGCTGCGGGAAAGACAGGCAGTTCGCATGACGGCTGGTTCGCGGGATATACCTCGAATCTGCTGTGCATTGTGTGGGTGGGGTATGACGACTATAGCGACCTGCGCCTGACCGGCGCGATGACGGCGGGGCCGATCTGGGCCGAGTTCATGAAGAAGGCGGCCGCGCTCCCACAATACGCCGATATGCGGGCGTTTCAGCAGCCGAGCGGCGTGGTCGATGTGCAACTCGACAAGGTGACGAACCGGCTGGCGACTCCAACCTGCCCGGATGACTATGTTTCCGCCTTTGTAGCCGGGACCGAGCCGCGCGACACCTGCGATGCGCAAGATGGAATGAAAGGGTTCTTCTCGCGCATGTTCGGGGGGGACAAGGCCGTGCAGCCGCAACCAGCCCAGGCGGCGAATGCTCAGGACCCGAATAATCCCCAGGACCCTAAGAAAAAGAAGGGTTTGTTTGGCAAGATCGCTGGGATCTTTAAGGATGACAAAACAGCCGCTCCGGTGTCTAAGCCAGCAGATAGCAGTCAGACGGCGCCGCATTGAGATTGATAAAGCTGCTGGATAGGGATGTCCCGGGCGGATGCGCCCTAGGGTGTCGGGTGCCCGTAGCTGGCACCTGAAACACGTACAACCGGCCCAGGAAAAACGTAATCCTGCACCAAAATCTTCGCCGGCTGCCTAAAACTGTGACAGAATGTGTCCACTAGCTGGGGGTGGCCTATGTCGTCCTGCCCGAAGATCTTGCTGGTTCCCGTCTTGTTTCTCGCCGTCTGCGTCTGCCTGGTATCGAGTGTGGCGTGGGCGCAGGCTTCGCATTCCGAACAGGTTCAGATTAAGCCGCCGCTGCTGCGGCTCGTAGACCCTCCGGCGCCGGACGCGACTGCCGCCGACCTGGAGGCGCGAGCGGACCAGTTGCGCGCATCGAAGCTGTACCTGGACGCGCTCGACTACTATCGCGCGGCGATGGCCAAGCAAGCGAACTCCGCCAGTTTGCTCAACAAAATGGGAATCACCGATTTGATGATGCAGCGCTATCGCGAGGCGAAGAAGTCATTTGATAAGTCGATCAAGACCGACCGCAACTATGCGGATGCCCACAACAATCTTGGGGTGGTGTTCTACGAAGAACAGAGATACGCCGCGGCGGTGAAAGAGTATCGCAGAGCGATTGCGCTCGACGGCAATTCGGCGTCGTTCTTCAGCAACCTGGGAGCGGCGCTGTTCGCGAAAAAGGACTTTGAACCAGCGGTGCAGGCGTACGAGCACGCCGTGCAACTTGATCCCGATGTATTTGAAAGAACCTCGCGCGCCGGGGTGCAGGCGCAGTTGCCCAGCCCGGGAGATCGGGCCCATTATGATTTCACCGTAGCGAAACTGTACGCCAAAATGGGTTACTCGGACCGCTCGCTGGAATATCTGAAGAAGGCGCTGGAAGAGGGATACAAGGACTTCAAGAACGTCTATAAAGATGTCGAATTCGCTGCAGTGCGAAAAGACAAGCGCTTTGCGGAACTGGTAGCGGCGAAGTTCCCGGCGCTGCCAGAATAAGACCACGCCCAATTTCGTGGACTAACTGCTGCGGGCCAGCGCAGAATTGCCTTCCCCGCGAATGTTTGAGTAGTGGTGCAGTTTGAGAAGAACGATTCGTATCAGGGCTTCGCTTCAGCGATGCCGACAAAGTGAATAAGGGCCTAAACGGCTTCAGCCGCTGGCTCCGGCCACCACAACCGCTAAAGCGGGTATGCGTGACAGCTTCTGTGGCACGCCTGAAGGCCTGCCCTGATACGAATCGCCGCCCTCAAACTGCACCACTACCTACGTTTGCAAAGGCTTGCATGATTCAGTCGTACTCCGATGTTTTTATCTGCGGCACATTTTACATAGTTTTACAAAAATAGACGAAACTCCGTCCCATTCCAGTGTTTAATTTCTGCACATACTCCTGAAAACAACAGGGTGAGTAAGGAGAAACGGTAGCCCATCGGATGCTGACCCGAGCACGCCCCAAGCAAGCATCCGGTGGGTTTTTTCCTTTGGCCTTTGGCTCTTGGCTTTTAGCTCTTGGCTCAAACCCAAAATTGGAAGCGATCACGGGGTTAAGGCGAGCGTTTGACTTTCATCGACGAAGTGCAGTTAGCCAAAAGCCAACAGCCAAAAGCTAAGAGCCTTTTTCCGGACTTCTCTCGCCGATGTAGGCTTCCACGATCTTCTTCCATTTGCCTTGAGCTTTCAAAATAAACTCGACGGCGTCGCGAAGAGCGCCGTCGCCGCCGGCATTAGGCGTGATGTAGTGGGCTTCGTGCCTGACCTCGGCGCGGGCATTTTGTACGGCGATCGCCAGGCCCGCAGCCCGCATGGCGGGCAGGTCGATGATATCGTCGCCGACAAAGGCGGCTTCTTCCGATTTGATTCCTGCTTCTCGGACCACTTCTTCAAAGCACGTGCGCTTGTCGCTGACTCCCTGGCGGACGTATTCGAGCTTCAAGTCGCGGGCGCGGAGGGCGACCGTTTCCGAGATACGCTTGGTGATGAGTCCGGTCTTGATCCCGGCAAGGCGGGCGAGGGAGATCGAGGTGCCGTCGTGGGCGTGGAAGCCTTTGGCCTCGATGAGGCTTTGTCCGGTTGAAGCCGGGCTTTGAAAACCGAATCCACCTTGGCCGCCGTGTTTGGCGGCCAGTTCTTGCGTTCGTTGATCGAGCGCGCTGTGCTGCATGCCGGCGGGCGCGGGGAAGATGAAGAGCTTGCCGTCGGTGAGCACGCCGTCGACGTCGAAGAGTAGGAGCTTGATTTTGCGGGCGCGAGCGGCGGCTGAAAGTTTGGGCATCGGGGGGATTTTACCAGCCTGCGCCGCGAGGCCGTCAGGTCAGTGCGTCCTGTCGCAATCGATCAACAATGAAACTCGAATGACCCGAAAAGGCCGCTCCAGAAGCGCCGGTCGGACTGCAACCTTGCAAATTGCCATGTTCTAATTTGCTATTTGGGTCAATAGTGCGTAGGGTTGCTTCAGTTCCTATCTTTTCAGTCCCGTCATTTCGCTTTCCAGGAGGAAGAGGAAAGGGAATGACGGCCACGTCATTCCTACATGTCGGCTTGACTTCCTAAACGTCCCACACTACAGACCAGCCATCCTACTTAGGTGGAGAATGAGTACAGGTGAATGAAATGATAATGACGAAGAGATTAGCTTTGGCTGCGGGTTTGCTCGGGGTGCTGCTGGCGAGTGCTTTCGGGCAGGCTCAGAAAGCCTCGTCCGGCAACTCGAAGGACGTCCTCTATGTGACTGCGGAAAAGGCGACATTCAAGCCGGCTCCGACGGGCGGGGTCTCGATGGCAACCGTTTGGGGTGATCCGGACAAGGGCGTTCATGGAACGTTCACGAAATTTGCGCCGGGGTACGACGCGGGGATGCACACTCACACGAGCGATGTCTGGATCGTCGTTATCAAAGGTGCTTATCTGTATAAGGATGACGCTGGCGAAAAGCGTGTGGGGCCGGGAGAGTTCCTTCGAGTTCCGGGTGGTCACAAGCATTGGAGCGGCGGCGACAAGACGGAAGGCGCCCTCTTCTACGAGGAAGCGTCAGGCAAGTTCGATGTGATCCCTGCGAAATAGAGTTCCCTACAATTCCGCTGTTTGAACGCAAAACTCGGGCCCCTGAAAGTTAGTCCTTTCGGGGGTTTTTCTGACTCCAAACCTTCCAGCGACCCCGCCCAGAACTCTGGCCAGAAGTTCCATGCGCTGATTCGCAATCGTGACATGGCGCGGTCTCACTCTTACAGCGAACATTTGGCGAAAACGGCGGTTGGCGCTAGAATATCCCGATGCAGTCCCTTCCTGAATCCCTGGCCTGGGCGCACCCTCTGGTGGCAGAGTGGTTTGTGGGAAAGTTCGGCACTCCCACTGAGCCGCAGGAGCAGGGTTGGCCGCACATTCTTGCCGGGCGCGCCACGCTGATTTCCGCGCCCACCGGGTCGGGGAAAACTCTTGCTGCGTTTCTGGCTTGCATTGACCGCTTGGTGCGGAAGGCGCTGGCTGGGAATCTGTCTGATCGGACGGAAGTGCTGTACGTTTCTCCGCTCAAGGCGCTCGGCAACGACATCCAGAAAAATCTCGAAATCCCGCTGGGCGAGATTCTTGCCCTGGCGGGCGAGCGCGGGCTGCTGATGCCGGAGATTCGCACCGCGGTGCGCACCGGGGACACGCTGCCCCCCGAGCGGCGGGCCATGCTGAAGCGGCCGCCGCACATTCTGGTGACCACGCCGGAGTCGCTCTACATTCTTCTGACTGCGGACAAGAGCCGCGCGATTCTGCGCGATGTCGAGACCGTGATTGTCGACGAGATTCATGCCGTGGCCGACGATAAGCGTGGGGCTCATCTGGCGCTGTCGCTGGAGCGGCTGGAGGTTTGGTGTCATAAGCCGCCGGTGCGAATTGGACTGTCGGCGACGCAGAAGCCGATTGAGGAAGTGGCGCATTTTCTGACGGGCTGCTCTGAGCGAAATGAGATGCGCGCGGATCCCGTCATCGTCGACATCGGGCACAAGCGCAAGCTGGATCTGGGGATCGAAGTGCCGCCGATGCCGCTGGGGCCAGTTGCGTCGAATGAGTTGTGGGATGCGATTTATGACCGCCTGGTGGAGTTGGTGGCGCAGCACCGGTCGACGCTGGTGTTTGTGAATACACGGCGCATGGCCGAGCGGCTGTGCCATGAACTGGGCGAGCGCATTGGAGAAGAAAACGTTGCGGCGCACCATGGCTCCCTGTCACGCAAGTTGCGGCTGGCGGCCGAGAAGAAGTTGAAAGAGGGTCAGGTTCGGGTGCTGGTGGCGACGGCCTCGCTGGAGTTGGGAATTGATGTCGGGACGGTGGACCTGGCGGTGCAGATTAATTCTCCGCGGGCGATTGCGGTGGCCCTGCAGCGCGTGGGCCGGTCGGGACACTGGCGAGGTGCGGTTCCGAAGGGACGATTTTTTGCCACGACGCGCGACGATCTGATGGAATGCGCGGCCCTGGTGCGGGCGATCAAGCAGGGGGATCTGGATCGGCTGATCATTCCAGAGTCTCCGCTGGATGTGCTGGCGCAGCAGATTGTGGCGACGTGCGCTTCGGCAAGCGGGACTGCTTCTGTTGCGGGCGTGCCCGAGCCACATATTTCTTCATCTGACGACGGATGGGATGAGGATGAGCTGTTTGCGCTGGTGAAGCGGGCGTATCCGTACCGGAATCTC
>Ga0210403_10003460_pt1 | contig 13886 bp, 12 predicted proteins | sample IncBWC19MmetaG_FD_150863 | JGI IMG/M metagenome (GOLD analysis project Ga0210403, IMG submission 150863) | Forest soil microbial communities from Barre Woods Harvard Forest LTER site, Petersham, Massachusetts, United States - Inc-BW-C-19-M | ecosystem: Environmental > Terrestrial > Soil >... | reverse complement strand
CCTCATCCGGTGCGGACTTCGCATAGCCGATGCAAAGCATCGGCGTTCTTAAGAACGGCGGCCGGAGGCCGCCTATGGCCACCTTCTCCCACAAGGGGAGAAGGGAAGTGAGCGCGCCGCCTTAGCTCACAGCTGCCCCAGCAGCGTGTCGCCGCCGGAGACCTCGACCTTGCCGGGCGCGGGCTCGATGTTGAACTTCTTCACCGTGCCGTCCTCGACCAGCATCGAATAGCGCTTGGAGCGGATGCCGAGCCCGTTGCCGGAAGCGTCCAATTCCATACCGATCGCCTTGGTGAAGTCGGCATTGCCGTCGGCGAGGAAGGTGGCCTCGTCGCGCTGGTCGGTGTCGCGCTTCCAGGCGTTCATCACGAAGGCGTCGTTGACGGAGACGATCGCGATGGTGTCCACGCCCTTGTTCTTGATCGCATAGGCGTTCAGGAAGATGCTCGGCAGGTGCATCTTGTGGCAGGTGCCGGTGTAGGCGCCGGGCACCGCAAACAGCGCGACCTTCTTGCCCTTGAAGATGTCGTCGGTGGTCTTGACCTGCGGGCCTTCCGCGGTCATCACGCGAAACTTCGATTCGGGCAGCTTGTCGCCAACTTGGATCGCCATCTTCAATTCTCCTTCAAATGAGCGGGATGTGTCTTAGACCGGGAGGGCGGCCGGTACAATATTCAGGCTGACGAAAACGGCAACGGCGTTTCACCCTTATGTCATTAGATCATGACGCGATTAGGCAATCGCTTCATGATCCAAGCTCTTTGTTTGAGCATGATCTTTGCGCAAACGCTACGCGTTTGTCGCGAGGGAAAACCGGTCTCCACTTTTCCGGATCAGCCTCTACCCGGAAAATCCTCCGGCATCGAGATAGGCCTGTTCTTCCGGCGTCGTCGCGCGTCCCAGCATGCGGTTGCGATGCGGGAAGCGGCCGAAACGGCGGATGATGTCGGCATGCCCTTCGGCATATTTGAGGTTGTCGGGAGAGTTTTGGAACAGCTCCACGCAGCGGAGTTGGTCCGTCATCGCCTCCGAATGCATGAACGGCACGTAGAGAAATTCGAGCAGGATCGGATCGATCCGCGCATCGGCCCCGCGGGCGATCGCGCGGCCAGCGACCTCCAGCGCTTTTGCGTCGCTGGCGAACGCCTCGGCGCTCCCGCGAAACATGTTGCGGGGAAACTGGTCGAGTACGATGGTCAGCGCCAGCGCGCCGTCGTCGCTGGCTTCCCATGATGACAGTTCGCCGGCGACGGCTTTGCGCCACAGGCCGAGATAGCGCCGGCGCACCTCGTTGTCGAAGGCTTCGTCCCTTTCATACCAGCGGTCGCGGCCAGCTTCCCGCCAGAACGAGAGGATCTCGGCCGGTGTCGGCGTGTCACCGCCGGCCATCGTCGCGCACCCGCATTTGCCGTCGCCTCAGGCCGCCGCCTTTTTCTCGTCGCGGAGCTGGCGGCGCAGGATCTTGCCGACATTGGTCTTGGGCAGGTCGCTCCTGAACTCGATCTGCTTCGGCACCTTGTAGTTGGTGAGCTGCGTGCCGGCATATTTGATGATGTCTTCGGCGGTGACGTTGGGGTCCTTCTTGACCACGAAGGCCTTGACCGCTTCGCCCGACCTCGCATCCGGTACGCCGATGACAGCGCATTCGAGCACGCCCGGATGGCTCGCGAGCACTTCCTCGATCTCGTTCGGATAGACGTTGAAGCCGGAGACCAGGATCATGTCCTTCTTGCGGTCGACGATCTTGGTGTAGCCGTCGGCGTCCATCACGCCGATATCGCCGGTGCGGAAATAGCCGTCCGCGGTCATCACCTTCGCCGTCTCGTCCGGCCTGTTCCAGTAGCCCGCCATCACCTGCGGACCCCTGGCGCAGATTTCGCCCGGCTGGCCCAGCGGCACTTCCTTGCCGTCATCATCGCGGATCGAGATGTAAGTCGAGGGCACGGGAATGCCGATCGAGCCGTTGAACTCCGAGGAGGTCGCGGTGTTGCAGGTCAGCGTCGGCGAGGTCTCCGACAGGCCGTAGCCTTCGGCGATACTGCAGCCGGTGATCTGCTTCCACTGCTCGGCCACGGGCCGCTGCACCGCCATGCCGCCGCCGTTCGAGATCTTCAGCCTGGAGAAATCGACCTTCTTGAAATCGGGATGATGCATCAGCCCGTTGTAGAGCGTGTTGACCGCCGGGAACGAGTTGACCTGGTACTTCATCAATTCCTTGATGAAGCCCGCAATGTCGCGCGGATTCGGGAGCAACAGATTGGCGCCGCCGGCGCGCACCGCGAGCAGGTAGCACGCGGTCAGCGCGAAGATGTGGTAGAGCGGCAGCGCGCAGACGATCAGCATCTGGTCGATATGCGGTGGCAGCGCGAGCGCCGGCTGCAGCCAGGCGTCGTTCTGCAGCACGTTGGCGAGGATGTTGCGGTGGAGCAGCGTCGCGCCCTTGGAGACACCGGTCGTGCCGCCGGTATATTGCAGAAAGGCGACGTCATCGGGCCCGATCTTCGGCTTGTTGAACTTCAGGCCGCGGCCGGCGGCAAGCGCGTCGTTGAATGAGACCGCGCCGGGCAGCGAATAGGCCGGCACCATCTTTTTCACCCGCCGCACCACCAGGTTGATGATGACGCCCTTGAAGCCGAGCAGGTCGCCCATGCTGCCGACGATCACATGCTTGACGGACGTCTGCGACAGCACCTGCTGCACGGTGGTGGCAAAATTCTCCAGCACCACGATCGCTTCGGCGCCGGAATCCTTCAGCTGATGCTCGAGCTCGCGCGGGGTGTAGAGCGGGTTGACGTTGACGACCGCGTAGCCCGCGCGCAGCACGGCCGCGGTCGCGACCGGATATTGCAGCACGTTCGGCATCATCAACGCGACGCGCGCGCCCTTGGCGAGGCCGCGGCCCTGCAAGTAGGCGCCGAACGCCAGCGACATCTCGTCGAGGTCGCGGTAGCTGATCGACTTGTCCATGCAGATGAAGGCCTTGCGATCGGCATATTTCGCAAAGCTTTCCTCCAGCAGCTCGACCAGCGACTGATATTGGCCGGTGTCGATATCGGCGGGCACGCCGGCCGGATAATGCTTGAGCCAGATCCGCTCCATGGTCTTTCCCCTCTCAACTGCCTGTCCGTCGCATATAGCCAAGCGGGACGGCGTGTTTTGGGGCAGTATTGAGCCTGCCGCCGCCCAAAGGCAAGCACATGCCAAGCAGATGGCAAGCGGCGGAGGGTTAACGCCGATTTGGATTGCTGCGGCCGATCAGCCGGCCGGCTTGGCCTCGCCGGAGGTCTTCGGCGCGGTCTTGGGTTTGGCTGCGGCCTTCGGCCTGGCCGGCTTTGCCGCCGATGCATCGGCCGCGGCCGGTGTCGCGGGCTTCGCGGCCGCATCCGGCTTGGCATTGGCGTGGCGGACCACGGCCGGCTTGGGCTTGGCGTTGGCAGCATCGGCCGCCTTTGGCTCGGCGGCGGCATCAGGCTTCTTAGATGCCACGCGCGACCGCTTGCCGCGGTGCTTCGGTGTGTCCTGGTTTGCGGAGTCGGCCGCGACAGCAGCGATCAGCGCAGCGCCGCTGCGGGTTGGGCCGGTGTAAACCACGATCGGTTCCGACGGCGCCGGCGAGGCGGCGAGCCATTCGGACGGCTTCGGCAGCGGCGCCTGCAGGCCGGAGGCGAGGAACATCGCATTGTTGCCATCGCCGGAGGACGAACTGCTGCCGGCGGTGGAAGCTACCACCGCGTCATCCTCGTCGCTCTGCTTGTGATGCTTGCCGCCGCAGACTTCGTCGCGCAGGTTCGGCGGCGAGGCATCGATCGGCGCGAGCTGGTCGACGGTACCGAGCGAGGGCCTGAGCCATGTCAGCCCGTTACTCGCAAAACCGCGATCGAGCAGTTGTGCCGCGCGCACCGCGCGCATGGTGCCGGAGGAGGCGCCGAGCACGACCGCGATCAGCCGCCGTCCGTCGCGCGTCGCTGATGCGACGAGGTTGTAGCCGGAGGCGCAGATGAAGCCGGTCTTGAATCCGTCGGCGCCGGGATAGCGCCCGATCAGGCGGTTGAAGTTTTGCGTGATGCGCCTGCCGTAGCGGATCGAGGGGATGTGGACGAAATATTCGTATTCGGGCAGGTTCTTGATGATCGAGCGCGCGAGGATCGCAAGATCGCGCGCCGAGGTGATCTGGCCGTCGGCGGGCAGGCCGTTCGGATTGACGTAGCTCGTCTGCGTCATGCCGAGCTTCTGCGCGGTCTGGTTCATCATGACCGAGAAACCGTCGATCGAGCCGCCGACGCCTTCGGCCAGCACCACGGCCATGTCGTTGGCCGACCTTACCAGCATCATCTTCAGCGCGTTGTCGACGGTGACCTGTATGCCGGGACGGAATCCCATCTTCGCCGGCGATTGCGAGGCCGCGGTCGGCGATACCGTCAACAGCGTGTCGAGCGTGATCTTGCCGTCCTTCACCGCCTGCAGCGTGACATAGGCGGTCATCAGCTTGGTGACGGACGCGGGGTACCAGGGAACCGTGGCGTTCTCGGCCTCGAGAACTTTTCCGCTGTCGGCCTCGATCACCAGCCGCGCTTCGGCATGCAGCGCGCGCGGCAAAAGAATCGCCAGCACGGCGGCGAGAATGATCGGCGATCTCTGCAACAACGGGCGGATAAACTGCACTGTCGGTTCCGGTCCTCTGAGACCCGCCTTGAAGATTCAAGGAGGTCTTGCGTTCTGACTTTCGGGTTTCAAGCTGTCCGGGGCGCCGCGTTCGGCGACGGTTGCAAACCTATACCGGGTCTGCCTTGGAGAACAGCGCTTTGCACAATTAATTCAACGGCCAAGTTGGCCGGATTGCGACGAAATTTCAGGCTTTGACAGGGGCGTGACCACTCTCCGGCGCCCGTGCCTTCTCCTGCACCATGTACTGGGCGCGCGCGAGTTCCGCAAAACGCCCGCCTTTCGCCACCAGTTCATCGAAAGTTCCATTTTCCAACACGCGGCCGTTCTCGAACACGAGGATGCGGGTCGCGTTGCGGATGGTGGAAAGACGGTGCGCGATCACGAACGTCGTGCGCCCCTTCATGACTTCATCGAGCGCGGCATTGACCTTGGACTCGGTGACGGCATCGAGCGCACTGGTCGCCTCATCGAGGATCAGGATCGGAGGATCCTTGAGCAGCGCGCGTGCGATCGACAATCGCTGGCGCTCGCCGCCGGAGAGCATGCGGCCGCGCTCGCCCGCCTTGGTGTCGAAACCGCGCTCGCTCCGCTCGATGAACTCCAGCGCCTGCGCTCGGGCAGCCGCCGTTCTCATTTCCGCTTCGGTCGCATCGGGCTTGCCGACGCGCAAATTGTCCGCGATCGAGCGGTCGAACAGCAGCGCCTCCTGGAACACCACGCCGATATTGCGACGAAGCGCAGTCAGCTTCAGCCCGCGCACATCCATGCCGTCGATCCGGATGAAGCCGGATTGCGGATCGAAGGCGCGATGCAGCAGCGCGATCGCGGTCGACTTGCCGGCGCCGGTCGGGCCGACCAGCGCGATGGTCTGGCCGGGCAGCGCCGTGAAGGAAAGGTCTTCGACCGCGGGCCGCTTGCCGTCATAGGAGAAGGAGACGTCGCGGAATTCGACAAGGCCCGAGAGCCTGCCGCTATCGATCGCGTCGGGGCGGTCGCGCACCGCGGGCACCGCGTCGAGCACGTTGAAGAACTCGATCAGCCGCGGCGCCTCCATGAACACGTTGTTGACGAAGGAGACGACCTGCTCGAGCTTCTGGATCAGCATGGTCGCAAAGGCGACGAAGGTCACGATCTCGCCGACAGAAGTGAGGTTCTGGTCATGCAGCGCAATGCCGAGGGTGAAAATCGCGAGCACCGTGATGGTGGTCGAGGCGCGCGTGATCACGGTGACCAGTGCCCACCAGGACAGCACCGGCATCTGCACGGCCAGCAGCTGGCTGGAGACGCTGCGCAGGCCCTGCACCTCGGCATCGATGCGGACAAAACTCTGCACCAGCGCGACATTGCCGAGCGCATCGGAGGCGCGGGCGGAGAGGTCGCTGTAATGCTGCTCGACCTCGCTCTGCAGGCCGTAGGTCTTGCGCACCACGAAGGTGGTGAGCACCGTGAACACCACGCACAGCAAGAACAGGAGGATCGCAAGCCGCCAGTTGAGATATAGCGATAGCGGCAGCAGCACCACGACGGAGAGGATCGCGGCAAAGTGCTCGCGGAAGAAGCCGAGCCAGAGCCGCCACAGCGCATCGGTGCCGTTCAGCATCACCTTCATCAGCTTGCCGGAATGGGTGCCGGTGTGGAAGGTCATCGGCAGCTGCAGGATGTGCTCGAAATAGCTTGATAGCACCGCCTGGCGCTGGCGGTGAGCCAGGCGGTCGGCCTGCAGCGCGACCCATGCGCTCGAGAGAATCGTGAACAGGCCGAACGCCGCCCAGGCGCCGAGCAGCGGCCAGGCCGAGGTGCTCCCCGGCTTGCCGGAGAGCGCATCGACAATGCGGCCGAACAGCACCGGCTCGGCGAACTGCGCGGTGGCAAGGAGCAGATTGGCAACGGCGAGAATCCAGCCAAGCCGCGCTTCCTTGCCGAGCAGTTCGAGCACGCGGATATAGAGGCGGAGCAGGGGCATGCCGTCCTGGTACTCTTGTCTCCCGGGCGGGATCAGAGCCGCATTCTAATCCGGGATTATGATCGCAAGATAGCTCAATTGATCAGGCGGCCGCCGACCGGGGGCAAAAAGCTGTCGTCGAAGATATCCGCTGCATTCGGCCGCTTGTGGAATTTGAAATCCTCGCCGACCTGGTCGATCGAACGCTCCAGCCGTGCGGCGTCGACGCCGCCGACGCCGTAGTGCCGGACCTCGCCGGTCAGGATATTGTCCGATATCACGGTGCGCAGCCGCTCCAGTTCGAGATCACGCGCGCCGCCTTCCATCCGCGCGACCACGTCGTCAACTGCGGCCTCCGGCTTGCGGATCGCAAAATGCGTGCCTGATATCACGGCACGCACAAAGCACTTCACTGCATCCGGCTTCGCCGTCGCAAAGGCCGGATTGACGATCACGGCAAAGCCATAGGCCTCGCAGCCAAAATCATTGTACCGCAGCACGACGAGGTCGCCCGCGGGTACGCCGCGGTCGCGCAGGTTGACCGCGGAGAGATAGGAGAAGCCCGCGACCGCATCGACCTGGCCGGCAGACAGGATCGGCTCGCGGACCGCCGCGCTCATCCGGTACATCTTCACATGGGACATCTTGAGACCGTTCTGTTTCGCCAGCGCCGGCCACAAATGGATCGACAGGTCGCTTTCGGCGACGCCAAGCGTCTTGCCCTCGATATCGGAGAGCGCGCGGATGCCGCGGCTCTTGCGCGCGACAAAGGCATAGGGAGACTGGTTGAACAGCACGAACACCGCCTTGATCGCCGGTGTGTCGCCCCTGCTCCGGAAGCGGATCAATTCGTTGAGGTCGACCAGGGCGAATTCGCTGGCACCGGAAGCGACACGCGCGATCGCATCCGGCGAGCCATTGGCGAAATCATTCCGCACCGAAATCCCCTCGGCGGCGAATAGGCCGCGGCTCGTGGCCGAGATGAAGGGCGCCATGCTGGATTCAAGCGGGCGGTCGAAGGAGAGCTGAAGGGAGAGCGGCGGCCTCGCATCTTCGGCCGCGGCCGGACACACGACTCCCGTCAGGACCGCAAGCGCGGCCATAAAACAGCGGAAAGCACGTGTCTTCGTCATCGGGCGCCGCCGGAGAAATCGGACCAAGCTGTCGCGGCCCGGATGTCGATGGATGACACTGGGGGCGCCGGCGAAGGTATTCTGGCCCATCAATTCTGAACCGTCCATGAGCGTCCATGGACGGCTTTTGTCACGAAGGTGACATTGGCCGTTCTGCTTGTATTCACCACCATGGAACCCACATGGGTTGATGGGGATTAACCAGAAACGGCCGATGATGGCCGCCTGTGCCATGGAGGAGGAGTTAAGATGCTTGCCGGAAAGACTGTGTTGAGGCGCGCTACGACGCTTGCGGCGGTTGCAGCGCTGGCCCTGACGGCGGTGGCGCCGTCGGTCGCGACCGCAGCCCCGCGCGCCAAGGGCGTTACCGCCACTGGCGAGGCCACCGACATCAGCGCCCGGCGCCGGGTGGTCAGGGGGGCCGGCGGAGCTGCTGCCGCGGCGGCCTTTGCCGGCGTCGTCGGGACGGGTCTTGCGATCGCGGCGGCCCAGAACCGGCGCGCCTATTATGACGATTATTACGGCGGCGGCCCGGTCTATGTCGCCCCCGGTCCCGGATATTATTACGGCGGCGGCTATGGCCCCGGCGGCTATGCCCCCTATGGCTACGGCCCGAACTGGTAATCGCCCGCTTTGCGTTTATCGCCCCGTAACCCTCGATCGATCCGCCGCTCATTTGAGCTTGATCGGCGGATTTTTCGCTTTTAATGCTTGATGTTAACACGCTGAGTACGGGTTTCGAGTAAGTTCGCGTTATGAGTGATTCGATTGAACGGCTTTACCTGGCGGTGCTCGCTGCCAGAAATCTCGATCCGGCCACGTCGCGTACCGCCCGGTTGTTTCAGCATGGGCCGTCGAAGATGGCCAAGAAGCTCGCCGAAGAAGCCATCGAAGTGGTGATCGACGCCGTTACCGGCGATTCCGATGCGGTCGTGCGCGAAAGCGCCGATCTGCTCTACAACCTCACCGTGCTCTGGGCCTCCGCCGGTGTTCGGCCGGAAGACGTCTGGCGCGAGATGGAGCGGCGCGAGCAAATGCTCGGGATTGCCGAGAAACTGCCGAAGTCGGCCGCGAAGATGCCCAAGGCCGTCTCGCCGCGGGTCGCTGCCCGGCGACCAATTGTCGCGCTGGAAGGCCGCGCCCTGCGCAAGCGGCACTAGGTTCTCCTGCGTCCAAACCCTCATGGTGAGGAGGCGCGGACGCACCGTCTCGAACCATAGGGCCCCGCTGCCCGGGCCTCGTCCTTCGAGACGCTTGCTCCGCAAGCTCCTCGGATGAGGGGATAGAGCTGCCTTTGACGCAGTGGATCAGGGCCTTCCCGATTTTCTGGCTGTTCCTCAGGCCTTTGAGGCATGGACAAATCGCGCCCGTGATGGTTCATCCGCGCCATGATCAAACGTGTCTATGACTGGTGCATCGACGCCGCCCACAAGCCCTACGCGCTCTGGATTCTCGCCATCGTGTCGTTTGCGGAAAGCTCGTTCTTCCCGGTCCCTCCCGACGTGATGCTGGTCCCGATGTCGCTGGCGCAGCCGAAGCGCGCCTGGGTCTATGCCGGCGTCTGCACCATCGCCTCGGTGATCGGCGGCTGCCTCGGCTATGCCATCGGCGCGCTGCTCTACGACAGCGTCGGGCACTGGGTGATCGATTTCTATCACATGGGCGACAAGGTCGAGGCCTTCCGCGAGTCCTATGCGCGATGGGGCGCGCTCATCATCCTGCTGAAGGGATTGACGCCGATTCCCTACAAGCTCGTCACCATCACCTCGGGCTTTGCCGGCTACAATTTCGGGCTGTTCATCCTGTTCTCGATCATCACCCGCGGCGCCCGCTTCTTCATCGAGGCGGTCGTGCTCAACCGCTGGGGCGACTGGATCCGGGAAAGGATCGAGCGGCACCTGACGCTGTGGGTGATCCTCTTTCTGGTCGTGCTGGTGGCAGGCTTCATCGTCGCGTTCAGGATGCTCTGACTTTTGTCTTGGGCGGGCCGCCTTGCGGTGGTGTTCGCTTCCGTTACGGTTGGCACATGACACTTCTTCGGCCTGGCCTCTTCGGATCGCGATCGAGCGTGCTGGCGATGGCGACGGCGCTGTCGCTGATGGCCGCTGACGCCGCCTCGCAACAGGTGCAAGCGCCCTCGCTCGGTGTGCGGGAGCAGCCGTCGGCCGCGCCGCCACAGCCTCAGGCGGAGCCGGAAAATCCCGGCCTGATCAATGAAATGGGCAAGCTGATCGACAGGCTGAGACCCTCGATCAAGAGCCCCGGCGAAACCCTCGATGATCTCAACGCGCGCGCCAAGGACGCGGGCGAGACGATCTCGAGGCTGGCGAAGCCGGGCTCGATGGTGTCGGGACGCATGGTCTGTCCGCTCGCCGCCGACCGAACGCCGGATTGCAAGGCAGGCGCCGACAAGCTCTGCCAGGGCAAGGGCTACAAAGAGGGCAAGAGCCTCAACACCGATTCCGCCGAAACCTGCTCGGCCAAGGTCCTAATTCCCGGACGGCAACGCAAGCCGGACGATTGCCACACCGACACCTACGTCACGACGGCTTTGTGCCAATAGCGGAGGCCTGGCCCCGCACAACACTTTTTGTTTGCGCATGATCTTTTCGGAAAACCGCTGCACACTTTTCCGGATCATGCGCTAGTACTACTGCGTCATAGTCCGCCCTCTCCCCTCATCCTGAGGAGCCGCGCAAGCGGCGTCTCGAAGGATGAGGCCGATATCTGGGCCTCATGGTTCTCCCGGCGATGCGAAGCATCGTCCGGAGACGGTGCATTCGCGCCTCCTCACCATGAGGATTTTACGCAGTAGGGCTAGAAGCACCGGAAAGGAGCGCCCATGAGCCGCTACGAGCAGGATTTCCTCGGACAGCGTGAGATCGCCGACGATATCTATTATGGCGTCCAGACGATCCGCGGGAAGGAAAACTTCCACATCACCGGCATTCCCATGAACCAGGAGCCTTACTTCGTGAAGGCGCTTGGTTACGTGAAGAAGGCGGCCGCCATGGCCAATCGCGACCTCGGCGTGCTGGATGCAGAGGTCGCAGAGGCGATCATCAGAGGTTGCGACCGGGTCATCGCCGGCGACATGATGGATCAGTTCGTGACCGACTTCATCCAGGGCGGCGCCGGAACCTCGACCAACATGAACGCCAACGAGGTGATCGCCAACCTCGCACTGGAATCGCTTGGCCGCAGGAAAGGCGAGTACGAACACGTCAGTCCCAACGACCATGTCAATTACGGCCAGTCGACCAACGACACCTATCCGACCGCGTTTCGCCTGGCACTGATCCTGAGGTTGGAGAGCTACATCACCGCGTTGCGCCAGCTGCAGGAGGCCTTCTTCGCCAAGGGCCGGGAATTCGACGGCGTCCTGAAGATGGGCCGCACCCATCTGCAGGACGCGGTGCCGATGTCGCTCGGCGCCGAATTTCGCGGCTGGGGTACGACCATCGGCGAAGAGGTCGAGCGCATCTCCGAGGCGCGGCTGCTGCTGCGCGAGATCAATCTCGGCGCGACCGCGATCGGCACCTCCGTCACCGCGGCGCCGGGCTATCCCAAGGTCGCGGTTCGGCACTTGGGCACGTTGACCGGCGTCGACTTCCTGCTGGCGAGCGATCTGGTGGAGGCGACCTCCGACACCGGCGCCTATGTGCAATTGTCGGGCGTGCTCAAGCGAACCGCGAGCAAGCTCACCAAGATCTGCAACGATATCCGTTTGCTGGCTTCCGGGCCGCGTTGCGGGCTGAACGAGATCAATCTGCCGCAGCTGCAGCCGGGCTCTTCCATCATGCCCGGCAAGGTCAATCCGGTGATCCCGGAGGTCGTCAACCAGGCGAGCTTCCTCGTGATCGGTCTCGACACCACGGTGACACTCGCTGCGTCCGCAGGCCAACTCCAGCTCAACGTGATGGAGCCGGTGATCTCGTTCGCGCTGTTCTTCTCGATCAGGACGATGGAGCGGGCGGTCAACAGCCTGCGCGAGAAGTGCATCGCCGGCATCACCGCGAACCAGGAGCACACCCGCAACATGGTGCTTAATTCTCTTGGTATTGTTACCGTACTCAAGCCGCTGCTTGGCTACAGGCAGTGCGCCGAGATCGCGCGGGAGGGCTACAGGGAAGGCAAATCCCTGCACCAGATCGTGGTGCAGGAGCGCAAGTTGCTCACCCAGGAGAAGTGGGACGAGACGTTTTCCTTCGAAAGGCTGATCAATCCCGAGTTGATGGAGGATTAACTCTCCAGCACCGGGGTTATCGTCGCCAGGTGCCCTTGTGCCGGCGGATGAACCTTGCGGCGCCCTCGGCCCACCAATGCGTGCATGTGAGCGACGGTGACGAGATGCCCCGGGTCCAAAGACAGGCAAAGCCATTTGGCCTCGGGCTGATCGCGCCTGCGCTGTTGCTGTCCGCATGGCTGGCAGCGCCGCCGGTGTTCGCGCAAGCGCCGAGGTGGTCCAATGCTGCCGGCAATTCGTGGTGCGGGGACGGCAGCAGTCTCACCTTTGCGCAGCGGATCAGCGGTTGCCGCATCATCCTGGCGCTGAAGCGGATGATAACGAATGCGCGGGTCATCGCTCATGATTGGCGCGGGCAGTTCTATGCCGAGCAGCGGGAATACGGCTCGGCACTCGCGGACTTCAATGCGGCCATCGCCCTGGATGCGGGCTATGCCATCGCCTATGGCGAGCGGGCCGACATCTATCTGGCAACCGGCGAATCGCAGCGCGCGATCGAAGATTACACCGCCTATATCCGGCTCAATCCCGACTGGAAGGGCTATTACGGCCGCGGTCTCGTCTATCTGCAGATCAATGACCTCGACAAGACGATCGCCGACTTCAGCGAGGCGATCAATCGCCGGCCTTCCGAGGGCACTGCCTATACCAGCCGCGGCGAAGCGCGCCGGCGCAAGGGTGAGGTGGAACTCGCCATCGCCGATTTCGATCGCGCCATCGCACTCGATCCGACGGATTCCTCGGCGTGGTTCGATCGCGGCATCGCCTATAGCGACAACGGCGACCCCGATCACGCGATCGCCGACTACAGCCAGGCCATCCAGCTCAAATCCGACGATGCCTGGTACTACAACAACCGCGGCAATTCCTACATCGAGAGGAAGGAGGTGGATCGCGCGCTGGCCGATTACGATCGCGCCATCGGGCTCGCTCCGGATTTCGCGCTGGCCTATTACAACCGCGGCACCGCGTACTGGAATCGGAAGGATTGGGATCGCGCGCTCGCCGACCTCGACGAATCGATCCGGCTCGATCCCAGCTATGCTCCGGCCTTCGGCAATCGCGCCCGGCTCTACCGCGATAAGGGCGACACTGATCGCGCCTTCGACGACTTCGCCGAGGCGCTCCGGCTCAATCCGGCTGCCTATCGGGACTATTACGCGCGGGGCAACCTGTATTTCAACAAGCGCGACTACCTGCTTGCGCTGGCGGACTACCATGCAGCGGTCGAAGCCAATCCCGACTATGCGCTGGCGTTGAACGGACGATGCCTGACGCAGGCGATCCTCGGCAACGCCGGGGCAGGGCTCGCCGATTGCGAGCGGGCGCTGAAGCTGGAGCCGGGCAAGAGCTATGTCATCGACAGCCGCGGCTTCTGCCATCTGCGGCTCGGCGAGCTCGACGCGGCCATTGCCGACTACAATGCGGCGCTGTCGATCGATCCGAAGATGGCGGATTCGCTCTATGGCCGCGGCATCGCCAAACAGAGGCAGGGCGATGCCGAAGGCTCCCGCGTCGACATCGAAGCCGCCAAGGCGATCAATGCCGATATCGCAGCGAAATTTGTGTCCTGGGGGATCGCTGACGCGGAATGAGAAAATGCGCTCGCTCTCCCTGACGAGGCCGCCGGATGAACCGGCCGGCCCCTTCCGCTTACCAAATGCTGGTTGCAGTGTGAGCGAGCCTGACGAGATGCCACGATTTTACAGACAAGCACCATTCACGCCGATGGCGGCGATCTTCCTGTTGTCTGCCCTGATGCTGGCGGCGCCGCCGGCGCTCGCGCGTCCGCCGTCCGTGCCTGCGGATGTGTCATGGTGCGCGGAAGGCCGCAATTTGAGCTTTGCGCAGCGCATCAGTGGCTGCAGCGCCATCCTGACCCGAAATGTATGGTCCGGCT
>Ga0210403_10003457_pt1 | contig 13893 bp, 12 predicted proteins | sample IncBWC19MmetaG_FD_150863 | JGI IMG/M metagenome (GOLD analysis project Ga0210403, IMG submission 150863) | Forest soil microbial communities from Barre Woods Harvard Forest LTER site, Petersham, Massachusetts, United States - Inc-BW-C-19-M | ecosystem: Environmental > Terrestrial > Soil >... | reverse complement strand
GGCAAGCCGCGGCGCGACGTCCAGGCTTTCGCGCCCCTCCCCGATCATGCTGCCCCAGCTCGAGATCGGCGGCGGCACGCCAAGGCCTAAGAACGACAGCGCGCCTTCGACCACGATGGTGACGGCGACGCCGAGCAGGAAGAAGGCGAGCAGCGGCAGGAACACATTGGGCAGCAATTCGCGCAACAGGATGCGCGCATGAGTGGCACCCAGCGCCTGCGCCGCGATGACGAATTCGCGCCGCGCCAGCGTGAGGGTGGCCGCGCGCGCCACCCGCATGAAGGCGGGAACGCCGAGCACGCCGAGAATGCAGGTGAGATTCGATAATGATTGTCCGAGATAGGCGGTCACCGCCAGCGCCAGGATCAGCGGTGGAAAGGCCAGCAGCACGTCCATGCTGCCGACGACAAGCGTTTCGAAGCGGCCGCGGAAATAGCCGGCCAGCATGCCGAGCGCGCCGCCGATCGCAACCCCGATCACCGGCGCGCAAAGGCCGACCGTCAGCGATATCCGTGCGCCATAGATCAGCCGGGCCAGTTCGTCCCGCCCGAGGCCGTCGGTGCCGAGCCAGTGCTGCAGCGACATCGGCGCCCGCCGCTCCAGCATGTCCATGTCGGTCGGACTCGGCAGCGGCAACAGGCCGGCCAAGGCCGCGGCGGCAAGGATGAAAACCGTCCAGCCGACCGCCACCCAGAACAACGGGCCGAGCCGCCGCCTCCGCGCGGCCGGGCCGGCGGCGACCTGCTCGTCGATGCCGAGTTCAAGCGTGGCCATGGCGAATCCTGGGATCGAGGACGGCGTAGAGCATATCGACGACAAAATTCATCACGACGAAGCCGCCGGCGACGAACAGCACCACGCCCTGCAGGATGATGAGGTCGCGGGTGTAGATCGCGCCAACCAGCAGCCGGCCGATCCCCGGCAGCGCGAAGATGGTCTCGACGATCAGCGCGCCGCCGATCAGGCGGCCGATATTGATACCGGTGATGGTGATCAGCGTCAGCGAGGAAGGTTTCAGCGCATGCACAAAGAGAATCCGCGACGCCTTCAATCCCTTGGCCTTGGCCAGGGCAATATAGTCTTCCTGCAACGTCGCGATCATGTCGGAGCGCAGCACGCGCATGATGCCGGGCCATTCGGCCAGCGCCAGGGTCAGCGCCGGCAGCACCATGAAGCGCAAATTCGCGACCGGGTCTTCGGCGAACGGCACGTAGCCGGTCGCCGGCAGCCAGCGCAACTCGACCGCGAACAGATAGATCAGCAGGATCGCGGACAGGAATGTCGGCACCGACAGCATGCCGAAGGCGCTGCCGGTCATGAAGCGGTCGAAGGCGCTGCCGCTGCGCACCGCACAGGCGATGGCGACAGGCACGCCGATGGCGAGGCCTGCGAGTTCGGCAAAGAACATCAGCTCGAGCGACACCGGCAGCCGCTCGGCCACCGCCTGCAGCACAGTCTGGCCGGTGCGGAACGACCGGCCGAAATCGCCTTCCAGGATGTGACCGAGCCAGCTGAGGTAACGCCACCAGATCGGCTGATCGAGCCCCATGTCGTGGCGCAACGCCGCGACCTTGTCCGGCGTTGCCTGATCGCCAAGGATCACGTAGGCGAGATCGCCGGGCAAAAGCGAAGCGATCAGGAAGGTCAGCAGCGATACTGCAACCAGAACCGGCACCAGGTACAGGAGCCTTCGAGCAACAAAGCCCAGCATGCCCGGCTATTCCATCCAGACATTGGATACGTCGATCACCCCGCCATAGATCTTGGGCAGGCCTTTCAGCCTGGCGCTCGATATCGCGTAATAGGTATTCTGGAAGGTCCAGAACCAGATCGCCTCCTGATTGATCAGCCGGCTGATCGCGCAATAGTCGTCAGTGCGCTTGGCGACGTCGGCGGTAGTGCGCGCATGGTCGAGCAGTTTGTCGAGCTCCGGATTGGAATAATTGGCGAGCGCGACCGGGCTGCCGGTGTGGAAATTCGCGTACATCTGCGGGTCGGGATCGGCGAGATCGATGATCCGCCACGGCGTCAACTGGAACTGGCGCATGAAGGCGCGCGGCACGATGGTGGCCTGGTCGACTTGCTCGATTTCCATGTTGGCGCCGACCTGTTTCCAGAACTGCTGCAGGATCTGGCCGGTGTTGCGTCCGCGCGGCGTCGCGGTGACGATCATCTTGAAGTCGACCGGCTTGCCGTAATCCTTGATCAGCGCCCTGGCCTTTTCGATATCGTTCGGCAGTGCGCCGTCGTCCTTGCACTTGACCCAGGAGCCGTCGCCATAGGGGTTGCTGGCCGGCCGGCTCAGCCCGTTGGTAAGGGCCTGCGACATCTTCCTGCGGTCGATCGCCATGACCAGAGCCTGGCGCACCCGCACATCGTCAAACGGTGCGGCCTTGGTGTTGAAGGCATAGACCGCTGCACCGGAGCCCGCATAGCTGTGGACCGCCATCTTCGGATCTTTTTGCGCCTTCTGGATATTGTCGGCATCAACCTCGTCGTCCCAGATGATATCCGCTTCGCCCGATTGCAGGCTGGCGAAGCGCGACTGCGCATCCGGCAGCGGCTTGAGAACGATGCGGTCAAGATAGACATGCTCCCTGTTCCAGTAGTCCGGATTCTTTTCCAGCACCATGCGGTCGCCCGCGGTCCACGATTTCAGAATATAAGGTCCGGTGCCGACGGGATTGCGGTTGTAATCGTCGCCCTTGGTCTTCCACGCGGTTGGCGATTGGATGACGAAGTTGGAACTCTGGATCGTAATGATCGCCGGCAAATTCACCGACGGATCGTTCAGATTGTAAACGACTGTGAGTTCGTCGGGTGCCTGCACATCGTGCATAAAGGAAATGTAAAACGCGCAACGGCATTTATTGGCCGGATCCTTCTGCCGGTCGAAATTGGCTTTCACCGCTTCGGCGTTAAACGGCGTGCCATCCTGGAACTTGACGCCTGGCCGCAGCTTGAAGGTCCAGGTCTTGAAATCATCGGAATGCGTCCAGGACAACGCGAGCTTCGGCTGCGCCTCGCCCTTGTCGTCGAGCGTGGTGAGCGTATCGAAAATCGCCGCCGCCGCCGTTTCGGCCGACGTGTCGTAAACGCCTACCTTCAGCGGATCGAAACCGGGAATATCGAGCTCGAGGCCGACGGTGATGCTGCCGCCCTGCTTCTGCGCGTGGGCGGCGCCCGCAAACATGGCAACGCCAAATGCCGCGCCAAGGAATATTTGCGCCAATTTGCGCGAGCGGATCGCTGCCATCATGTCATCTCCTCCGAGAGCACTTCGTCCGGTATTCCGGATCGTTCACAAGCTTGGCTGGAAACATTGGCCCCGGCAAGGCCGGGAAGCGGGCTCGGGATGAAAAGCCGCAGCCGTTGTGTTGCCGTCGACGCGCGCTCGCCGTCAGCGCAGATCCGCCGCCAGCGGTTTGCCCGAGAAGGCAGCGATCTCATCCTGGGAAAGGCCGGCCTCCTTCAAGAGCGCAACGGTGTGCTCGCCCAGGGTCGACATTCGCTTTGCCGCAGACACGGCAGCGCCCGACATGCGGAAAGGCAGGTTCAGTACCTTGAACGTGCCTCCGCCATCGCTGACTTCGGTCAATGCGCCGCGATGGGCGATCTGCGGATCGTTCAACGCTTCGGCAACCGTGCGATAGGCGGAACAAGGCACGCCGTGGCCGCTCAGCTCAGTGAGGCATCTTTCCGTCGTCAGCGTGCGCGACCACGCCTCGACGCCGTCCATCAGATCGGCCCAGTTTTCGCGGCGGTCGGAATATATCGCAAAGCGCGGATCGGAGACCCATTCGGGATGACCGATCACCCTGGTCAGGCTCTGGAATGTCTTCTCGCTGGCGACGGCCAGCATCACGTATCCGTTCACCGTCTCGACCGGGCCAAACAGCGGCCGCTGGGTCTGCTTCACCTCGAATTGCGACCACTGCACTTCGTTCAAGGTCAGGCTGAGCATGGATTCCAGCATCGAGACGTCGATGTGCTGGCCTTTTTGAGTGCCGTGACGCTGATACAGTGCCGCCGAGATCGCGCCGAACGCATAGACGCCGGTGAGTACGTCGGCGTGATAAATGCCGCAATAGTCCGGTCGGGACCGCCCGGGCTGATAGGCGAGATGCGCCATTTCGTAGCCGGAAGCCGCGTGGATGACCGGCGCATAAGCCGGCAGTTCCGCCGACGGGCCGGTCTGGCCGTAGCCGGAGATCGAACAATAGATCAGCTTCGGATTGAGTTCGCGCAGCGAGCCGTAGTCGAGCTTCAACCGGCGCATCACGCCGGGGCGGAAATTCTCGACCAGCACATCGGCGCTTGCGACCAGCCGGCGGACGATTTCGATCGCCTCGGTCGACTTCAGATCGAGAACGAGGCTCTTCTTGCCGACATTGAGCTGACCGAAGGCGGTGGAGCAGCCGTTGCGGACCGGCGGCCGGGTCCGCATCGTCTCGCCTTCGAGCGACTCGATCTTGATGACCTCCGCCCCCATGTCCGCGAGCATCCGGGTACAATGCGGACCGGCGATCGTGGTCGAAAAATCCAGAACGCGAAGAGCTGCGAAACTCTTTGTCAAATTAGCCTCATCGTTTGCCGCTATCGTCATTGGTCGAGAACTCCTTCCGGCCCGCACTCGGTTTCAGGCCGCGGCGTGACCCTAAATTGCGCGGCGCGGCGGGGGAAGCCGTTCCCTAACGGCCGTCAGAGCTTCGGCGGACGTCTGCCCTGCCGGGCATTTCAACCCAAGAGAGAAACTGGAATCGTTCTTGCATTATTTTACGCGGGAGCAGGGCAACGAGGGCGCTTTTTGAGAGTTCTGTTCGTCACGACCGAGATGGACGACTTTATCCGGGTGGGCGGCCTCGCAGCCGTTTCAGCGGCCTTGCCCCGGGCGCTGCAGCTCTGGACCGATGTCAGGATCCTGCTCCCGGGCTATCGCGACGTCGTCGAACAATTCACGCATATTCAAATCGTTGGCCGATGTCCGGCGATGGCGGAAATGCCGGCCTGCACGGTTGGATTGGCGGCGACCAGGGACGGCCTGCCCGTCTATGTTCTGCTCTGTCCGCAACTTTACGACCGCCCGGGCAACCCCTATGGCGACCCGTCCGGCCGCGACTGGCCGGACAATGATATCCGCTTCGGCCGGTTTGCCTCGGTCGCGGCCGAACTGGCGGCAGGCAGTCTGGACAAGAACTGGGCAGCCGACCTGGTTCACGCCAATGATTGGCAGGCTGCACTTGTGCCGGCCTACCTCGCCTGGAACAACATCAGGATTCCCACCATCCTGACCATCCACAACCTCGCCTATCAGGGCCTGTTTCCCAAGGAGTCGCTGCGCCGGATTGGCGCACCCGAAGACTCCTTCCACATCGAAGGTCTCGAATTTTACGACAAATTGTCCTTCCTCAAGGGCGGCCTGATCTACGCATCGCATCTGACCACGGTCAGCGAGACCTATGCCAGGGAGATCACCACGCCGGAGCTCGGCTGCGGGCTCGAAGGCCTGCTGCGCCGCCGCTCCGACGCCGCGCAATTGACGGGAATATTGAACGGCATCGACGAAAGCTGGGATCCGCGGGTCTGCGCCCAACTGGCACAGCCCTTTGCTCCCGGCGACTGGGAAGGAAAGCAGGCCAACTCCGATTATGTCCGCCAGCAGTTCGGCCTGGCGCTGTCGCGTGGACCGATCTTCGGCCTCGTGGCCCGTCTCGTTCATCAGAAAGGCGTCGATCTCGTGCTGGCCGCCGCGGACGAGATCATCGAGTCAGGCGGACAGATCATCGTGACCGGCAGCGGCGAGCCCGACATAGAGCAGGCGCTGGTCGATGCGCACCGCCGCCGGCCGGACGCGATCGGCGTTGCCATCGGCTTCAACGACGGACAAGCCCGGCGGATTTTCGCCGGCAGCGATTTTACCCTGATGCCGTCACGCTTCGAGCCGTGCGGGCTGAGCCAGATGTATGCGCAGAAGTTCGGATCGCTGCCGATCGGCCACCAGACCGGAGGGTTAGCTGAAACCATCACCGACGGCGAAACCGGTTTCCTGTTCGACCGTCCCTCGACCGAATCGTTCCTCGGCGGCGTCAGGCGCGCGTTCGCGACCTTCATGGCGAAGGATCGTCTCAACTCGATGCGGCGCAGCGCGATGTCGCGCTCGTTCAGCTGGGACATTTCGGCGGCCTGCTACAACGCGCTTTATCGGAGGGCATTGTCTTCCTAGGCAATGCACTCGCCGGACATCACTTCGCCGCGGGCATCATCTCCAGCTGTTCGTGCAAGATAACTCCCGACAGCGGATCAAATTCGCCCACCCAGGGCGAACGATCGAGCACCGCCCTGGTGTGAGCGTGCCCGGCGTCCCATCGCCGCCGGATGCCGGACGGGCTGAAATCGATGTCCTTGGTGTGGTTCTCGCGGTCGAGCTGCGGCGCCAGCAGCCGCACGACATGCATCCGGGTCGAACAGCCGTAGCCGGTCAACTCCCGCACGACTTCGCTGTTTCGTTCGGCCTCAGGTATCCGGGCGGCGAGCTGGTTGATGATATGCCGCAGCCGATGCGTTTGCTGCTGGCGCGCGATGTGGCTGTCGATGCGGCTCGCGTACTGGACGTCCTTTTGCCGGTTCAGCACTTCCGCCATCGTGGTCGGCTCGGGGCCTGCCGGATTCCACATATTGACGGCGAAGATCAGCGAGTCCTTGCGCGGATGATCGTCGAACACCGCCTCCGTCGGCGTGTTCGATAGAATGCCACCGTCCCAATACAGCTCGCCGTCGATACGGACGGCGGGAAATGCCGGCGGCAGCGCGCCCGAGGCCATGATGTGCTTCACGCCAAGCGCGCCGTCGCGGCTATCAAAATATCGCATCATGCTGCTCCGAACATGGGCAGCACCCACGGTCAGCCGAGGCGCTCCGCGATTCATCAGATCGAAATTGACAAGCTCACCGAGCGTCCGTTCGAGCGGCTCGGTGGAATAATAGCCCGCCCGGTCGGCGCCGAGCGGAAAATCGGCGCCGGCATGGGCCAGCGGGTTGGGTTTGAAGAACCCCGGAATGCCCTGCGTGACCGTCGACCAGTAGGACAGCTGTTCGCTGATGCCTGGAATCCCGCCAGAAAAGCTCGGTACCGGTGGCTGCTCCATCCGCTTCCAGAATTCCCGCAATCGCGGCAATCGGTCTTGCGGCGCGTTACCGGCGATCAGGGCCGCATTGATGGCGCCGATCGAGGTACCGATGATCCAGTCCGGCTCAATTCCCGCCTCATGCAGCGCCTGATAGACGCCGGCTTGATAAGACCCCAGCGCGCCGCCCCCTTGCAGCACCAGCACGACCTGGCCGGGCAAGGTTCTGCTCAGCGCCCCGATGCCTGGCGGCGACAGAATGTTCCGATCGTTGCGCATGTTTTGTCCGAATGGCTCCCGCCCCTCCGGATATTCGCACACAATTCTGTAATGTTACACTGAACCTGTAATGTTGAACTGGAGCCTGCCCGACAGGATCAACTCACTCCGCCGGTTTTTCCTGCGGCGGCTCATCGTCCGCGATGGCGCGCCAGGCTGCGCCCTCGAGATCGTCATACTGACCGCTCTTGAGCGACCACAGAAAGGCGAGCAGGCCGGCAAGACCGAGGCCGAGCGCCAGCGGCACCAGAATGACCATCACTTCCATCAAGCTCTCCCCTGCGCAACGCGGCGGGCGCGAAGCGCGTTGAGCATCACCAGCACCGAGGAGCCGGACATCGCCGCGGCCGCAATCAGGGGCGTCACCACGCCGCTGATCGCAATCGGAACCGCTAGGACATTATAGCCGACCGCGAGCCAGAGGTTCTGCCGCATCAACGATAGCGCCTTGCGCGCATAATCGACGGCCGCGACCACCGGCGCCAGCGGTTTGCCGAGGAAGACCAGATCGGCGGTCGCCTGGCTCAGATGCGCGGCACTGATCGGCGACATCGAGACATGCGCCGCGGCGAGCGACGGCGCATCGTTCAGACCGTCGCCGACCATCAGCACCTTGTGGCCCCCGCGTTTCAGATCCTCGATGCGGGCGATCTTGTCGGCCGGCGTCACGCCGGCCCGCCATTCGCCAATACCCAGCGCCCGCGCCGCCGCCTGTACCGCCGGTTCCCGGTCGCCCGAGAGAATTTCAAGCTGGATGTTCCGCTTCTGCAACGCCGCGATCATCGCTTTCGCGTCCGGGCGCAGTCCCTGGCGCACGGCGAACACGTATCGCGCTTCACCAAGGCTGAACGCCACGATAGAGGCTTCCGGATCAAGCCTGGCGCGCTCATTTGCCAGTTGCTCCGCGTCGCAGAACGACGGCCTTCCCAGCCTCATCTCGGTTTGACCGAGCATGCCGCGCACGCCCTGCCCGGGTACCTCGACGGCGCCGACCAGAGGCGATTTCGCCCCCGCAGCCTGCGCCACGGCGGCGGCGACCGGATGATGGCTTGTCAGCGCGAGCTGGCCTGCGAGGCGGAACACGTCGTCCGGGATGCCGGCTGCGTTCACCACTTCGAGATCGGGCAGTGTGAGGGTTCCGGTCTTGTCGAAGATGATCCAGTCGATTTCGGCCAGCCGCTCGATCGCATCACCGGAATTGAGCAGGACACCGGCCTTGAACATCGCGCCGGAGGCGACGGTCTGCACCGTCGGGATCGCCAGACCCAGCGCACAGGGGCAAGTGATAATGAGCACGGCGACGCCGGTGACGATGGCGTCGTGCCAGCTCGCGCCCGCCAGCACCCAGCCAAGCATGGTCAGGAGCGCGGTGGCATGCACCACCGGTGCATAGAGCCGGGACGCCCGGTCCGCGAGCCGCACATAGCGGGAGCGCGCCTGCAGCGCGTTGTCGAGCAGCCGGGTGATCTCCGCCAGCAGCGTGCCTTCCGATGCAGCGGAAACCCGGACGCGCAACGTCCCGGAAATGTTGAGCGAGCCGGCATAGACCGGCGTGCCCTGCTCCGCCGTGACGTACAGGGTTTCGCCGGTGATCAGGCTCTGGTCGATTTCGGAGCGTCCCTCGATCACCGTGCCGTCGACCGCGCAACGTTCGCCCGGCCGCAGCAGCACGATGTCACCGGGGAAGATCGCCGCGACCGGTACCTGCGAGATTTCATCGGCGCCGATGAACTTGGTCGCGGTCTCCGCCTTGAGAGCCGCGAGATTTCCGGCGACCGCCCGCGTTCGCCGCCGCATGCTCTGGTCGAGGTAGCGCCCGATCAGGAGAAACGTCAGCAGCATGATTGCCGCGTCGAAATAGGTGTGCTCGGCGTGATTGATGGTTTCGACGACCGACATGGCGAGCGCCAGGATGACGCCGATCGAGATCGGAACGTCCATATTGACGTTGCCGGTGCGCAACGCGCGGAACGCCGAGCGGAAGAAAGGCTGGCCGGCATAGGCCGCGGCCGGCAGCGCGATCAGCGCCGACAGCCGGTGGAAGAAATCCCGCTGTTCGGGAATCATGTCGCTGCCATTGCCGGACCACACCGGAATGGAAAGCATCATCACGTTCATGGTCGCGAATGCCGCGACCCCGAGACAGCGCAGCAGGAAGCGCGATTGTTCGGCTTCGGCTGCCTCCGCGCCAGCGGTTTCGAACGGATAGGCCTTGTAGCCGAGCTCGGCGAGCCGGTCGATGAAGCCGGCGGGATCGAGCGTGCCCTGCTTCCATTCCAGTGCCACGCGGCGGTCGGTCAGGTTGACGCGCGCGAGCGTGACGTCGGGGATCGCCGACAGTCCGCGTTCGATCTTCGACATGCATGCAGCGCAACTGACGCCCTCGACGGCAAGGTCGATGTGCCGCAGGCCGGGGCCTGCGTCCTTGACGTAATGGGAGAAGTCGCGCGTCGCCTGCATGGTTGGGGCTATCCTAGTTCAGCAGCACGCGGTTCTTCGACAGGAACATCCGCTGTCCCGCCGCGTCGCCTTCCAGCACCAGATCCCATTGTCCGGGGGCGATCAGCGGCGCGGTGCCGCGATAGATGCCGCCGCCTACTTCCGTGAGGCCCACCGGCTGATCGGCCCGCCGGTCGGCCGGCCGTTCGAAGCGGCCTTGAAACGTGAGGCCGGACATCGGCATGCCCTTGTTGTCGCGCGCCTCGACCTGCACCGTGGCGCCGCCATCGGTGCCGCGCTGAACATGGGCATTGACATTCCAGGCCCGCGCGTCCTGATCGCGGGCGGCTGCGATCTCCTTCTCGTAGGCGAGGCTTGCGCTGTAGGCGCTGTCGACCTCGGTGCCGGGCAAGGTCTGGATCGCGAGCTTCATCATGAGGCCGTTGACCCCGAACACGACGGCGAAGAACGTCACCAGAATGACAAGCACCGCACGTCCAGTGAGAGGCTTTGGTGAAACGGGCGATTTGCTCATGCCGGGCTCTTTCTTGAAAGCTTCAGGGCGTGACGAAGTTATCTGTTGCGGACGCGACCTCGCCGAGGCCGATGTCGGTGACGTGGAATTTCACCGGGACCGATTTCTCGGAATTCTCCTCGGACGGTGCGCTGACGAGAACCCGAAGTTCGGTGGTGGTATCCCGCGCCAGGATGATCATGGGCCTGTCCGGGGTGATGGAGTCGGTGCCGATGACATGGACGGTGGCGTTCGCCGGTCCGTCGACGTCGATCGCGATGACACGGTCGAAGCCCCGCTTGTTCAGAAGCCTGACCGTATAGGCGTTGCGGACCGAGCCGTCGCTCAACCGCACCGCGAGCGGATTGCGGTCGTGCAATACGTTGACGTCGAGCAACGACCGCGTCAGCATCGCGTACAGCATGACCGCCCCGACGGAGGCGATCATGGCACTGTAGACGATGGTGCGCGGCCGGACGAAGCGATAGACCGGAGGCTGGCCGGCCTGACGGCGATGAATGTTGATGTCGTTGTCGTAGCCGATCAGGCGGGTTTCCCTGCCTATCTTCTTCATCACGGTGTCGCAGGCATCGATGCACAGGCCGCACTGGATACAGTCGAGCTGCGGGCCGTTGCGGATATCGATGCCAGTCGGACAAACCGCAACGCACTGATAGCAGTCGATGCAGTCGCCCGCGGTTTGGCCCAGCGCCCGCAATTCGTTCGCCTTCTTCAGCGAGGTGCGTTTTTCACCGCGGTCGTATTTGTACGTGACGTTGAGCGCCCATTCGTCGGTAAGCGCGGCCTGGATGCGCGGCCAGGGGCACATATAGACGCAGACCTGCTCGCGCATGAAGCCGGCGAGAACATAGGTCGTCGCGGTCAGGATTCCGATCCAGATATAGGCCAGCATCGGCGCCTGGAACGTCACCAGCCGCTTCACCAGCGTCGGCGCGTCGTTGAAATAGAGCACCCAGGCGCCCCCGGTCCACCAGGCGATCATCAGCCAGATCGAATGCTTCAGCGTGATCTCGGCGAAGCGCTCCAGCTTCATCGTACCGCGCGCGGCATCCTTTCTCATGCGCTCGCGGCGGTCACCCTCGATCAGGCGCTCGACGGCATAGAACAGATCCGTCCACACGGTTTGCGGGCACAAATAGCCGCACCAGATGCGTCCGCCCACCGAGTTCATCAGGAACAGCGTAATGGCAGCGACGATCAACAGGCCGGTAAAATAGTAGACCTCTTGCGGCCACAGCTCGATAAAGAAGAAGTAGAAGCGGCTGTTGGGGAGATCGATCAGCACCGCCTGGCTGGGGGCGCCGAGGCCGCGATTCCAGCGCACGAACGGCAGCAGATAATAGACGCCGAGGCAGAACGCCATCAGCCCCCATTTGATGCGGCGGAAGGTACCGGAAACGCTCTGCGGATAGACTTTCTTCTGGGCCGCATAAAGCGGCCCGTTGTCGTCATATTCCACTTCCGTCGGGAGTACGGGCTTGTTCATCGGCAGGTTTCATCTCGCATGAGCGATGCAGACTAGGCCCAGCATCCGACGCGCAGTTGATCCAGCTCAAATAGCCGGCAGATATCCGGGATTTCCCGGCCAATAGCGTTCTCGAGCGAAGTGGATACCGATCCGCGTGAAGAAAACGCATCGAGAAAGGACCTGGAGCCCCGGTTCTGATTCCATCAGAGCCGAGGCTCTTGCGGTCACTTTCCTCCACCAAGGGAGTGAACATAGACCGCCATGGCCTTGATCGTGGAGGGATCAAGCCGCCCAACCCATGCCGGCATCACGCCGGCCCGGCCGTTGGTGATGGTTTCGATGATCGTCGCCTCGTCCGAACCATAGAGCCAGATCTTGTCGGTGAGATTGGGCGCGCCGACTTCCGGGTTTCCCTTGCCCTGCTCGCCGTGACAGACCGTGCAATTATCGGCGAAAATCTTGGCGCCGGCCGCGGCGTCAAATCCCGGCCGCGTAGGCAGGCCGGACAGCGATCGGACATAGTTGGCGACGGTGACGATTTCGTCCCTCTTCAGCGTTCCGTCCTTGCCGAAGGAAAGCATCTGGCTCTCGTGGGTCTTTGCATGCCCCGAACGCGCCCCGAACTGGATCGTCTGCATGATCTGGTCGAGCGTACCGCCCCAGAGCCAATCGTCGTCGTTCAGGTTGGGAAAGCCCTTGGCACCGGCGGCGCCGGAGCCGTGGCACGGTGCGCAATTATCGCCGAATACCGTCTTGCCGCGGGCGCGCGCGAGCGCCAGCAACGCCGGATCCTTCTCGATATCGGCGAGCGACGTCGCGCCAAGCGCAACCATCTTGTCGCCACGGATCTTTTCGAGGTTAGCCAGTTCCACGGCGACGTCCGCGCGCGAGGAATAATGCAGCACCCCGGAAGTATAACCGGAAACCAGCGGCCAGGCCGGATAGACGATCCAGTACCCGATCGCCCAAACGATGCACAAATAGAACGTGATCACCCACCAGCGCGGTAGCGGCGTGTTCAATTCCTTGATGCCGTCCCATTCGTGGCCGGTCGTGGTCTTGCCGGAGATTTGGTCGAAATCGCTATGTTGAGTCATGATTCTGTCAATCCTCCCGCAGCGGCATTCTCGCCGCCTCGTCGAAGGCTTTCTTGTTGCGAGGCCAAAGCGCGTAAGTCACGATTGCGACGAAGATTCCGACGAAGACCGGCGTCCAGAACGTCGTGACGAAATCCGATGTGATATTCTGGACGGTTAGGATTGCACTCATCGTCCTGCCTCAGCGAAGATTGGCTTTTTCATTGTAAAGCTTGAAATCGACCAGCGTGCCGAGCATCTGCAAGTAGGCGATCAGCGCGTCCAGTTCGGTGGGAGCCCCCGGCTTGCCGTCGAAATTGCGCGCGACGGCTTTCGGGTAGCGCTTCTGGAACGCATCCACCCCCGGATTGTCCGGATCGGCCTGCGCCTTCAGATCGGCAACGGCGTTGGCGATCTGATCGTCGGTGTAGGGCACGCCGACGGCACGGTTGGTCCGCAGATGATCGGCGATGGTATCGGTGTCGATCTCGGTCTCTGCCAGGAACGGATAGCCGGGCATCACCGATTGCGGAACGATCGCGCGCGGATTGTTCAGATGCGTCACATGCCAGTCGTCGGAATATTTGGCGCCGACCCGCGCCAGATCAGGCCCGGTCCGCTTCGATCCCCACTGGAACGGATGGTCGTACATGCTTTCGGCAGCGAGCGAGAAGTGACCGTAGCGTTCGACTTCATCGCGCAGCGGCCGGATCATCTGCGAGTGGCAGAGATAGCAGCCCTCGCGGACGTAGACGTTGCGGCCGGCGAGCTCGAGCGGGGTGTACGGCCTGACGCCGTCGACCACCTCGATCGTGCTCTTGAGGTAGAACAGTGGGGTGATCTCGACCAGACCGCCGATGGCGATGACCAGCAGGATCCCCACGATCAGGATGATCGAGTTCTTTTCGAAGACTTGGTGCCGTGTCCAGAAAGACATTTAATCGCTCCTCATTCCGCCGGCTGAAGAGCGAC
>Ga0210403_10003456_pt1 | contig 13894 bp, 9 predicted proteins | sample IncBWC19MmetaG_FD_150863 | JGI IMG/M metagenome (GOLD analysis project Ga0210403, IMG submission 150863) | Forest soil microbial communities from Barre Woods Harvard Forest LTER site, Petersham, Massachusetts, United States - Inc-BW-C-19-M | ecosystem: Environmental > Terrestrial > Soil >... | reverse complement strand
AACTCCGGGATGTTTTTAATGTGCCGGTGCTTCTCATCGACCTGCTCGATCATCTGCTCGACATACATGCGCACCACTCCATCGGCCTCGATTAAGCGCTTGAGGGAAGCCACCGCCGGGCTTGTAATTGGCTGTTTTGCGAGGCCTTCCGAGAACTGGATTAGAAATTCATCCACTGCGGTGCGGTTCTTTGGGAGGTATCCCGCCACCCTGCCGAAGCTCCGTGAATACCGGTCGTCCAAATGACGCTCTATGTCGCTCATGGAAATCTTTGCCTCATTTTTATGAATATTCAGAACTCATAGGGTAAGGCGGAATTAATGGGCTATAGGGGTCATGCTCTTCGAGAATGGGGGGGCGGCATGGAGGTCATTGCGCAGGAGTGGAGATGTGGGACTGGGGGAGAGTGAATCTCGCTTGTTGAGTTCGCTTCCGTTCTCGCTATAGATTCTGAACTTCTAGCTTATTTTATGTGCGAAACACGCGCTGTCGCGCGCTTGGGCCTTCGCTGCCGCGAAGACCCAGAGACGGTGCTGAGCACCGTCTCTACGGTCGCGGTTGTTTATGGCTGCGGTTGTTTTATGCTGGTTGACGGGACAGGGGTCTACGCCATGAAACTCACGCTCCGGCCGTCCGCTTCCGCTGTGCGGCCAATGCTTCGGTGAACCACATCAGCTCATCAAAAAACGCCTGGGCCCGTTTCTGGAATGCCGGGTCGGCGGGCTTGCCTTCGGCGTTAAAGGATTCCTGGACTTTCGAAACAGGAAGATTGGCAGGAATCGGGACACCGCCCAGGGCCAGCACGACCTGGCGCAGAGATGCCAGGCAGAGAAGGCCGCCGAAGCCTCCGGCGGAGACAGTGATGATGCCAAAGGGCTTGCGTTTGTACTCGGCGACGAGATAGTCCAGCGCGTTCTTTAGCACACCCGGATATCCACTGTTATATTCCGGCGTCACAATCACCAGGGCATCGGCGCGGCCAACTTGGGCGCTGAATTCGGCCAGACCCGGGGGCGGGTCGTCCCGGAACCGCAGCCGCTCTTCCATGATAGGAAGATTCATTTCTTTTAAATCGAGCAGCGCGGTTTCGACTCCGGTGATCGAGTGCAGTGCGTTGAGCGCGAAGGTCGCCACCTTGACACTCTCGCGGTTGCGGCGGGTGCTGCCTAGAATTACGGGGATGTAGAACATGACGGCTCCGTGAATAAATTTCTCTGCGAGGATAGCAGAATAGCTGTGGGAGTTACGAGCTTCCGGAAACGGACACAAGAATCGCAAAGAGTGAAACGCCGCCCAATTGGGGTATGATATTGGTCCTTGATCACCCGCAAGGAGAAATCGTCACATGAGAACCTGCTTCAAAGCTGTGATTTTCCTGTTTTGTTTTGCAACCCCTCTGCTGGCACAGAACTCAACCAATAATCTGAAGCCGAGCTGGTGGAGCAAGTTTCTGTATTTATCCGGCAACGCTGCCGATCCTGCTCCGGGCACTACGACGTCGATCATTGCCGGAACCAACGTGGATGTCTCCAACGAATGCGGGCCGCAGTCGGAGACTTTTATCGCCACCAATTCGGCCCATCCGCAGAACCTGGCTGGAGGAGCGAACGAAATATTTCGCAACCCCATGCGCGGATATTCGTCGGGCGACGGCGGCTCGAGTTGGACGGGCGTGGACCTGCCCTTGCCGGCGAGCAACGGCGCGAACTCCAGTGATTTTGGGTCCGATCCCACCCTGGCGTTTGACTCGCAAGGCAATCTTTTTTATGGCTATATTGTGGTGTTTTTCGGCAACGGCAAGCAGAACGGCGTCAACGGAACCGAGATGGCCGTGGCCCGCTCTACTGATGGAGGCCGAAGCTATCCGGGCGTAAGCTTTTTCAGCTTTGCCACCGGCTCTGACCACTTCAACGACAAGCCGATGATTACGGCCGACGCCAATCCCGGCAGCCCCTTTCGCGATTCAGTTTATATCGCCTGGGACGCGGCCAGCGGCGGGTCGTCGAACGGCGGCATCCGCTTCGGACGCTCAGCGGATTCCGCCCAGACATTCACTGTGACCCGCATCGACGATCCCAATGGTCCGGGCCAATCGATCGGCGCCGTTCCCTTTGTCGGTCCCAAGGGCGAGGTCTACGTTGCCTGGAACGATCTGGCCAGTGACACCATTACGTTCAACCGCTCCTTTGACGGCGGCGTGACCTTTGGTTCGCCGAGCGTGGTTGCTACCAAGAACCTGACATTGCAATCCAATATTCCGGCGGAATTGTTCCGGGGCGCGCTGGTCTATCCGGCGTGCGATGCCGACCGCTCGAACGGCCCACATCGCGGGCGTCTCTATTGCTCATGGATGGACAGCAATTCCACAGGCAATACCGACATCTTCATGGCGTTCTCCGACAATCAGGGCGCTACCTGGAGCGCTCCGGTGACGGTTGCCGATCCGCTGCACAATGTCGACCGGTTCAACCAATGGATGGCCGTGGACCCGGTGACCGGAGACGTCAACTTCTCGTTCTACGACACGCGCAACGACACAACCGGCTCCCGCTTTCAAACGGACATCTTCTTTACCCAGTCCGTCAACGGAGGCGCAAGCTTCAGCTCTCCCAACACACGGGTCACCACGGTGAGTTCCAACGAACACGACTGCAACGGAGTGTTCCCGTGCGCAGGCGTTAACCTGGGCGATCAGCAGGGAGACTACGAAGGACTGACTTCCTTTGGAGGCGTGTCGCATCCCATCTGGACGGACAGCCGGCTGAACTTAACAGCCTCCAGCGGATGCAGGACGAACCTTTTGATGGAAGAAGTATTTACAGCGACCGTAGGCCGGACGAAGTAACCTTCTTGTCCCACCCTTCGCAAAAAGCGCGAAGGGTGGGGCACCTGTTCTAGTTTCTCGTGGAAACGCCTCGCGGTCTTCCATGCACCTCAGGCCTTGCCGGGATGGTTCGACTGCGCGCTCTGAGATCATGGTGACGGTGAGCGCTTTGCTGCGCTTCGCTCACCATGACAGCTTACCGTTCTGGTCACCATGACAGCTTATCGCTTGGTTACGCCAGATCGAACAGCAGTGCTTCACTGGAATCGCCAACCCCGGCAAGCTGGAGTTTGGATTCGGCGGAGATGGCTGCACCGTCACCGGCATGCAGTGGCTGGCCGTTGACTGTAATCTGGCCGCGGGCTACTTGCAGCCAGGCGTGCCTGCCCTGGCCTAGCGTGTGCTCAACGGACTGGCCAGCGGCCAGCTCGGTGGCATAAAGCTCCACGTCCTGCGAGATGGTCACCGAACCGTTCCCGCCTTTGGGCGACCCGATCAGGTGCAGATTGCCCCGCTTCTCTTCCGCGGGGATGGTCTTCTGCTGGTACATGGGTTGGATGCCGTCTTTTTCCGGCAGAATCCATATCTGCAGCAGATGCACCAGCTCGGACTTCGAATGGTTGAACTCGCTGTGGCGGACTCCCGTACCGGCGCTCATTTTCTGCACTTCACCGGGGCGAATCACTGAACCCGTCCCCATGCTGTCTTTGTGCGCCAGCGAACCTTCGAGCACGTAGGTGATGATCTCCATGTCGCGGTGCGGGTGCTCCGGGAAGCCATAGCCGGGCTTCACGCGGTCTTCGTTGATGACCCGCAGGCTGCGGAATCCCATGAACTTAGGGTCGTAATAATCACTGAAGGAAAACGTGAAGTACGTGTCGAGCCACCCGTGATCGGCGTGGCCACGTTCTTTTGCCGGTCGAATTTGGATCATAGCGTCCTCCTGGATTTCTGGTCGCAATCTGTAGGATTTGATGCTTTGATGTCAAAATAGATTCAGGAGAGCAAGATCAGCAAGATCAAGGATCAAGGGCTTCACCGTGGGGATTGCCAAAATTGCCAAAATCGCCGTTATTGCCAAAATTGAAAACCGGTTGAGTTCCAATTCTGGCAATACCGGCGATTTTGGCAATTTTGGCAATCCCCTCTCAAGCTCCCTTGCCCAGCTTCCGGCACAGCGCTCCCAGTTGTTCCTGCTCGGCGGGGTTGAGGCGATCCATGATTTGGGTGATGCGGCGGGCGTGGCCGGGGAAGATTTCGGCGATCAGCTTCTCTCCGGCGGGTGTAATGGTGGCCAGGATAAAGCGCTTGTCGTTCCCCTGCTTCCGGCGCTGGACCAAGCCGTGCTTTTCCAGATTATCGACCACCAGGGTCAGGTTCCCGCTGCTCTTGAGAATGCGCCTGGCTAGATCGCCGAGCCGCAACGGCCCGACATGATAGAGCGCTTCCAGGACCGCAAACTGGCTGGGACTCAGCCCGGCAGGTTCCAGATTTGCGTTGGTGTAAGCAAGCACCGTATTCGCCGCCCGGGCCAGCTTCACAAACGCGCCCAAAGCCCGTTCTTCTGCAGCTTCGCCTTTGAATTTAACGGCCATTCGATGTTCGTCGCAACAATATTCAGTCAGAGTGGTGCTTGTCAATAGAAAACACTGCCCACGCCAAAACCGAAGGCCGCAAAAGAAAAGCAAAAGATTTCCAACACAGCGCGACGCTGCCACAACCAAAAGAAATTAGCCGCGAATCAATGCGAATAAGAGTTGGGTCGCCGTTGCTCCCCGGAATCGCCGTGTACCGCGAAGATTCCGGGGAACAGTTAATACAGAATGGTCACTGAATATCGAACTGCTCCGGATGCAACAAAGGATCGGACTTCACCAGGATCGTCTGTTTGGTGAGTTCTTCCATATCCTGCAGCCAGCGTGCGCCGTTGCCTTTCAGCGCCTTGGCTACCTCGGGGTTAACGCGCAACATGACATCCCGTTCGAAGTGGCGCGCCATCTTGCGCATCTCCACATAGATTTCGTTGCAGAGCGTGGAAACCGATTTAACCATGCCCGTGCCGGTACAGATGGCGCACTGCTGGCCCAGGGTGCGTTCAAGCGACTGCTTGACGCGCTTGCGGGTGATCGCCACTAGGCCAAAGTCGTTGAACTGCAGGACCTTCGACGGGGCCCGGTCGGCCTTGAGGGCCTCTTCCAGCGCTTGCATGACTTTGTTCCGGTTCTTGCGCTCGTCCATGTCGATGAAGTCGATCACAATGATGCCCCCCAGGTCGCGCAGCCGTATCTGGCGCACGATCTCGCGGATGGCGTCGATGTTGGTCTTGACGATGGTGTCTTCCAGGCGCGCGGTCTTACCGACAAATTTGCCGGTGTTCACGTCGATGGCCACCAGAGCTTCGGTCTGGTTGATGACGATGTAGCCGCCGCTCTTGAGCCATACCTTCGACTTCAGGGCCTTGTTGATTTCATCGGAGATATTGAACTGCTCGAACAGAGGAGCGTCTTTGGAATAGAGCTTCACGCGTTTCAGCAGCGAGGGCTGGAAGCGGCCGACAAAACGCACCACGCGTTCGTATTCCTGCTCGGTGTCGACCCAGATCGAAGAGAAACCGGTCGTGACCTGATCTCGCAGAATACGCTCCACTAGGTTGAGATCGTGGTAGATGAGGGCCGGGGCCTTGGAAGTATCGGCGCGTCCCTTGATTTCAGTCCACAGGTTGATGAGGAAGCGGATATCGGCGCGCAGGTCTTCTTCGCTGGCGCCGGCGGCCGCGGTGCGCACGATGAATCCGCCATTGGCTTCGCCACGCTCGCTGGTAACGATGCGCTTCAGCCGCTGGCGGTCTTCTTCGGAGGCAATCTTTCTTGAAACCCCGGTGTGATGCACAGTAGGCATGTAGACCAGGAAGCGGCCGGGCAGCGCGATATGGCTGGTGATGCGGGCGCCCTTCTTGGCGATCGGCTCTTTGGCGATCTGTACCAGAATCTCCTGGCCTTCTTTGAGCAAATCGTTAATGGCCGGCAGGTTGCGCTGGAAGTTGGCGCGCGGCCGTCCGCGCATCCGTCTTCCCGGCTTTACACCCCGGCGGCGGTCGAACCGTCCGGCGCGCTGAGGTGCGCCACTGCCGTCCGATGTTCCGGTCCCGGTGTGCGCGCCTTCAGATTCTTCGCCTGCGTCTTCACCTTCTTCAGCGAGATCCAGGTCTTCCCCCTCGCCGCCAAGATCTTCAGCTTCGTCCAGTTCATCGGACGCTTCCAGCCCCTCGGCCTCGTACTGTCCGGTGGCGTGCCCGATCACATGTGCATCGCGGACGGCCTCGGTAAGATCGCCACCCAGGGCCACCAACTGGTCATCGAGAGGCGCCAACTCCTCTTCTTCCAACTCTTCGAAGTCGGCGAGGTCCATCTGTTCTTCCAACTCGGGAAAGTCGCTCTCTTCGTCGTCGATCTCTTCTTCTTCCATCAGACCGCTGCCGGAAGCCTGATACTCCCCGCGTCCCGTCGCCTCACCGGCATGGGGGAAGTGGGAGGCGATATGTTCCTCGTCCACGGCAGAAGGCTGGCCGTGTTCGTCTTCTTCGTGTTCTTCTTGAGCAAACCGTTCTTGGCGAAGTGGTTCCTGGGAGAGGCGAGGCTGGACTTCTTCCCGGCGCTCGGCGACGTAAGGAGCCACCACTTCCACCTTATGCTGTTCCTGACGGTGCTCCTCATGATGAAGTACTTCATGCTGCGCCTCTGCTTGTACAACCGGCGTGGAATGACGTTCTTCTTGCCGGTCTTTTCCCGGCTGAACGGATTCGACGGTCTCGCTCTCCACCACGTGGGCAGGAGCAATTGCAGGCAGCGGCGCTTGATAAGCGTAGCCGGCGCGCTGCAGGGGTTCGGGTTCAACTAGCAGAGTTCCGGCATGGGCAGCTTCGGTCCCGGCAGGCGCCTTCTCAACCGCGGGCGCCAGGGAATTCACACCTGCGGGGGCCACGGCGGGGGCCGGCTCGGGCCGGTGTTTTTCACCGGGGCCGTATTTAGCGATCGACTCACCCGGCAAGACCGCGGAACCGCGTGCCATGCTTGAAACATCGATGGAATATTCCGTGGAAGCCCGCGGCGACGACTTTGCCGGAGCGGACGGCGCCGAACTTTGGGCCGCCGGCCGTGGGGCCGCATTGGGCTGGTATTTTGAAATCGACTCGCCGGGCAAAACAATGGGCGGATAGCTTGGTTCCACGGTCTCGTCGCGGTACTCACGCGGCGCATCCCTGCGGTATTCGCGGGGCGATTCATCGCGGTGCTCACGCGAAGGTCCGCTGCGCGGTCCACGGGCATCGCGTGGTTCGCGGGCTTCACGCGGTCCACGCGCATCGCGCGGTTCGCGGGCCTCGCGCGGTTCACGAGCTTCGCGCGGTACACGATGCGCTTCTTCTTGGTCCCTTGGTTGCGATTCGACCTCGGGAGCGGCTTCCACTCCGGATTCTTCCTGCGCCTCGCTTCTGTGCGCGGGTTCGGTCTTGCTCTCCTGCGTCCGTTCGGGACCTCGGTCCTGGGAGCGATCACGGCCCCGGCCACGCCGGCGGCGGCCACGCCATTTGCGCGAGCCTTCGCGCTCACCTTCTTCCCGGCCTGCAGGCGCCGGGCCGGCAGCCTGCCCGGGGTCCCCATCCTCAGACGGTTCCATGGGAGGCAAGATTTCCTGGGCCTCAATCGGCCGGGGTTGGACTTCCGAACGGGGTTCGTAGGGACGGGAGTCGCTCCGCGTACCGCGTGATACCGCTTGATCGAGGGCCTCGGCGTCGTCTTCCTCTTCCAACAGAAAATCGGAAACATACAGGAAGGCGTCGCGTTCTAGCCCGACATTGACGAAGGCCGATTGCATGCCCGGCAGGACCCGGGTCACACGGCCTTTATAGATGGAGCCGGCGAGCGTGTATTCGTTCTCACGTTCGAAATAGACTTCGGCCAGCAGGTCGTCTTCTACGATCGCCACTTTGGTTTCGTGGGGCGTTGAAGAAACAAACAATTCTTTTGACATGAATTACTCCGGCCTGGAATTCATTCCAGGCAAAACCAGACGGAGCAAAAGAGGGACTCAGAGCGTCAGCCAGGTAGGACCCGGCCCGCGCAGCGTAAAGCTGTTTATCAGTGCGGAGAAGTTCAAGTCTTGGCGCAAAAGGGGCACGGAGCCTCCGTGGCTTCCTGCTTTGCCGGAGGCCGTTGCCTTTTGCCTGTGACTGTATTGAAAAATCTTTGCACCTTCAGCACACCCGGGGTTGTGGCCACTCGGCTTAGTCGCGGGGCCGTTACCCGCCCGGTCGTGCTTTCTCTGAAATCTCTCCGGCGCTTTTTATTTCCGGCCGGCCGCCCTCTTTTAACGTAAGGGCGCAACGTTCATAATCTTTTTTCCTGGACGATACGCTACGGCGGCGATTCAGTTCACGAAACGGCGCATGCGAATGTTCATTACAATCCCCAGCGCCAGAAACATGAACAGCAACGATGAGCCGCCATAGCTCATCAGCGGTAGCGGTATACCGGTGACAGGCATAAAACCCACCACCATGCCGGCGTTTACCAGAATGTGGAATAGCAACACCGCCACCACACCCATCACCACAAAACCCCCGGCACGATCAGGCGCCGTTTGAGCGTTGTGGATCAAACGCGTCAGCACCATAAAGTATAACAGTAACAACCCCGCCGCGCCTACAAACCCGTGTTCTTCCGACCATGCGGCAAAGATAAAATCCGTGTGGGGCTCCGGTAGAAACAGGCCCTGCGTCTGAGTACCTTGGCGGATACCCTTCCCCCAAATACCGCCGGAACCCACGGCAATTTTCGACTGCTTAAGCTGATACCCGGATTTTTGGGCGTCGGCTTCGGGGTTCAGGAAAGTCGTAAGGCGGTCTTTCTGATAGTCCTTCAGCCCGTACTTCCAGACCGTGGGCATGAGCACGCCGGCGATCAGCACCAGGATGAAGGCATGGCGTATATGAATCCCGCCCAGAAACAGGGCCATGGCGGCGACCGGCACATAGGTCAGCGCCGTGCCGAGGTCGGGCTGTTTCAACACCAGCGCCATAGGAATGGCGGCGATCAGTCCGGCCTTGACCACATCGCCCAAAGACGCGCCACGATCATGGGCCTCGCTGAAATACCTGGCCAGCGCAATAATGAGCACCAGCTTGACCCACTCCGAGGGCTGAAAGTGTTGCCCTCCCGGCAACTGGATCCAGCGGCGGGCGCCCAGGTATTTCTTCCCCAAAAGGGCCACGGCCAGCAGTGAAATCAGCGCTGCCAGATAGAGCCAGTGGGAGTTCTCCAGCAAGAGCTGGTAGTTGATCATGCTCATCAGAAACATCAGTCCCAGCCCGAACATGATCCAGTAGACTTGGCGGACATGGTAGCCCGCGAACTTGGTTCCTGAGGTCGTGCTATAAATCTCGAGCACTCCCATCAGGCAAATGGCGAGCACGAAACCCAGCAGCACCCAATCGAAATCGCGGAACGAGACCAGCCGCCGCATCAACGCACTCCCGGCAGCGCCGCAGCCAGAGGATGCGCTACGGGAGAAGCAACGTTTTTACGCGGGCGCGGCACTTTCACCATCATCGTGCCAAACTGTAGATGACTGTCCGCGCTAATATCGGCGTCCCCGTCTGCGTGTCCGCTGCCGGCGCCGGCGCCGTGCCAAAACGACGCCACCGGCACCGAGCCGGGATCGGTTTTATCGCTGAACAAGGCCGGGTCCTTACGCAACCGGCGCTGTTTGTCCACATATGCCTTGATGACCTGGGCCGCCAGCCGCCCGGCGAGCGTGCCATGTTCGCCGCCCTGGAACAGCACACACACGACGATTTCAGGATTACGCCGAGGCGCAACCCCCACGAACCACCCATTGTCGTTGAGGTCGGCGGAAAGCTTGCTCTTGCTCGCCTTGCGCAGGGCGTTGCTTACCACCTGGGCGCTGCCGGTCTTGCCGGCAAAGTCCACGCCCTCCAGATGGGCGCTGGAAGCTGTGCCCCCGGGCAGCAGCACTTTCGACATGGCGTCGGTGATGGTGATCCAGTTCTGCGCGCTGACCGGCACCCGGACTACATCCTGATCGTTCTGTGCCTGCGGCGGAAGTTGATCGGTGGCCACCACATGCGGGCGATAGAGGACCCCTCCCATGGCAATGCCCCCGATGGTGCGCGCCAATTGGATCGGAGTCGTGGTCACCGCGCCCTGACCGATAGCCACCGAGATCGTCTCACCGGCATACCACTTCTGGCGGTAGTTTTTGATCTTCCACTCTTCCGACGGCATCACGCCGCTGGCTTCGTTCGGAAGATCGACGCCGGTCTTCTTGCCCAGGCCAAGGGCCATGGCCCACTTCGAAACCCTGCTGATTCCCAGCCGCTCCGCCAGGTTATAGAAGAAAGTATCGCAGGATTGATAAATGGCGCGCGAGATATCGACCCCCGCTCCATGCACCTTATGGCATTTGTAAAAGTGCCCGTAGAACGTGGCCCCGCCCGGACAGTTTATACGCAGGTTCTCGGCCACGCCTTCCTCCAGCCCAGCCACCGATTCGACGATCTTGAAGACCGAGCCGGGCGCAAGTTGCGCCTGAATCGCGCGGTTCAGCAGCGGATGGCCCGGATCATTCAGCAGGCGGTTCCACTCGTTCCGGGAAATCCGGATGGCAAAATCGTTGGGATCGAACGTTGGCCGGCTGGCCATGGCCAGGACCTCGCCATTGCGGGGATCAAGCGCCACCACCGCTCCGCTCTTGCCTTCGAGCGCCAGTTCGGCGGCCTTTTGCACGTCCAGGTCGATGGTCAAGGTCAGCGGTGTACCGACCGTGGCCGGCTCCTTGACTTGCTTGCCGGCAAACCTCGGGTCGGTGACTTCCCGGCCTTTGCTGTCGACCACGACGTGGCGCGAGCCGTCCTTGCCCATCAGAATGTCGTTGTACTGCTGCTCCACGCCCGACTGGCCGACAATCGCGCCCCGCGACAAAGCGTCATACTTCCCTGAGTTCAGCATATCTTCGCTGACCTCGCCCACGTAGCCAATGAGGTGCGCCATGAATCCGTTCCTCGGATACAGGCGGCGATGCACCTTGATCACTTCGAGTTCCGGGAACAGATCGCGATGGGCTTCGATGAAAGCATTCTCGTCGGGCGTGATGTCATCTTTGATGATGATGGGCTGGTAATCGGGAATGCGCGCGAGCTGGGAACGGCGGGCCTTGTCGAGAATTTCCTCCGCTGAAATATGGAGCCCTTGGGCGATCTTCTGAGCGTCGGCATTCAGCTCGCGCACCTGGTCGCGCAGCAGCAGCGCCGAAAACGACGGATAATTGTCGACAATCAGACGCCCTTCGCGGTCCAGGATCTTGCCGCGGGGCGCCAGAATCGGCACCACCCGAGTCCGGTTCTGCTGGGCCTGCGATTCATACTCATCGCTCTTGTGTATCTGCAGGCTCCAGAGCCCATAGGACAAAACCAGAAAGATGGCCAAGGCCGCGTACTGCACCGCCGACAACCGGACCTGCGAGATTTTTTCCTGATGCCCCAGCATAAGATTTCCAAGAGTCAATCGCGGCAGAGTAGAAGCTCTGCCCACGGAATGCACTAACTTTTTTCTGCTTGGCATCCTAAGAGTACCGCATTTCCGCGCGCGCGCAGCCCCCGGAGGCCGGGAAAAATGGTTACTGAAGGATTAACTTCGCAGTTTGAACCGGTCCAGGCCGGCAAACACCGCCACCGCCAGCAGACCATTGCAAAGAGCGGCCAGCAGGATATGGCCAAAGCCGGGGAGGGTATGGGCCCCAATCACCACCAGCTTCAAGTCAATCACCGTGTAAATGAACTGGTGAAGCAGATAGAACCCAGAAGTCATCAGGAACCGGGAGCCGGGGTTGTCCACATCCAGCTTGACCCCTACCGAGGAAGCCAGGTAGCCAATCACGGTCTTGGCGATACCGTTCAGATTGAGAATGCCTTTGAGTTCGTAGCGCCCGCCGACGAGGGCATCCTGCAGGGTGCCGATGATGGCCCCGGTGAGCAGGCCAGGGATGGGGCGGCGGCGGGAGACTGCAAAGAAGATGGTGACCAACAGGGGCAGGTCAAAGATCTCCATGAATTTAAACCGCTTCTGCGGCAGGAAGCTCTGCAGGAACAACGCCAGCAACGGAATTCCCACCGAAACCGCCCAATTGAACTTGTGGACCTCAATCTCCTCGCGTGAGGTATAGGAAACCGTAAGACTCATCGGGGGGCAGTCTCCGTGGTGGCCTTTTTCGCCCCAGCTTCCGGCTTATCCGACTCAGGCACTGTGGGCAGCCGTTGGGCCAGGATATCGGCGGCCCGCACGCGTCCGCCGCTACCGGGCGGCGCCGCAGGAGCCTGTTCGGCGATCTTGGTCACCACCAGCACTTCTTCCAGGCGGGCAAGGTTGGCCGCGGGTTTCACCCGGATGGAGAGAAAGGGAGGGTTATCGCGATCGGGAACCGAGAAACTAACCGTCCCCACGGAGAGCCCCTTGGGGTATATGCCGTCGCCCCCGCTGGTGATAACAAGTTCGCCCGGGGCGATCTTCTCGTCGGCCATGATGTCGTTGAGCGCCAGTTCCTCGGAAAGGCCGGTACCTCGCAGCACGCCCCGTAACCGCGACTTCTCAAGAATCACGCCCGCTCCGCTATCGTGGTCGGTGATCACCAGCACCAGGGAGCTCAAGGCAAAGACCTCCTTGATCTTACCTACGATTCCGTCGGGGGTAATCACCGCCATGCCTTGGGCCATTCCGTCACGCTTGCCTTTGTCGATGTAGAAAGCCCGCGACTGCTCGCTGCCATTGGAGCCAATCACCTGGGCCGCGACCGTCTGGGCGACATATCGTTCCTTGAATTCCAACAGCGCCCTTAGCCGCTGCACTTCCGAAACGTTTTCCCGAAGGCGGGCCTGTTCGGTGCGCAGGCGGTTGACCTCTTCCTGCAGTTGGCGGTTCTGGGCGTGCGCTCCGCGGAGATCGACATAGCTGCGCCAGGTATCGCGAAAGAAGTGCCCCGTGGAAACAAAAACCCGCTCCGCCGGGGTAATCAGATTCACAGTCCACACGCGGACCAGCGACACCCGTCCCTGGGCCGGGGCACGGGGATTGTCGCGCTCGACATTGGACGCCAGGATGACAATCTGGACAAAAAGGACCCCCATGAGCACCAGCTCATTCTTATATCGGCTGAAGAAACTCTCCATGGATGGCCGCCCGGGATCCATGGAGGCGGGCACCCCGCCTCCATGTTCATTATTCGATTGAAATCTTGCGCAGCAGCTTGAAATCGCTGAGCATCTTGCCCGTTCCCAGCACTACGCTGGCCAACGGGTCATCGGCGATGGATACCGGGAGGCCGGTTTCTTCGCGGATGCGCTTATCCAGGTTCTTGAGCAGAGCGCCGCCACCGGTCAGTACGATGCCGCGATCGCTGATATCGGCGCTCAACTCGGGGGGCGTACGTTCCAAGGCCACGCGGATGGCGTTCATGATGGTGCTGATGCATTCGCTCAAGGCCTCACGGATCTCGCTGTCGTCGATGGTAATGGTCTTGGGCACGCCCTCGATGAGGTTGCGGCCCTTGATCTCCATGGTCAGGGGCTTATCCAGCGGATAGGCGGAGCCGACCTCAATCTTGATCTGTTCGGCGGTGCGTTCGCCGATCAGCAGATTGTACTTGCGCTTCAGGTAATTCATGATGCCTTCATCCATCTGGTTGCCGGCCATGCGCACCGAGCGCGAGTACACAATGCCGCTCAGAGAGATGACTGCGATGTCGGTGGTGCCGCCGCCGATATCCACAACCATGTTGCCGCTGGGTTCGGTAATCGGCAGGCCGGCGCCGATGGCCGCCACCATGGCCTGCTCCACCAGGTGTACTTCGCTGGCCTTGGCGCGGTAGGCGGAATCCATGACCGCCCGCTTTTCCACCTGGGTGATTTCCGAGGGCACCCCGATCACAATACGCGGATGCACCATCATCTTGCGGTTGTGGGCCTTCTGAATGAAGTAGTTGAGCATCTTCTCGGTGACCTTG
>Ga0210403_10003455_pt1 | contig 13897 bp, 18 predicted proteins | sample IncBWC19MmetaG_FD_150863 | JGI IMG/M metagenome (GOLD analysis project Ga0210403, IMG submission 150863) | Forest soil microbial communities from Barre Woods Harvard Forest LTER site, Petersham, Massachusetts, United States - Inc-BW-C-19-M | ecosystem: Environmental > Terrestrial > Soil >... | reverse complement strand
AGGCTTGGATACCCGGCTGACCGACGATCATCACGAGTCGCTGCGTCTGTGGCTGCGCTTGCTGACCTGCACGCATCTCATTGAGACGCACGTGCGCAAGGCGTTGACCACGCAATTCAAAACGACGCTGCCGCGTTTTGATCTCATGTCCCAGCTCGAGCGTGCACCGCAAGGCTTGCAGATGGGCGAACTCTCCCGACGCATGCTGGTAACCGGCGGCAACGTGACGGGCATCGTCGATCAGTTGGAGCGCTCCGGCCTGATCGTCAGGACCGAGGATCCGGCCGATCGGCGTGCTTACCTGGTCAAGCTGACGAAGGAAGGTCGGCGTCTCTTTGCGCAGATGGCTGCGCAGCACGAATCCTGGATCGTCGCTCTGTTCGCCGGCATTCCGAAGCGGGAGCAGCGCGCGCTGAATGAGTCTTTGTCGCGGTTGCGTGTGCAACTGACGCGGAAACCATCATGAAACAAACCCTGACCGACTACCAAGCCCAGCATTTCCTCTGGTCCGTGCAGAACCGGGTCGGCTGGATTACTTTGAATCGGCCCGAGAAGAAAAATCCGCTGACTTTCGACAGCTACGCCGAACTGCGGGATCTCATGCGCGCCCTGCCCTACTCGGAAGAGGTGAAAGTCGTGGTCTTGAGCGGCGCAGACGGCAATTTCTGCTCCGGAGGTGACGTGCAGGAGATCATCGGTCCGCTGACGCGCATGAGCATACTAGAGCTTCTGAACTTCACCCGGATGACCGGGGATCTGGTCAAGGCCATGCGTGCCTGCCCGCAGCCCATCATTGCCGCCGTCGACGGCGTGTGCGCGGGGGCCGGCGCGATTTTGGCCATGTCCTCCGATATTCGCCTCAGCACCCCTCGTTCCAAGACGGCGTTTTTGTTCACGCGCGTTGGTCTGGCGGGCTGCGACATGGGAGCCTGCGCCATATTGCCGCGAATCATCGGTCACGGCCGCGCGGCGGAATTGCTGCTATCGGGCCGCAGCATGGGCGCCGATGAAGCACTTGCCTGCGGGTTCTACAGCCGCGTGATCCCGGCCGAAGAGCTGCACACAGCCGCCGCGCAGCTCTCCCACGAACTCGCAGACGGTCCGACATTTGCTCACGGCATGACCAAGACCATGTTGAATCAGGAGTGGAACATGGGCTTGGAGCAGGCTTTGGAGTCCGAGGCTCAGGCACAGGCGTTGTGCATGAAGACCGAGGATTTTCGACGTGCCTACGACGCCTTTTCCGCGAAACACCGTCCCACATTCAAAGGTAACTAAGCCGTGAGCATCGAGACTTTGCAGCCGGCGGAGTGGGCGCGCCCTAAGGGCTATGCCAACGGCATGGCGGCACGCGGTCGTATGATTTTCATTTCCGGTCAGGTCGGATGGGACGAGCAGGGACGGTTCACGAGCGACACCCTGACCGGGCAAGTGAAGCAGGCTCTGCGCAACATCGTGCGCGTGCTCAAGGAAGGTCAGGCGGAGCCGCGGCACCTGGTTCGGCTCACCTGGTATGTCCTGAGCCGCGACGCCTATTTGCGCGAAGCGCGCGACATCGGCGCCGGCTACAGGGAAGTTCTGGGCAAGCACTTCCCAGCGATGTCGGTCGTGGAGGTCCGGGGACTGGTCGAACAGCGCGCGTTGGTAGAAATAGAGGCAACGGCGGTGATACCCGACGACGAAGGTGATGGCCGCTTGGCGCCCGCCTGAGCGCATCAAGTACACGCCGCTCGCTGCGCCGTGGCCTGATGCCGCCCAAATAGAACACGCGCAATTGTTCCGGCCGATCATGGTCGGCGGCGTGCGGCTGGCAGCGCGCACCTGGGTTCCGGCCATGGTTCCGTGGCGCGCGTCCGAGGATGGTGAAGTCACCGCCTCGGTGCTTGCGTGGTACGAGCGGTTCGCGCGAGGCCGTCCGGCAGCCCTGGTGGTGGAAGCTACCGGTGTGCGCGACGTCGCCAGCGGACCCTTGCTGCGCATCAGCCATGATCGCTTTCTGCCCGGCCTTGCCGCACTGACTGAATGCGTGCGCCGTGCCAGCCATGGCGAAACCAAGCTCTTTATCCAGATCATCGATTTTTTGAACATCCGCAGACGCCCGTCTCCGCAGAAATATTTCGAGCGCTACCTGGAGATTACACCGCGGCACCGGGACTATCTGCAGATGCCGGATGGCGATGAAGCCGGCCTTCGAACTCGATTGGCTGGTTTGAGTGACGCCGAATTGACAGACGTGTTGACCACGCGCGAACTCGAATCGTTGCGCCAGGGATTTCGCGAGCGCGTCACCGATACAGGCTTGCCGCACGTCCGTGATCTGCCGGCCACGCTTCCCGGCGTGTTCGCCGCCGCCGCGAGGCGTGCACACAGCGCCGGATTTGACGGCGTGGAATTGCACTACGCCCATGCCTACACCATGGCGTCATTTTTGTCCGCGCGGAATACTCGAAACGACGGCTATGGCGGAGCGCCCGAACACAGAGTTCGATTGCCGCTCGAGGTGTACCGCGCGGTCCGCGCGCAGGTCGGATCGACCTTTCCGATCGGCTGCCGCATGCTGGCCGAGGACTGCATCGAGTCGGGCAGCAGCGTCGAAGACGCGGAATATTTTGCCGAGCGTCTGGCCGCCGAGGGCATGGATTTCATCTCACTTTCCCGCGGCGGGAAATTCGAAGACGCATCGCAGCCAAAAATCGGCGAGGCCGCCTATCCTTACACCGGTCGCAGCGGCTATGAGTGCATGCCGTCTTACTATTCGGACGCAATAGGACCCTTCGGCCGCAACATCGACGCCGCCACGCGGATCCGCGCAAGAATTCGCCGGGCCGGATTCGACACGCCCATCGTGCTCTCCGGCGGCATCCATCATTTCAATCAAGCGGAGCAAGCGCTAATCAGTGGCGCGGCGGATATTATCGGCTTCGCCCGTCAGGCGCTGGCTGACCCGGATTGGTTTGCCAAAGTCCGCGCCGGCGCCGGCGACAAGGTACGCCTATGCCTATATACCAACTATTGCGAGGCGCTCGATCAACGCCACCGGGAAGTGACCTGCGAGCTGTGGGATAGAACCGGTCTGGACGAGCCCGGCGTGATGCTTTCCGCAGACGGTAAACGCAGGTTGGTAGCGCCTTAGGATTGGTCGAATCCGGCCCGCAGAGCCGCGTCTACCAGATGCAACTCGTCCATTAGCAAAACAGCAGACTTATTTTCATACCCTTGTCAACGCAAGGATCGGTTCCGCGTCTATAGTCTGTGGAACGAACCCCATGTGCTCTTAACGAATGCTCGACCTCTTAGATACCCGCCCTTCTCATGAGCCAATCGCTAACGGCGCGTACATCCTGCGCGGATTTGCACTCGACATCGTCACGGCGCTACTCGCCGAAGTTGAGTACATTGAAACCGCAGCCACGTTCCGTCACCTCGAAACTCCCGGCGGCTTTCGCATGTCCGTGGCGATGACCAATTGCGGCAGCTTGGGCTGGGTAAGCGATCAGCGCGGTTACCGCTACACCACCCACGATCCCTTAAGCGGTCAACCCTGGCCGCCAATGCCGTCGCTGTTTTCAATACTTGCTGAGCGCGCGGCACAAGCGGCGGGGTTCGAAGGCTTCGACCCTGATGCCTGTCTCATCAATCGTTACGTTCCCGGTGCGCGGCTCACCCTGCATCAAGACAAGGACGAGAACGATTTTAGCGCGCCGATTGTTTCCGTTTCCCTAGGACTTCCCGCCATTTTTTTATTCGGTGGCAACGCCCGCAAGGACAAACAGCGTCGTATACCCCTACAGCATGGCGATGTCGTGGTCTGGGGCGGCCCCGCACGACTCTTTCACCACGGCGTGTTGCCGTTGAAAGAAGGCCATCATCCGGATTTAGGTCGGCAGCGAATTAACCTCACTTTTCGCCGCGCGACCCAAAATTAGTGCCCACCACTTCCTACTTCATCTCGAGCGACACCACGCCATCCCTGGCTAGTCGGGCTAGTCAACCCAGCCCGGCCTTCCTTAGCCGGTCGTTCAGTCGCGTTGAAAAGACATCCGACCTCAACCATGCCCTCCATCGGCGCCCGATGAGTCTCCCCCACCGGAATGACTAATGTGCTCCGATATCGAGTCAATAATTGCCTGCTCCACGACGTGCTCCGCCGCGCGTTCAGCAACCTTGCCCTCTATACCGAGCAACTCGAACACGTACCTGTTTATGGCAGGATCCGGAGTCCACTGCGGAATCGCCGCCCGATCACTCTGCCCAATCAGGTGCAGCACGAGAAACGCCCCAACCAATGGCAGCATCCAGACGATAACGCCTTGAGCGACCTTCTGAAATCGCGTCAACCCGCTTGTTCGGATCAGCGCCACCGTCGCCATGAGATTCGCTACAACGACGATGAGCCCGACAACTACAGCGATCGCAACGAGCGCGTATATCACGATACCTGACTCAAGGCCGCGTCAAGGGATCTGTTGGCGGTGGCCCATTATGAATGTGAATGTGTAGGTCCCCGTGTTCCATGTCCTTCAACAACCCTTTCGCCTCCTTGTCCTTAGGATTCACCTTCACGTACGCCCGAAGCTCTAGCTTCGCGTGATCCTGGTCATTCAATCCAAGGAACACCATCGCTGCGGTGTAGTGCGCGTCCACGACCCCGAGACTGGCCGCCTCTCGCGTGCGGCTCAAGCTCAAACAAGGTCTTGTCAATCTCCTACCGGGTTAGACTCACCTCGTGAGTCTAACCCGGCTGCGATGCTTCCTGTGCTATCGCCGTCGAGTTCACGACCATCATGGCAATGCCAACGATCTCGAGAAACAATCTCATGCAACCTCCTTGTCCCACTCCGAACACTCGACTCTCATTGCATCCCTGCAGCCCCGCAAAACGGCCCTTGAGCATTGGTACCGGGATTTTCCCAGCACCTCCTTGCTGATTTGAACACTCCCCAACCCACGATCGCCGCAACCCTCGACTACTGCCCCCGCAGCCTACTCCCGCAGACCGAAATCCTCGCGTCCTTCGACACATCAAAATGCTCGAGCTTTCCGCATGGCTCCAATTCAAACACCACACTCATCCGGTATTGCTGTGATCCCACGACCGCAGAAGCCGGCGCCGCAGGCCGCTCAAATACCATGCTCTTCAAAATAGTGACTGCCGAGTCCGACAATATTTGGCTTCCCTCGGCACTCTCTATTTTGATCCCCGCCGCTCGACCGTGATCATTGATCTTAAACCCCAACAGGAATCGTCCCTGGGCGTTCAAGAGCTTCGCCTTATCCGGATAGTAAAAACCTCCCTGGGACTTGATCTTCGGCAACACCGGCGGTGATTGAGACTCGGTGGCAGGCACCTCATCGGTCAAAGCCAGAGAGGACGCAGACAATGGGATCGCGAGGGCCGTACATAGCAACGCGCAAGCTTTCATAAGTGCCATTTTGCCATCCCTTTGCCTCGCACTCGCCCGCGATCCCTCGATTGTTAGGCGCCGCGTTTGAGAGCTGAGGCAACGAGGGCGACAACCACGGTGAAAATGATGAATCCGACGAGCGCTAGGCACCCAAGAAGCAAGGGTTTGCCCCAGTTCCTCCTTGGGTAATCCTTGCCATACCGCGACTTAACGTACTCCGTCTGGCTTCGGCCACTCGAAAAGTACCAGCTTAGTAACAGAACCAACCCGATGGTCCGCGACACGCCGTCGAGAGACCTAGGGTTTGGCAAGAAGGCGGCTGCCAACGTAATGCCTGCAAGTGCGAGCAGGGTAGCCAATACCCATACCTTTGCTGCGGAGGCTTTGACCGGCTCACCGAGCGCCTCCCAGTTCTTCATATGTAGGTACGCGCCAAAGGCGGGGCTAAAAAGGAGGCTCCAATTCGCCGCGGAGTTAGGGTTCCAAATCGCCGGCGACACGCCGTCGTGCCCAATGTCGGTGAGTTTAGATTTTGGCGGGGCATATGGATTCTGCGTCACGGTATCCTCCCAAAAATTGCGCGCCGCGAACGATCAGTTCCTGCAAGAATCAGCCGTGTGGTATTCGCGATAAAGGCCGGTTAATAATCGGACGCATCTTTCCCGAAAAGACTGTCGTAAGGTCCTGCGGGCAATCCAGTGCCTTTTAGATTGATTGCGCCATTGTTTGCCTGATGCGCTAAGGGCATGTAGTTGGGCGCGGCCTTTGCCAATGCTGCAGTAATTGCGTTCGCAATCAGCCCGGCGAGTCCGGCGTTGCCGCTGGCCTGAGGCTGATATACCACCCGTTGATGGTTGCTCCACAATTCTTGCCCGGTGTGGGTACTCTTGATGGAGTAATTGAGCTCAACGGTCACTGTTGTCGAAAGCACAACATATTTGGCGTCCCACCGCTCTATGGAGATGTACATCACCGCGTCGGCGCCGAACAGTTCACCTAAGCGGCGAGGATCGCCGGAATGGACCAGGTTGGCATCACTGAGACCGTCATCGGACATCACGGACTTGACCATGTTGACAGGGAATACGTAGTAACCCCGTTCCGCTAAAGGCGTTGCTATCGTTGCCAGGAAATAGTCCGGCGCATTGACGTCGACGCTCTTATTGATAACAGGCACTACCAGAATGGAACGGGGGGACTCCGTGCGGAAATGCGCGTAGTCGTATCGCATTGGCGCACTTACGCAGGCGGTAAGCATCAAAACCGCGCCGAAGATGAGTACTTTGGAGAATGGATTCATTTGGTTGTGCTCTGCTGCGGTGCTGCCGAGGCGACTTTGATCATGCGATCCATAAAGACTTTGGATTCGGGCCAATGGGCTTCTTCTTGTTTGAACAGATCGACTGCCGCAAGGTTCTTTCCCGCCTGTAACTGAAGGTACCCGTACTCGGCATAAATGCCCGGAGGGACCAGACCGTGGTTCGAATCTGCCGTGCTGATGACGGCGGCTAGCGACTCGGCCAGTGCGGCCGCTTTCGTCGGATCTTTGTAGTAGGCATACAGCGATGGATCGTAACTACCCCAGTCGTATCGTTGATGATTGGTCACGCAGCCGGCGAGCGCCACGACCAGAATAGGAGCAACCAAAAGGAGTCGCATGCTCATGGCGAGACAGCCCCCGCGACGGCAACCGTGTGGCTCTGTCCACTGCTGACGAACGCTTTTTCCCTGTAAACGACATTCGCACCCAGCCTCACCTCGACTTGGTGAGTGCCTTCCAACACCGCCAACACCTTGGGATTACCGCTATATTGCGCGGCGGAACCCATATCCAAGCCGTCAACAAGCAGGACCGAGCCGGGCGGCGCGCCGGTTACGATCATGGTTGGTGGTGGCAACCCTGTGCGAACGGTCGTAGAGGGCAAAGAGCAGGCAGCGAGAGCTGCGACGGCAATTAGAATCATAAGTCGCTTCACGGTTACTCCTTTTCGCTGACGTAGAGACCGTCTTTGCGTGCGTCGCTGATGTCGCCGGACAGAATGGCTGCTACAGCACCTTCGTCGGTTTCGTTGTTGCCAAATAGGCTCGTGATGCGGATCTGACCGACAGTCTTGGCGGGAAGCGTAATATCAAATCCGGTTTGGCCACTTTTGACGCGCTCTCCTTGTTTCAGGACAAAAAGAGTGTCGCCGACTCGCAGACCTTGGCGCGTTCCGCCGGAAATATATAGTTGCCGACCGTCAACTTTCAGAATATCTGTCCGCCAGGGACGCTCTTCCAGCTTGGCGATCAGTGAGTTTTGCACGTCGGTAATTGCCGCGCCGATTGCGCGATCATTGAGGGTCGCATCGTAGTCCGCCTTGCTTCCGAACCCCGCGATTTCGCCGGACTCGGTGCTGGCATCACCGGCACCGCTGGCGGTAAAGAAGACATATCCGGTGCGGACATCGACAAGGCGTATTTCGACCTTTGCGTGCGCCGTCTGCACTTTCGTGCCGCTCAAGAATCCGGACTTGCCCGTCGTGCTGCGACCGAATTCGGTGACCGACCCGATGACCAGCACATCGACGCCGACGAGGCCCGACTCACGCGCGATCGACTGCTCGGCCGTCACCTTGTCGAGATCCGGCCGTTCAAACACCAGGAACTGCTGAGATGCCACGAGCCGGGTTGACAGCATGTCAGAGACTTGCTTTCCCAACGGGTCATTGTTCGCATCAACCAGAAAGGTTTTCCCGTAGCGGGTCTCGTTGGTGAAGCGCCCGATCGCGACTTTCCGCTTTAACGTCTTGACCACGACCGCGGCAGCTTGGCGCTGTGCTTCCGCCTGTTGAGCGGAGGTCGCAGGTGCAGACACCACCTGTTGGGGTGCCGAGGTGGTCGCACAACCGGTGGCGAACAGCACCGCCACGGCAGGTACCAGACCAAGTTTAACTTTTCCGAGCATGCGTATGCCTCTCTGGAGACTCAATGAGTGGGATGGACCAGGCCAAGAGCGGGTTGCAAACGGGCTGATAGCCCATGCCTCGAAGAGGCAACAGGCGAGAAAGCAATAGGTCGGTGCATTTCCATCCCTGACTTTTTTTGTGCAATATAGATACTATCGTCGTCGTTGGCTACCAGGGTGGAAGTAATATCTCGTTTCGAAGCCAGACAGAGTGACGCAAATCTCGATTTGGCCGGGATTGGATGTTCCGGGACATTATGTTCGTCGCGATTTGGCGCGCCGTTGTCGGCGCGCACTCCAACAAGCAGGGTAAATAGCTATCCAAGCGCGAGACATACATAGAGGATCGTCGCGGCAACGCTAAGCACCGTTCTCACCGCATGAAGCTTGGCCCAATGCTCGAGCAAAGTACGCGTCTCTGTTGCACCGAGATCTCGATCCGGTGCAAGTAATGCCTTGTTCGTCGGCATGATGCAGATAAAGGTGAAGGGGACCACGGCGCCAATCAGAAGAGCCGCAATGGCCCACCCGAGACCGCCGCCCAGAAACCACGAACCGAGGCCTGCCATAAGGCTGAGCAATGCCAAGGGTGCCTGCATCCAGGTTGCGCGACGGTAACTCGGCCCCCACTGCGCCACGGCAAACCTCGTATCGAGAGTCATCCGAGCGGGGTGTTCCGCGACATTCACGTACAGCGCTGCGCCGGCAAACATGGCAGCCGCGAATGTAGCAACGAATTTTAGCAGCACCAGCATTGGCGTCTCTTGGGGGAACGTTGAGCGACGCGCGGCCCCGGCGCCCCAAAGCGAAGCTGATTCCTATCACTCATCGCTCTAGATCGTACTTCTTCGTCAGAGTTTTCGAGGCGACCAGACGCCATGCGCGCTCAATCAAATCCGGCAAAGCGCGTTTCTCAACCACCGCGAAACGCACGAGAATCCAAGGGTGATCCCGGTAGTGATCAGTAATAAAGAAGGCGTCCGGAGCAGATTGCATCAGAATCTCGCGGCCCATAAAGTCGGTACGCAGAACGAGGCAATCCATGTTCTGATGCACTCGTGCAATGAGCTTTCCGCCGACCTTGAGTGCTGGAGTGCCATATGAGGTACCTTCCTCTACTCCCGGCAGTGTAAGCGCAATTTTGCGAACGTCGCCGAACGTGGTAACTGCAGCCTTCGCTACAGTGCCACTGGGCAATCGTGATGGTGAGCTTCGTTTGCGCGGAGTTGTCACTGGTTGTCTAACGATGAGGCTGAGCGATGCCGGAGTGCCTTGCTAACGAACGAAGCTGATTTATCTCGATCATCGATCCCCTCCTTGGCTCACCGAAGATGCGGCCCCGCGATCGCTCGAACCATTGGTTATGCAGAGGGTGCCCTACAATTTCATCCCGAGCCAAATGACAGCCTCCGTAGCTGCGCTGACCACCGGACGCAGGATCTTTGGCCAGAATATACCCTGACTTGGCTCCAACGCGGCTCTGTCGTGATGAGATTGCTCGTCTGCAAGTATGGATTCGATAGCCGAAACCGCCGCTGCGTCAACACCGCGCAATGCCACAAGTTGTTCTTCGAGATGACGAAGCACAACCCTTTCCACAGCGACAGTAGTTGCGGCAATTGACGCGCGGCCGCAAAGCCCAGTGACAAAGCCAAGCGCGTAGCCGCCAATACGGCACAGGACATAACTGCGACACCTGAGGCGACCGCGACGGGCGAGTTCTTTGCCGAAAATGGAGCGGTGCGCTTCCTCGTGTGCCCGATACTCCTCTAACGCCGACCTCAAGGCAGCATCGCGCCACCAACAGGCCAGACGCTGCGCTCGATAGATATTGACTGCCCCATTCTCGCCAGCATGGTTTACCTTGAGGACACGGTCACCGAGCGTCTCTCCCCTACTGAGTCTGGCGGTGAGTTCCATGTTGCCTAGCTCCCAATTAGACGACGAAAGCGGCGACTAAGCGTGCCGGATCTGTCGATTTTCATTTCTTGATGACTTCTATGTTCATAGTCAGCCGGCAAGACTAGTTTGAACGCCCTCCCCGGGGCTGTCCAACAAATCACACGGATGCCGGTTTCAAAGCGCCGAGGCCGCCGCTCGCGCCGAGCTAAATTGCGCGATACTGTTGAGCTTGGCATCGCCACGTGCATCGTGGCGCCGCCGGCAGATCAACACCATCATTTCAATTGAAATGCGCGCACTGCGAAGACATGTTGTGCAACCCGTAATAATGTTTTCCAAGACTCGGTCTTATTGAGTGCTCGCTGAGCAAACGTTTCTGTAATCCACTTGGAGGCACTCATGGTTAATCGTAGATCGTTTCATGGATTGCTCGCGGCTATCGCAGTCGCGTCAGTCATGCCCGGAATGGTTCAGGCACAGGACGCTCCCGTCGCCAAGAATGTCGTGCTGGTGCATGGTTTATACGCGGACGGATCATCTTGGATTGATGTAATTCACTACCTGCAGAGCGCTGGCTTGAATGTAACCGCGGTCCAGAATCCGTTGACCTCACTCGCAGATGACGTTGCCGCAACTCGCCGCGCGCTGGCCTCGCAGGATGGGCCGACTGTTTTGGTTGGCCACTCGTTTGCGGGTACGATTATCAGCGAAGCCGGCAATGACCCGAAAGTTTCGGCACTGGTGTACGTGGCGGCTCGCGCGCCAGACGCGGGTGAGGACTTCGGTGCGCTCGCTGCGAAATACCCAAAGCCACCGGCGAGCGCAGGAGTGATCAAGAAAGATGGTTTCTTTTGGCTAAGCGAGGAAGCGTTTCTCAGGGATTTCGCCGGTGATGTTGAGCCGTCCAGAGCGCGTGCGCTGTACGCGGTTCAAGGGCGGGGCGCCGACACGCTGCCAAACACAAAAACCACAACTGCCGCATGGAGAGTTAAACCCTCGTGGTATCAAGTTTCGACTGCAGACCGCACCATCAACCCGGATCTCCAGCGATTTCTGGCCAAGCGCATGAATGCGACGACCATCGAGCTTGATTCAAGTCACGTTTCGCTGGTGTCTCACCCGAAGGAAATCGCAGATTTGATTCTACTTGCTGCCGGCCACAAGAAATCGCCAAACTGAGGACATCAGAATACACCCCACGACGACGAGTTCCTGCGAGATGCGGCCGCTCTTCAAGATCTATTGACAGAAGTATGAACATGGCCGCATAGCCGCGTTGGCCGTCGCACTTGGCTCTGGCAGCTGCGGTTTGCTGGCTTGGGTGGAGTAATGTCTGGCGTCGCGGCCTTGACGTGACGAGCTTCTACCAGACCTCGATCACGGCGAAATGCAATCTGCTACCCTGGGCCTACAAATCGAGTCCGTTGTCAGGACTTGTCGCAAGTTGGGGGTGTCGATCCATGGAACTCAGCCGCCGTGACCTCTTGACCGCATCGGCGATCATGCTGATGCGTCCTATGAGCAGCATTTCGGCACCACTGGGTACGCGGCTCGCCGCAGCTCCGTTAGCCGGCGGCACCGAGCCCATGATGTTGTTGTGTTGGAATGAGAACCCCTACGGTCCGTCGCCCGCTGCCCGCGCTGCAATTACCCAATCGATAGCGGACGGTTGTCGTTATCCGGACGATGAGAATCCAAGGCTCGTCACCTTACTCGCCGAAAAAGAAGGGCTCGGGTCGGATCACATCGTCACCGGCACCGGCTCCGGGGAGCTGCTGCGCGCCCTCGGGATGCTTGCCGCGCGTCAGCACGGCGAGATCGTGGCTGCCGAGCCCACCTACACCGAGTTGACCGAGTACGCTCAGCACACTGGGGCGACCCTGCGGTTGGTGCCCGTCGATAAACAGCTGCGCCACGATTTGAGCGCGATGCACGCGGCGGTCTCCGCCAAGACGCGCCTCGTGTACATCTGCAATCCCAACAATCCGACGGGCACGATGGTCGATTCCGCGACGATTGCAGCATTCGTCGCGGCGCTTCCGGATCATGTGACGACCGTCATCGATGAGGCCTATATGGAATTCGTCGAGAGCACACCCTCGTCGGTCAGCCTGGTCACGGGGCCAAAGCGTGTCGTCGTGTTGCGGACATTCTCCAAGCTCCACGGCATGGCTGGGGTTCGGTACGGCTACGGGATCGCCCGACCCGAGGTCATCGAGGAAATCTCAGCTGCGCGCATGACGACGCCCAACATATTCGCCGTGCGCGGCGCCATTGCGAGCCTCGGTGACAAGCAGTTCCTGGCAGACTGCCGACGGCGGATCGTGGCCAGCCGCGCTCGCCTGACCGCCGAGCTGGCGCGACTGCACTTTCCGTATGCCGAGCCTCATGGCAATTTCGTATTCTTCGACACGGGCGAGCCGATCAAGCAGCTCACCGAGTTTATGCGGCATCGGAATATTGCTGTCGGCCGGCGTTTTCCACCTTACGAGAACTGGTGCCGCGTCACCATCGGGACCGATCCGCAGATCGACGCCTTCATCGAAGGAGTGCGGGCCTTCCGACCGAGTCGTGCCCAGACAGCCTGATTTAGGCGCTGGCGGCTCCCGCACTCGCTCCACGTCGGCGAGTATCTCACCCGGTACGGGGATGCCCTGCTGGACAGCCTGGAAAGCCGCCGCTAGCCTGACCGGAGATAAACGGGAGATCGAATGTCTGCATCACGCCTCTGGGTCATCGTCCTTGCCCTACTCTCGGCTACTGTTTCGGTTGCGGCGGATTCTTCGTCAACTCCCGTTAAGTCCCCCGACTTAGGCAAGAAATCGCCGCTCGACGGACTCAAATATCGACTAGTCGGTCCCTTCCGCGGCGGTCGTGCCACGGGCGTTACGGGCGTTATCAGCGAGCCCAACACTTATTACTTCGGCGCCGCCACCGGCGGATTGTGGAAGACCATCGATGGAGGCACCAGCTGGAAGCCGTTATGGGACGATTTCCCCGAGGCCGCTGCCGCCGTCGGTGCCGTCGCCGTGGCGCCATCTGATCCCAAAATCGTCTATGCAGGCACTGGCGAGATCAACATTCGCGGCAACGTCGCCACCGGCAATGGACTTTATAAATCGACTGATGCCGGAAAAACCTGGCGTTTCTCCGGACTGCGCGACAGCCAGGTAATTGGCCGCATCATCGTCGATCCCTCCGACTCCAACATCGTTCTCGTGGCGGCGCTCGGGCATACTTTCGGCGACAATCAGGAGCGCGGCGTGTTCCGCTCAACCGACGGCGGCGCCAATTGGAAGAAGGTGCTGTATGTCGACGCCAAGACCGGCGCTTCGGACGTCGCCTTCGATCCCAATAATCCCAAGATCCTCTATGCCGGCATGTGGCAGGCCTATCGCAAGCCTTGGATCATGGAGAGCGGCGGACCGGGCAGCGGTCTCTACAAGTCCTTCGACGGCGGCGAGCATTGGCGGCGGTTGAGCGGCGGCGGATTGCCGGACGGCATCCTGGGCCGCATCAATGTCGCTCCGACTGCTGACTCCAAAGTGGTCTATGCGATGATCGAAGCCAAGAAAGGCGGCCTCTTCCGCACGAATGACGGCGGCGAGACCTGGACGCTCGTCAGCGACAAGAACAGCATCAA
>Ga0210403_10003454_pt1 | contig 13902 bp, 5 predicted proteins | sample IncBWC19MmetaG_FD_150863 | JGI IMG/M metagenome (GOLD analysis project Ga0210403, IMG submission 150863) | Forest soil microbial communities from Barre Woods Harvard Forest LTER site, Petersham, Massachusetts, United States - Inc-BW-C-19-M | ecosystem: Environmental > Terrestrial > Soil >... | reverse complement strand
TTTGTCTCCCGGCGACGGGCGCGTTTTGCGCGAGGCGGAGCAGATCGGGCGCGAACTCGGCATGCCTCTGGTGGCAACGAACAATGTTTATTTTTTGCGGCCGGAGGAGCATTTGCATCACCGCGCAGTGAATGCGGTGCGCACCGGCGGGCTGCTGACAACGGTGGCGGCGCCGGACATTACGACCGGCGAAGCGTGGTTCAAGCCAGCGGCGGAAATGCAAAAACTCTTTCCCGATCATCCGGAGCTTCTGCGCGCGACTCTCGACATTGCGGATCGCTGTAATCTGGAGCTTACGCTCAACAAAACGATCTTTCCGGAATTTCCGGTTCCGGAAAGCGAGTCCGCGTTTTCGTATTTGTGGAAGCTGTGCTTTGCCGGCGCGCAGAAACGCTACCGCCCGCTGCGTCCCGAAGTGCTCTCGCGTCTGACGCACGAATTGGGAGTGATCGAAAAACTTCATCTTGCGCCGTATTTTTTGCTGGTGTGGGAGATCGTGGAAGAGGCCAAGCGGCGCGGAATTCCGGCGGTGGCGCGCGGTTCGGCGGCAAGTTCGATGGTGACGTATTGCCTGGGAATTTCCTGCGTGTGCCCGCTGCGCTGGGGATTGTACTTTGAAAGATTTTTGAACGAGCAGCGCGGCGATTGCCCGGATATCGACATTGACATTTGCGGAGCGCGTCGCGATCAATTGCTCGACTACGTATACGAGCGCTGGGGAGAGGAACACGTAGCGATGATCGGAAGTTTTGTGACCATGCACGCGCGGCTGGCCATCCGCGAAATCGCAAAAGTGTTTGGCGTGCCGCCGAGCGAAGTGAATCACTTTACGAAGCGGCTGCCGCACCGGCCGGTGCGTGAGATTTTGCAAGCGATTCGCGATTTGCCGGAGTGCCGCAATTTGCCCGTGGACGACGAACCGTGGAAAACGATTTTGCAAGTGGCGCTGCGTCTCGACGATGCGCCTCGGCACATGGGGATTCATCCGTGCGGCACGGTGATTTCCGCGCGGCCGCTGACCTGGCTGACGCCGCTGGAGCGCGCGACAAAAGGAATTGTCGTGACGCAGTACGACATGAATGCGATCGAAGCGCTCGGACTGATCAAGATGGATTTGCTCGGTCAGCGCGGGTTTACGACGATGTCGCTGGCGCTGGATAACATCGAAAAAGAGGTAGGGGAGGTAAAAGAAATAAAGGAGGTAAAGGAAAAAAACAACGTTGCGCCGGATGAGGTGACGCCGTGCCCAAGGCCGCGCGAGCTTGATTTTGATGCGATACCGGAAAACGATCCCGCGACGTGCGACGTGATTGCCGCGGGAAGAACGATGGGCGTGTTTCAGATCGAATCGCCAGCCATGCGCGGTCTGCTGCGAATGATGAAGGCGCGGACACTCGAGGAGATGGCGCAGGCTTTGGCGCTGATCCGGCCGGGAGCGTCGGAGTATGGATCGAAAGAGTTGTTTATAAAGCGGCTGCGCGGCGAGGAACCAATTGAGTATCCACATCCAGCGCTCGAGGGCATTCTCGGCGACACGCTTGGCGTGTGCATTTTCCAGGAACAGGTGATGCAGATCGCGCAGGTGGCCGGAGAGATGTCGTTGGCCGAGGCCGACATCATGCGGCGATCTTCCGCGAAATTCTCCGGCCGGCGCGACCTCGATCGATTGCGCGGAAAGTTCCTGCTGGCCGCGGGAATGATGGGACTGACCCCACAACAACGCGAAGAGACCTGGATGATGGTAGAGAAATTTGCGGGCTTCGGATTTTGCAAAGCGCATGCGGCGACGTATGCCGACATTTCGTACCGCATGGCGTATTTGAAAACGCATCATCCGGCGGAATTTCTGGCGGCGATGTGCAGCGCGGGGGCGGGGTTTTATCACGTGTCGGCGTATGTGGAAGAGGCGAAGCGCTGGGGGATCGAGGTGCGGCTGCCATCCGTGAATCATTCGCGGATGGAATATACGGCGGAGGCGAAGTACACGGATGCGAAGAGGCGACAGACCGGAATGTCTGCCCCACTTTTGCTTGCCGATGGAAAGCGCGCGCTGCGTATCGGGTTGATGCAGGTGAAGGGGCTGCGCGTGGAGACGATGACGGCGATTGTACGGGCGCGGGAAGAGGGCGGGGCATTTCGGTCGCTGGAGGATTTTTTGCGTCGCGTGCTCGTAGAAAGAGATGAGATCGAGGCGCTGATCAAGTGCGGGGCGTTTGATGAGGTGCGTGATGGGGCCGGTGATCAAGTGGATGGTGAGGCGCGCGGAATTTCGCGGCCGGAGATGCTGTGGCGATGGAATTTTTTGCAAGCCGGAAGTAAAGGCGCGCAGTCTCTTCAGAGCAAAAGCGCACAACCCCTTCGAGGCTCTGGGCAAACAAGAGTGGCTGTGCCACTCAGAGCGCCGGAAACTTTGTTTGCTGATGCGGGCGGCGATGATGCGGTCGGGGCAGCGCTGGCGGGAATGCCGGCGGCCGAGTACACGCAGGAGCAGAGGCTGCGATACGAGAGAGAGATTCTGGAGGTGTGCGTTAGCGGGCACCCCTTGGATTTTCTGCCGCGGAATGGCGAGGTGTGGAGCGACGAGTTGGACGGGTTGCGCGGGAAGCGCGTGACGTTGTGCGGGTGGGTGGTGACTTACCGGCATGTGGGGACGAAAAATTACAGGAACATGATGTTCGTGACATTGGAGGATCAGCGCGGGCTGTATGAGGTGGTGCTTTTTCCGGATGCGTATGACCGCTATGGCGGGTTGGTGTTTGAAACGCGGGCGATGCGCGTGACGGGGCGAGTGGAAGTGGGCGGACAGATCAATGGGGAAAAAATGGAGGCGTTGAAGAAGTAAAAAACATTTACCTAGAGAACGCGGAGAACGCAGAGTGCACAGAGAAAAAGCGAGCGACAACGATATGACAGTGCGGGGCTGCATGAAATGTTATTTCGGGTGAGAAAACCAAATACGACGGCGACCACCTCGGCGGAGCCGGAAGCGGGGCGGCCAGCGGGAACTGGAGAGGAATGGCTGGGCCGCAACCGGAGCGCGAAGCGGCGGCTTTGGGAGCGGTTGAATCCGCGGCATCGGAAAGAGCTGCGTGTGATCGCGGAGGCCTTGGCGATGCAGCAGACGCACGCGAACCTGCCGGAGCCGCTACGCGCGCGGTTGAGCCAGTCCATTGAGGAAGTGGAGCGTCTGGCGCGGCGGATTGGGGCGTTGCTAGCGGAGGTAACACGGCGGACACCACCGCGCTCGTGACGGTTGCAGGGCCGTGGCGGGCGACCCCATACTGAAAATATGGCTGTCCCCAAAATGCGCGGCTCCCTCTCCGCAATAGCATCGGCTGTGGCGTTGCCTGTGGTTTTGGCAGTGGTCCTGTGCGGCGTAGCAAGTTCCGCGCGGGCGGATGAAATTCGGTTGAAAGACGGCAAAAAGCTTTACGGCGTGATCGTGTCGTACGAAGACAACATGTTCAAAGTCAAAACGGACTTTGGGTATGTGCTCGTGGAGAAAGACAAGATCGCGTCGATTGTTCCGTCGACACCGGCAGGCGAGACGCCGAAAAATGACAAAACGCCTGCAGCGAAGAAAGATTCCGCAACCGATGCGGCGCCGAAGACAGAACCGGCAGTGGCATCGTCAGCAGAAGGAACAACCGCGGCTACAAATGCGAGCGTCAAATCGGCGGACCCGGCCACGGCAAAGCGCGAGAAAACAGCTCCAAAAATTACGAACGCCGCGGTGAAACCGGAAGTTCCGACGAGCACGAAGACGAATGCGGTGGCACCGGCAATCGGAGCGCCCACAGCGGCGCCGGCTCCGTCGCTGGCGGCATCCGCAGCGCAGCCCGCGGCGCCAAAAGAACCGGAACTGCCAGCAATCCGCGAAGACATTCAAGGGAATCTTTATACGAACTACACACACGGCTTCAAAATGTACAAAGCGCCGAGCTGGGCGTTGATGGAAGATGCGCGGAAGGCGCTGCCGAATGCGGTCGTGGCATTGGGCACGCTCAACCAGTCGACTCTTCTGGTGATTGGGGACGAAGAGAGCAAAGCTGCCCTGGATCCGGCAGCGGCTACCGTTGAAAGACGGCTGAGCGAAATTTACGAAAACTACAAACGAATTTCACAGCGAAAGACCGTGGTTGGCGGGTTGCCAGCCATCGAATATCACTACCGCGGCATGGCGGACGGCCACGATTGGTCCGGAACGCTGGTAGTAATTTCTCGAGGGGCCGATGTCTTTACCGTGCTCGGGATGACTTACGCCGACAATGACCTCATCCAGATACAGGAAAATGTGATTTCGAGATCGATTGCGAGCTTGGATTTCAGCGTTCACTGAGAAAAGTGAGTAGCGGGTAGTGAGTAGCGGGTAGTGAATAGTGGGTAGTCCAAGAGCCCACTGGCTAGGGCCTATCGCCGCGCATCGGAGACCATCACGTCTGGTTAACAATAACTACCCATCCCCCTAGATTTCTCTAAAATGTTCGTTCTAAAGATAGATCAAGTCGCGTGTTTTGATGCACTTTTGCAAGTGTTGATTCTAATGAACTTAAAGTTGCACTAGGGTTGTGCAACGTTGGACGGATGCCGCCCTCTCGGACCGGACGGAAGCTCACCTCTGGAAGGGAAAACCTCGCCAAAATGAAAAACGGCAGCCGAAGCTGCCGTTAATTAGATCTTGCCTAACACAAAGAGTACTACTGAGAGGAAGTTCGGTCAAGAGGTAAATTGGATCTTAACTGACAAAATTGTCCCTAAACCTCTTATAGATTCGTTTTGTCGCCACTTGCCCCTGCTAGAAGTAGAAAACAAGAGCGGGCACGGCGTGCCGTGCCCCTACGAGTTTAGGCGCGAGTGGTGAGTTTAGTCGGAGGCGGCGGCTGCAGTGTCGGGGAATTTCTTGTGTTCGCGGATTACGGCGATCAGGGCCTGGGCGGCGCGAGGGAGGCTGCGGTCGCGGCGGTAGACCAGGCCGAGTTCGCGCCAAAGGTCGACACCTTCCACATTGAGGAGTTTTACTTCGCCGGCTTTTACCTGATCGCGGGCGAAGCTCTCGCTGATGAAGGAGACGCCGGCGTCGGCGGCGACGAAGCGTTTAATCATACCGATGCTGGGGAGCTCCATGGCGACGCGGAGGCGGGCGCGGTAGGGGCGAAAGAGTTTGTCCAGCACCTGGCGGGTGAAGCCGGTGCGGGGGAAAATCAGCGGCTGCGCGGCGACTTCCTCGAGGGTGATCTTGGAACGGTGCGCTAGCGGGTTGCGGCTGCTGACCATGAAACGCAAGCGGTCGCGGGAGATGTGGTGAACCTTGAGTGTGGGCGACTTGATGGGCAGCGTGACGATACCCACGTCGACAGAGCCGTCTTCCACGCGCTGCAAAATCTTGTGGCTGAAATTGCGGTAGATGCTGATGTGGACTTGCGGATAACGGCGCTGAAAATCGGCAAACATATCAGGAAGCAGATAGAGACAAGTGGCTTCATTGGCGCCGAAAACCAGCGGGCCTTGGACCACGTCGCCGCGGTCGGCTACGACCTGGATGGATTCATCGCGAAGACGGAGAAGACGCTCGGCGTATTCGAAGAGGACCTCGCCTGCGGGAGTAAGCTCGACGGATTTGGCGGAACGGTCCAGGAGACGGGCGCGATAGGCTTGCTCGAGCTGGCGAATTTGCGCGCTGACAGCGGACTGCGAGCGAAAAACTTTTTGCCCTGCGCGCGAGAAGCTCTTTAGTTTGGCAACGTATACGAAAGTGGCAAGTTGATCGAAGTCCATAGGCAGGTGGCTCGGCAATAATTATAGCGGAATGTCTCCGCTAAGTAAGCGCAGAATCTTGCTCCTTTCAGGCTGGCAGAGGAGCTCGCGTAAACGCGGCGCTCTGCGGCGGACTAAAAATCACTTCTCGATGCTTCAATCGTGCGAGCAACGGCTCCCAAGTAGCTTCCAGGGTACCTTGGAAATGAATGGGCTGTACGCGCAGAAACGGAAGCACGCCGCGGCGCGAAAGCAAACGCGAGGCTCGCGGGCTGGCGGTGAAACGCATGTGTTCTTCGAGCACGCTGCGCAGCCAGGCTTCTTCCTGAGCGTCGATTTCCGAAAGGGCAACGAAATCGCGATGGATGACTTCGTCGGCTTCGCCGCGGAGAACGTAGGAGAGGCCGCCAGTCATGCCGGAGCCGAAATTCAGGCCGAGAGGACCGAGGACGAGCACGACGCCGCCGGTCATGTATTCACAGCCGTGCTGGCCGACGCCTTCGACAACCGCGAGGGCGCCGCTATTGCGGACGGCAAAACGCTCGCCAGCGCGGCCCGCGACGAAAAGCTGGCCCGAGGTTGCGCCGTAGAGAACCGTGTTGCCAGCGAGGACGTCACCGCGGCGAGAGGCAGCGGAGCTGGCGGAAATCGCGATGGTGCCACCGGAGAGACCCTTGCCGACGTAGTCGTTGGCTTCGCCCGAAAGCGATAAGGTGATGCCTTCAGCCAGGAACGCGCCGAAGCTTTGTCCCGCGCAGCCATGGAATTCCTTGGTCATTTCTTCCGCTGGCGGACGGTTTTGGTTCTGGGCGCCCGGACGGCGGTGGCGCATCAGTTCCCCGCTCATGCCGGCGCCAACACTGCGGTCGGAATTCTGTATGGGCTGAGATTCGGTCTGAAGCTCGAACGCAGCGCTGAGGTGCAACGCGTCCTCGCGCGCGGATGCATGCAGGGCTGGGGACTGTTGGGGAGCAACGCGGCCCGATTCAGACATAGGAACGATCAACAGTGGATCCATGCCGGACCGCGCGCTGAGGCGATCGTACCAGCCGGTGAGGTCGCTGAGAGAGTGGGCACCGAGCTGGGCGAGGCGATTGCGCACTTCTTCGGCGAGAGAGCGGAAGTACGCGACGACCATTTCCGGCTTGCCATTGAAGCGCGTGCGGAGTTTTTCGTCTTGCGTAGCGATGCCGACGGGACAGGTGTTTAGATGGCATTGGCGAGCCATCACGCAGCCGATGGCAAGGAGCGACGCCGTGCCGAAGCCGAACTCATCAGCGCCAAAGAGCGCAGCAACGATGATGTCGCGGGAGAATTTCAGGCCGCCGTCGACGCGAAGGGAAACGCGCGAGCGGAGGCCGGCGCGAACCAGCGTGTCGTGCGTTTCCCGAAGGCCGATTTCCCAGGGCAAGCCAGTGTTTTTGATGGAAGTGAGCGGCGAAGAGCCAGTGCCGCCGTTGTGGCCGCTGATGGTGATTACGTCCGCGCCGGCTTTGGCGACGCCTGCGGCGATGATTCCAACCCCTGCGCCGCTTACTAGCTTGACGCCGATGCGCGCGCTGGGATTCACCGCGCGCAAGTCGTGGATGAGCTGGGCGAGATCTTCGATGCTGTAAATATCGTGGTGCGGCGGCGGCGAAATTAAAGGAGTGCCGGGCGTTGCGTGACGGATGCGCGCGATATATTCGGTGACTTTGCGCGCTGGCAACTGGCCGCCTTCGCCAGGCTTGGAGCCTTGCGCCATCTTGATTTCGAGCTCCTCTGCGTGAACGAGGTAGTCCGCGGTGACGCCGAAGCGGCCGGAAGCTACTTGCTTAATTTTATTTGCGGCGGCGGGCTCGAAGCGATAGGTATTAGGGTCTTCGCCGCCTTCGCCGGTGTTGCTGCGCCCGCCAATCATATTCATCGCGAGGGCAAGAGTGCGATGCGCTTCGGGGCTTAGAGAGCCGAGAGACATCGCTTGCGTGCTGAAGCGGCGAAGAATCGTATTTGTGGATTCGACTTCTTCGACGGGCACGGGTGTGCCGGGAACGGTTTCCAGCAAATCGCGAAGGAAGACGGTGCCCTGATGCTCGGACAATTCCTCGAATGCGGCGAATTTGCCGGCTTCGGGAGCTCGGACGTGGGCATGCATCCGGCGAACGACTTCGGGCGAAGTCGCGTGAAGTTCGGCGCCTTTGCGGAAGCGGTATAAGCCAGCGTCGGCGAGTTCCGTGGACGCATTCGAAAAGGCCGTCGTGTGCATGCGAACGTAATCTGCGAAGAGATCGTCGAGCGTTTTTGAGCCGGGATAGTCCGCAGCGTCTTCGAAGAAGTCTGCGCAAAGATCTTCGGAAAGGCCGACGATCTCGAAGAGATGGCTATTGCGATAGCTCGCTAGTGTGGAAACGCCCATGCGGGCGAGAACTTTGCGCAAGCCGGCGGTGATCGCGACGCGCATGCGGTCGGCGCCGCCGGGTTCAAGCGCTTCCGCAAATTCATCGGCGAGATACGGGACGACGGCGCTAGCGCCAGCGGCGACGAGAAGCGCGACATGATGCGTGTCGAAGACTTGCGCTGACTCGACGATCAGCGGTACATCCCACAAACTCTCACGAACCATCGCTTTCCAGACGGCAGCAGTAGCCAGCAGCGCGGGGAGCGCGGCGTTTTCCGCGCTAAGGCCGCGATCGGAAAGGAGGAGGAGGCCCGGGCGACCGCTGCTGCTCAGAGGGGTAGAAGATAGCTGAGCAACACTGCAGCGTGCGCCCGGGACTCCCAGGGCGGAAGAGAAAGTCATGTCGATGCGATGAACGGGGCCGAAAAATTCGGAAAGTTCGTCGAGCTGTCCGGCATTGAGCAGCGGGCCGGGCAGAGTGACCCCATCCTTGAGATGCACATCGAGAGACATGACATGGGTCTCGCGAAGCGGATCGATCGGCGGATTAGTGACTTGCGCGAAACGCTGCTTGCAGTAATCCCAGAGCGTGCGCGGAAGAGTCGAGAGAAAAGCGGGTGGAGCGTCGTCGCCCATGCTCCAGTCAGCTTCTTTGCCGTGGATTAGCGCGGAGAAAAGAGTTTTGAATTGATCTTCAGTCCAGCCTGCAGCAGCGGCGATGCGCTTGGGCTCGCTTGTGGTTGCGCTGTGCGTTGCGGCGGAAAAGGCGAGATGGCGCGGCGGCGGCATGGCGTTGCGCGCCTGATGCATAGCCAGGCGCTTCAGGATTTCGCGCCAGCGCAGGAAGAGGCCTGTCGCGGGATTGGCGAGAATCATTTCGCCGGGGCCAAGACGCTGGCGTTCCGCGATGCGGGATTCTTCGAGATCGATGAGGCCAGTTTCGGAGCCGGCGATCAGGAGACCGTCGTGCGTGAGCGTGTAGCGCAAGGGGCGGAGGCCGTTGCGATCGAGTTTTGCGCCGACGAATTGGCCGTCGGAGAAAATCAGAGCCGCCGGGCCATCCCACGGCTCGCTTTGCCGGCAAAGCGAGGTGAGGGCGGCGCGGATGTCGCGGGAGAGAAGAGGATCGTTTTCAAACGCGGGAGGAACCAGGGTGAGCATGGCTTCATCCGGCGCAAAACCATCGAGGAGCTTTAGCTCGAAGGCGTTATCGAAGCTGGCGGAATCGCTGACTCTTCCTTCCAGCGGAGTGAACCAGGAACCGACGTTGAGCCGGGAACGGAGTTCGCGCTGTTTGGCGCGGAGCCAGCGCCGGTTTGAGACGATGGTGTTGATTTCGCCGTTGTGGGCGACGTAACGAAAGGGCTGCGCAAGATCCCAAGACGGTTGCGTGTTGGTCGAGTAGCGCTGATGGAAGATGGCAAACGTCGTGGCGAACGAGGCGTCGCGGAGATCTTCGTAAAATTGCGGAAATTGCCAAGGAGTGAGGAGGCCCTTATAGACGACCGTTTGCGAAGAGAGCGAACAGAGATAACAACGCTCTGGCAGAAGCGATTCGGCACGCTTGCGGAGGAGAGCGAGCTTCCACTCGAAGCGGGAAACGCCTCTCGACGCGTGAAATGGCGCAACGAAGAACTGCCATATTTCGGGCATCGTCTCAAGAGCTTTGCTGCCGAGAGAGTTGGTGTTGGTGGGGACGTGGCGCCAGCCCAGGATGCGGAGGCGCTCGGTGTCGGCAGCGGCCTCCACGGCCGCTTTGGCGTCGGGGGCGGATGTGGCTGAAAAAAACGCGAAGCCTAAGCCGAATACTTCCGGAAGGTCGATGCCCTGCTCTTGTGCGCGGGCGCGGAAAAACTCGTAAGGGAGGGAGGTCAGCAATCCGGCGCCATCGCCGCTGGCGCCATCGGCGTCGACACCGCCGCGGTGAGTCAGGCGCTCAAGGGCTGTAAGCGCAATGCCGACAATCTCATGGCTGGCGGGACCGCCGAGGCGCGCGACGAATCCGGTGCCACAGGCATCGTGGTCGGGATGGCCCCAGTTTGGGTGCCGATCGCTGCGGGATGGCACGCACCATTGCTGCATATCTGTTTATTAAGCGGGAGAGGCTCGGATGTACAACGCAGAATTTGCATTTATCAAATCGGTTTTGTGGGGGAGGAGATTCTAAGCTGTGGATTATTAAAACTTTGTAACTTCCGAAAAGTGAAAATCGCGGACCTTCATCGCGGGGACCACCATTTCGAAGGCTTCTTCGCCGGTGGCGCGGACGGCGGGGCCGAGTTGCTCGGCATTGCAAAGCATCGAGAGGATGGACTGATTGAAGCGGAAATTGCGAACCGCAGAGGTGACTTTGCCCTTTTCGACCAGAAAAAGGCCGTCGCGGGTCATGCCGGTCATGACTTTTTCGTAGGGATCGACTTCGCGGATGTACCAGAGGCGGGTGACAAGCAAGCCGCGGTCTGTGGAGGCCACCATTTTTTCCACGGAAGAATCGCCGCCCGCGAAGACAAGGTTCATCGGCGCTTCACCGTATTCATTGGGGAGCGCAAAGCCGTGGCCGGTGGTTTTTTTGTGGGCGGACTTGGCGCTGGCGCGTGAGTAGACGAGATTTTTTGGGACGCCGCGATCAACTAGCTGAACCTGCTGGCGCGGGATGCCTTCGCCATCGAACGGTGCGCCGAGTTGCAGCGGGTGGTAGGCGTCATCGGTGATGGAGATGTTTTTACCGAAGAGGGGTTTGCCCATGCGGTCGTTGAGGCAAGAACGTTTGTCTTGAAGGGCGGTGGCGGCGAAATCGTAAAAGAGGAAGCCGACAAGATCGAGCACTGCGGCTGGTTCGAGAATAACCGTGTAACGCCCGGGCGGAAGTTCGCGGGCATCCACTGCAAGGTGAGCTTTTTCGCAGGCGCGCTGGGCGAGTTTTTGCGGATCGAAAGCGCGGACACTGGCGGCGTTGGCTTTGGCCCAGCTTGCGGCGGGAGTTTCCTGCATGGTGATGGAGAATTCGGCGTGCGTCTCGCGATAGGCGGCGAAGAGTCCGCGCGAATTGCCCATTGCGGATTGTTGCAGGCCGCTAGCGAAAATGCCTGCGGCGACCTGGCCGTTTTGGATGGCAAGATCGCAGGCGCGACGGACGGCGCGGGCGCGGTCTTCGGGCGTGAGAGCAGCGGTTTCTTTTGCGAAGCGATTTACTTTGCGATAGCGCTGTTTGCCGGAGAGCGGCAGAAGACGCGGATCTTTCGGCTGGCTCTGCGCGAGGGAGAGAGAGGCTTCGATTGCTGCGCGGAGCGAGTCTTCGTCAACGCGATTTGTTGTGGCGCGCGCGGTGCGGTGGTCGACGACGGTTCGAATGGAAACGTTAAGGCCGTGCTCGGCGACGTTTTGATGGATGGCATTGTTGGCGAAGCGCGTGAGGGAGTCAGCGGTTTCGTCGACGTGGACTTCGGTTTCCTCGGCGCCGGTGGATTTGGCGAGCCGAAGAACTGTGTCGATGATGCGGCGCAATTCGCGTTCGGAGAATAGTTGCACGGAAGACGCAGTGCTCTGACCTGGCGGCGATTTTCTGGATTTGCGCACGAAGCTCATTGGTTTGAAAATGCCGAGCCGATTTTGACGTTGCGGAAGCGCGATGGCGACGCACCGTGACCCGTGCCCATAGTTTGCATCGGCTGGCCTTTGCCGCAGTTCGGCGTGCCCCAAAGCGTCCAATGATCGCGCGAACAGATGGCGTCGCAAGAATTCCAGAACTCGGTGGTGATACCGCTGTAGCTGGGATTTTTGAGCAGGCGCGTTTTTTTGCCGCCTTTGATCTCCCAGCCGAGTTCCGTCGAAAACTGAAACTGGTAACGGCGATCATCGATGGACCACGAGCGGTTTGTTTCCATGAGAATGCCGTCGTCGGTATCGGCGATGAGATCGTCAAAATTCCACGTGCTTGGTTTGAGACTGATATTCGTCATACGAATGATTGGGAGACGATTCCAGCTCTCTGTGCGCATCGTTCCGGAAGAGCGCTTCAGGCCGATGAGATGTGCTGTCTCGCGATTCGAAAGGTAGCCACGGAATTGGCCGTCTTTGATGATGTCCGTGCACTGGGCGGGGACGCCTTCATCGTCATAGGCAAACGTTCCTAGTCCGGGGCCGTGCTCAAGGCGCGCATCGGCGACGACGTTTACTATGTCTGAGCCGTATCGCAGCTTGTTGAGCTGATCGAGCGTAAGGAAGCTTGTTCCCGCGAAATTCGCTTCCTGGCCGAGGACGCGATCGAGTTCGATCGGGTGGCCAACGGATTCGTGAATTTGCAGGCCGAGCTGGCTTCCGCCGAGAATCAGCGTGCCGGTTTTCTCGGGACATTGTGCCGCGGAATGGAGCGCGGCGGATTCCTCGCCGACTCGCGCTGCGTGCTTCAGCAGTTCGAGCGACTCGACAAGCTCGTAACCTTCTAGAGCATGCTGGCCTCCGAAACTGTTTGGATAGGAGCGTTTCTGGATTTCGTCGCCCTGAAAGGAAGTGGCGGCGATGCCGCAGCCGGTGATCAGCTTGCGTTGGTGAATGCGTGAACCAATGCTGGAGGCGAACCAGGAATCTATCTTGCGAAATTGCATTCCGGTTTCGGTGAGCGTGACGCCCTTGACGCGGCGCATTTCGGCATCGGCGGCGAGCAACAGAGCGAGCTGGTTTTCAAGTGGGAGTTCGAAAGGATCTTTGCGAAACGGGCTTTGCCAGCTATCGACGTAGCGGGTTTCCTCAACCATCACCACGTCACCGCGTTTCGCGAGTGCGGATGCTTTGGCGATAGAGACAGCCTGGGCGGCGCAGGCAGAAACGCCTTCGCGCGTGAGGCGATCAGTGGACGCGAATCCCCATGCGCCATTCGCGAGAGCGCGGACGCCCATCCCTATGGATTCGGATTGCGCTAGTGTTCCGACCTGGCCATTTTTTGTAGTGAGGTCGCGTTGGCGCAAATGCATCATGCGAACATCGGCATAGGTGGCGCCCCGCAGGCGGGCTGTGTCGAGTGCGTTGGTACAGAAATCCCACATGAGCGTGACCTGAATGAGTCTGAATCAAGTTTACAAGAAAATGGGGCGCGGTTTATTGCGCCCCATCGTGAAAGACAAGAGCCAGACGGGAGTGTCTGTGCTACTTACGTGCCTTCTTGCCACGAGGCTAGGTAGTGTTCCTGCTCGGCAGTAAGCTTGTCGAGTTTGTGGCCCATGCTGTCGAGCTTGAGACGGGCAATTTCCTTGTCGAGATTTTGGGGCACGACGTAGACCTGCGGCTTCAGCTGCTTGTAATTCTGCAGCAGGTATTCGGCGGATAGAGCTTGGTTGGCGAAGCTCATGTCCATAACGGCGGCCGGGTGCCCTTCGGCTGTCGCCAAATTCACCAGGCGGCCTTCGCCGAGAAGATAAACTTTGCGGCCGTCTTTCAGCAGGTATTCGTCCACGAGCGGGCGCACTTCGCGTTTGCCGGTCGAGAGCTTTTCGAGCGCAGGAATGTCAATCTCGACATTGAAGTGGCCGGAATTGCAAACGACCGCGCCGCTCTTCATCGCTTCGAAGTGCTCGGCGCGAATGACGCTCTTGTTGCCGGTGACGGTGATGAAAACATCGCCGTGCTTGGCGGCTTCGGCCATCGGCATTACGCGGAATCCGTCCATCACCGCCTCGATGCCCTTTGTCGGATCGATTTCAGTGATGATAACGTCGGCGCCGTGCCCTTTAGCGCGCATTGCCACGCCGCGGCCGCACCAGCCGTAGCCGGCGACG
>Ga0210403_10003453_pt1 | contig 13905 bp, 16 predicted proteins | sample IncBWC19MmetaG_FD_150863 | JGI IMG/M metagenome (GOLD analysis project Ga0210403, IMG submission 150863) | Forest soil microbial communities from Barre Woods Harvard Forest LTER site, Petersham, Massachusetts, United States - Inc-BW-C-19-M | ecosystem: Environmental > Terrestrial > Soil >... | reverse complement strand
GCCGAAGAAGTCGCCGCCGCGAAGCGCCGGGGCGAACCCGATGACGGTTCTCGCTATTACCACCACTGGCTCGCCGCGCTCGAACTCCTCCTCGCGGAAAAGAATCTCGTCTCCCCACCCTCCTTGCGCGCGCGAAAGGAAGAGTGGGCGGAGGCATACCGTCGGACGCCGCACGGAACCCCGGTAACTCTGGAAACAGCCCCTCACCCCGCGTCAGCGGGAAGGTGAGGGGCGCGGTCGCCATAGGTTATCCGCTCTATGGCCTTGCTACGTTCCGTCGCGACGGTCGGCTCCTACACGCTGCTGAGCCGCGTCTTCGGGTTTATCCGCGACGTTTTGACGGCCGCCATCCTTGGCGCCGGACCGGTGGCGGACGCGTTCTTCGTGGCGCAGCGTCTGCCCAACCTGTTCCGCAGCCTGTTCGCCGAGGGCGCTTTCAGCGCCGCCTTTGTCCCGCTTTTTGCCTGGATCATGGCCGAGCACGGCAAAGAAGCGGCTCGGGTCTTTGCCGAAGACGCGCTCGCCGTGCTTCTGGTAGCTCTGCTCGGCTTTGTTCTGTTGGGCGAAATCTTCATGCCCGCGGTGATGTCGGTGATTGCGCCGGGATTCGGCGAGGATCCAGCAAAGTTCGGCCTCGCCGTCGATCTCGCGCGGATCACCTTTCCGTATCTGCTGTTCATCGCGCTGGTGGCGCTGCAGGGCGGCGTGCTGAACTCGGTCGACCGCTTTGCGGCTGCCGCCGCTACACCGATCCTGCTCAATCTGTTCCTGATCGCGGCGCTCCTGATGATGGACCGGTTCGGCTGGCGTGACGGCCGCGCCTTGGCCTGGGCAGTCACCGGCGCGGGGCTTGCGCAGTTCCTTTGGCTGCTGTCATCCTGCGCACGGGCTGGGCTGACGCTGCGGCTGCCAGCGCCGCGGCTGACGCCAGGGGTGCGGCGGACCCTCGCCGTGATGGCGCCGGGAACAATCGGCGCCGGTGTCACCCAGCTCAATCTCTTGATCTCGACTGCTCTCGCCTCCCTGCTACCTGGCGGCTCGGTCTCGTACCTCTATTACGCCGACCGGCTGAACCAATTGCCGCTCGGCGTCGTCGGCATCGCGGTCGGTACCGCGATCCTTCCGCCATTGTCGCGCCAGCTGAGGCTTGGACTTGCCGCTGACGCCGTTGATACCCAGAACCGCGGGATCGAATTGGCGTTGTTGCTGACCTTGCCGGCAGCAGTGGCGTTGGCTGTGCTCGCCGCGCCGATACTGACAGTGCTGTTCCAGCGCGGCGCCTTCGGCCCAGCCGATACGGCGGCCACCGCCGCAGCTCTTGCGGCCTACGCCGCGGGGCTGCCCGCCTTTGTCCTCGTCAAGGTGGTGGCGCCGGCCTTCTTCGCGCGCCACGACACCGCCACACCGGTCAAAGTAGCGATCGCCGCGATGGCGGCCAATCTCTGTCTGACTCTCGTTCTGATGCAGTTTTTAGCGCATGTCGGAATTGCGCTGGCGACGACTGTCGCCGGCTGGGTCAATGCGCTGACCCTGCTCACGCTGTTGCTCCGGCGCGGGCATTTCGGGTTCGACAGCCGCGCCCGGCGCAACCTGCCGCGGATCGGCATTGCCGCCCTAGGCATGGGGGTCGTGCTGGCGCTGTTGCGGATTGTCCTCGGCCCGGCATTCGCCGGACCGCCTCTCGTTCGCGGAGGTGCGCTCACGGCGCTGGTCGCTGCGGGTCTGGTCGCGTTCGCACTTCTGGCGCTCGCCTTCGGGTTCGCCGATTGGCGCACTCTCCTCGGGCGGCTGCGCCGGCAACCGGCTTGACCGGCGCCGCACTGCGGCGATAGCAGGCGCCGCCATCGTCACCTATATGAGCTCAAATGAACCGCATTTTTTCCGGCATTCAGCCGACCGGCAATCTTCACCTCGGCAATTATCTCGGCGCGATCCGCAACTGGGTCACCCTGCAGAAAGACTTCGAGTGCATCTTTTGCATCGTCGACCTGCACGCGCTGACGTTGCCGCAAGACCCCGACGAGCTGCGCGCCAGCACGCGCGAAGTGACTTCCGCCTACATCGCCGCCGGGATCGACCCCGAGCGCTGCACGATTTTCAACCAAAGCGGGGTCCCGGCACATACGCAGCTCGCTTGGCTGCTTGCCTGCCTAACCCCGCTCGGCTGGCTCAATCGGATGACGCAATTCAAGGAGAAGGCGGGGAAGAATCGTGAGATGGCCTGCCTCGGCCTCTACGCCTATCCGGTTCTGATGGCGGCCGACATTCTCCTATACAAGGCGACCCACGTCCCGGTCGGCGAAGACCAAAAGCAGCATCTGGAGCTGGCACGAGATCTCGCCGGCGCGTTCAATCGCCGATACGAGCGTGACTACTTTCCATTGCCCGAACCGCAGATCTTTGGGCCGGCGACGCGCGTAATGAGCCTGCGCGACGGCACGAAGAAGATGTCGAAGTCGGACACCTCCGATTACTCGCGCATCAACATGACGGATGACGCCGACACGATAGCGCTGAAGATCCGAAGGGCGAAGACAGATCCCGAGCCCCTTCCCGGGGATGTCGCCGACCTCGAACGCCGGCCCGAGGCCGACAATCTGATTGGCATATACGCCGCGCTGTCGGGGCTCTCGCGCGAAGCTGCGCTCGCCCGGTTTGCCGGCCGGAACTTCTCGGAATTCAAGGACGCGCTCTCGGAGTTGGCAATCGACGTGTTAGGGAGAATCGGCGACGAGATGCGCCGATTGACGGCGGACCTCGGTTATATAGACGGGATCTTGCACCGTGGCGCCGAGCGCGCAAGGGCAATCGCCGATCCGGTCCTGGGCGAGGCTCAGCAAATCAGCGGTCTGTTGCGCCCGTGAATTACCCCTCGCCCAACGGTATCCCCGGGGCGGAGCTCCATTGCCGTGAAGGGTTCATGCTTTTCCCGTCTTGGAGCAGGTTGTAAGTTGACGGTGCAACCGCGTGGCGCGGGCGCGCAGCGCGCAACGACAGCATGTAGCCGGCGCTTCGAGCATTATGGACATCTACCTGCCGATCGCCGAGGTGTCGCTCGACATTTTTGTCCTGCTTGGCCTCGGTGCGGCGGTCGGATTTCTCTCCGGTGTGTTCGGCGTCGGCGGTGGCTTTCTACTGACGCCTCTGCTCATCTTTATCGGAGTACCGCCCACCGTAGCGGTCGCCTCCTCGGCTAACCAGCTGGTTGGCGCCTCGGTTTCCGGCGTGCTCGCCCATTGGCGGCGCGGCAATGTCGATTTCAAGATGGGATACGTTCTGCTGGTCGGCGGCCTGGCGGGCTCTGTTCTGGGGGTGTGGATCTTCACGCTGTTGAAACGCCTGGGTCAGATCGAGCTGACGATCTCGATCTGCTATGTGCTGCTGCTCGGGACGCTTGGCGCGTTGATGATGATCGAAAGCATCCGCGCATTGTTCCGGCTGCATCGGCCCGGAGCCTCGCGTCGCCGACTGCATCAGCACACCTGGATGCATGGCCTGCCGCTCAAGGCGCGCTTCCGCCGATCGAGGCTTTACATCAGCGCGCTGTTGCCCGTTGGTATTGGGTTTGTGATCGGTGTTTTCAGCGCAATCCTCGGCATCGGCGGCGGCTTCATCATGGTCCCGGCGATGATCTACATGCTCGGAATGCCGACATCTGTGGTGCCGGGCACTTCGCTGCTGCAGATCATCTTTGTCGCCGCCAACGTCACGGTCCTGCAAGCTTATACCAATCATACCGTTGATGCAGTGCTCGCCCTGGTCTTGCTCGTCGGCGGGGTTGTCGGCGCGCGGATGGGCACCCGGTTCGGAATGCGTCTGCGAGGCGAGCAGTTGCGTTTCCTGTTGGCCCTGATGGTGCTCGCGGTCGCCGCAAAGCTGGCCTTCGACATGACGGTGCGCCCGGCAGACCTGTATTCCATCGCTTCGGAGAGAGGATGAAACGAGGGCTCGGTTCCCTCGGCGTCCTGCTGGCGCTTTCGCTGTCGTGCTCGGAATCGGCCGCGCGGGCTGAAGGGCTCGTTGCGGACCTCACTAGTCACTTGATCGCGATCACAACTGGGTTTACCGGCGCCTCCGTGGTGCTGTTCGGCGCGACCGACGGTCCCGGGAATGTCATCGTTGCCGTGCGCGGCCCCGAGCGCGAGATGACAGTCCGCCGCAAGAGCCGCGTCGCCGGCATCTGGGTCAATACTCAGCAGGTGACGTTCGCGAATGTTCCAAGCTTCTACGCGGTTGCGGCGAGTCGGCCTGTCGCCGACATTCTGTCACCCGCGGCTGCGGCGTTCTACCATCTCGGGATAGCCAATCTGAAGCTTGTAGCCGCGACCCCAGCGCCGTCCGTTGTCGTTGATGCGTTCCGCACTGCGCTCGATCGCACCCAACAAGAGGCGGGGCTGTTCGTGGAGCGGATGGGCAAAGTCGACTTCCTGGGCGAACAATTGTTTCGCACGACGATCACGTTTCCCTCCAATGTGCCCACCGGGACCTACCTCGTCGAGGTCTTTCTGGTCCGTGACAATGACATCGTCAGCGGTCAGACGACTCCGCTGGTCGTCTCCAAGGTAGGGGTCGACGCGTCGGTGTTCGAATTCTCTGCGCGCCAGCCCGGGTTCTACGGCGCGATTGCGGTATTGACCGCCGTAGTGGCAGGATGGCTAGCAAGTTTGCCGTTCAAAGGCGCCTGATCCTATCAGAATCAGGGCTTGGCGTAGGATCTACAAATGGTAGAGATCGCACATCAGCGTGTTTTCCTTGTCGTAGTCGACGAGACGGAGGAGCTGCAGATCGCCGTCCATTATGCTGCACGCCGCGCTGCTCATACAGGTGGACGGGTTGCATTGCTCTACGTGATCGAGCCTTCGGAACTGCAGCACTGGCGCGCGATCGAGGATTTGGCGCGCGAAGAACGGCGAGAAGAAGCGGAACAACTGATGCACCGGCTATGCGAAGAAATTTCACCGATCGCCGGCTCGATGCCGATCGTCTATATCCGCGAGGGTGTGCGCCGTGACGAGTTGTTGGCGTTGATCAATGAAGAGCCGAGCATTTCGATCCTGGTACTGGCCGCCGGAACCGGTCCCGAGGGACCGGGACCGCTGATTTCGTATCTGACCGGCAAGCCTGCGGCCCGGCTGCGCGTTCCGATCACCATTGTGCCTGGCGGCGCCACCATGGAACAGCTCGACTTGATCAGTTGAGAATCGATGCCGGGCAGAGGCCAAGGGTTGATTCGGTGAGCCGACGACCCATGGTAAAAGCCCATCTTCCGTCCCTTTGCCATCGGAGCCTGTAATGTTCATCCAGACCGAGCAAACGCCGAATCCGGCGACGCTGAAATTCCTGCCGGGGTGTCCGGTAATGACATCGGGTACCGCCAATTTCACCAGCGAGGAGGCAGCCCGCACCTCCCCCCTCGCCGAACGGCTCTTCTCATTGCCGGAAGTAACCGGCGTGTTTCTTGGTGCCGATTTCGTGACGGTGATGAAGAGCGAAGAGGGGGACTGGTACCGGCTAAAGCCGGCGATACTTGCCGTCATCATGGAGCATTTTACTGCTGGCCGGCCCGTCTTGCTTGGCGAATCAGCGGTCAGCGCGGCAGCGGTGGCAACGAGTGAGGAAGACGAAGATGAAGTCGTGGCTCAGATCAAGGAGCTGCTGGAGACCCGCGTGCGCCCAGCGGTGGCGCAGGATGGTGGTGACATAATCTTTCATGATTTTGAGGACGGTGTCGTCTACCTGCACATGCAAGGTTCCTGCTCCGGATGCCCGAGCTCGACCGCTACGTTGAAGGCGGGCATCGAGAACATGCTACGGCATTACATCCCGGAGGTGGTCGAAGTGCGTGCCGTCTGACGGCCTGGCGCTCTGTTAGAGATAGCTCGCCTGGAGGGGAGAGACATCGGATCGATGGTTGTAGCTCTGGTGCGATGGCCGCCGGGGGTTGGCCTTGCCCTCGATTCGGCGGGTTTGGCCTGCTCGGTGGCCGTCAGTCTCGGCGAAGAGGTGGTCGCCGAGGAGCGGATTGGTACGATGCACGGCCAAGCTGAAGTGCTGCTGCCCTTGGTGGACAGGGCAATGCGCGAGGCGGGTCAAATGGCCGGCGCACTCGACCTTGTCGTCGCGACTGTCGGGCCAGGCAGCTTCACGGGAATCCGCGTCGGGCTTGCCGCTGCACGCGGAATAGCGCTGGCAACCGGCGCGCGGCTGATCGGTGTCACCAGCTTTGACGCCGTCACTGTCCTCGCCGTCCGGAACGACTGGCCGGAAACCCGGTCTTTGCTGGTCGCTCTAGAAAGCCGTCGCGAAGACTTCTACGTTCAGTTCTTCGATCCACATGGCGATGCGCTAGGCGAGCCAGCGGCAATCATGCCGTTCTTGTTACGCGAGACTGTGGCCGAGGCTATCGGCGTGAACCCGTTGCTGATCGCCGGCGACGCGGCGCAGCGCGCCGCCGCGGCGCTGGAGCAGCGCCCGGACACCGTCGTTCTCGAAGATTCGGCACCCGGCGCAGTCGGGGCTTTACACGCCGGTCTTCGTCTGCTGCGGTTCGGCAAGGCGGCCGATGCTCCGGGGCCGCTCTATCTTCGTTCCCCCGATGTTACATTAGCCGAGACACGGCTATAGGGGAGCCGCGCCAGAATATGACTTCGTGCATCGAGCCACTGCCGCGCGGTGCGGCCGGCCCGATATCCCTGCTCCACCGCGCGTGCTTTCCTGAAGACCCGTGGGACGCCGGAGCGATCGAGCAGATAATGGGCATCCCGGGGTTCTTTGGGCGCGTCGGGTGGACGAAAGCCGCCCCGATCGGGTTCGCATTGGCTCTTGCGCTTGGCGAGGAAGCCGAAATCCTGTCGCTCGGCGTCCGGCCGGACCATCGGCGGTGCGGAATCGGTTCGGCTGTTCTCGACGCGGTATGCGGCGAGGCCCGGTTGCGAGGCGCCGAACGCGTCGTGCTCGAAATGGCGTCGGATAACGAAGCGGCGCGCGCCCTATACGCTGGACGAGGTTTTACTGTCGTCGGGCGTCGTCGGAATTACTATCGCCGAGCAGAACGGTTGGTGGATGCGCTCATATTGCGAGTGCAGCTGCCAACAGCCTCACCGGCACCTTGAGTTTGCTTCACCCCATCTTTCCTGTCGGTTTCTTGCTATTAACCACGGATGTTCTTGAAGGCGCGTGGGTTTGAAGAAATCGATCATTGAACCGATTGCTTCGCTACCGATTGTTAATTATATTCGAGATCAGACTTATGACGGGATCATTGTGATGAACAACTCGGATCAGAGCAACGATTTGCTGACGTTGACGACGGAGATCGTTGCTGCGCACGTTTCCAACAACACCGTTGCGGTTGGTGATCTGCCCCAGCTGATCAACCAGGTATATAGTTCCCTCGCCAACATCGGCAGTGTCCCGGCGGTGCCGGCAGAACGTCCGCAGCCTGCCGTTCCGGTCAAGAAATCCGTCAACCCGGATTATATCATCTGCCTCGAAGATGGTAAGAAACTCAAGATGCTAAAGCGGCATCTCAAGACCGCTTACAACATGACGCCCGAGGCTTATCGTGAGCGGTGGGGATTGAGTGCCGATTACCCGATGGTTGCGCCCAACTACGCGCGACAGCGCTCGCGCCTCGCCAAGGAAATCGGTCTGGGCACGCGCGCAAGGCGGTCTCGGGCCTGACGGCTTCGCGCTTGAGGTAGACAATGCTGCGTGCCGTCGGGCAAGTAGGCGCGGCCGATGCTTTCCGATATAGTATCGGCGATGAGCCTCGCGATCACGGAAACGCGATGACCTCACGGTTAGAGCAAGTCTGTCTCGACAAGGGTCTAAAGATGACCGAGCAGAGGCGGGTGATTGCGCGGGTGCTGTCGGAGTCAGTCGATCATCCGGATGTCGAACAGGTGTACCGCCGAGCGACCGCAATTGATTCGCGCATCAGCATTGCCACAGTCTACCGGACAGTCCGGCTGTTCGAGGAGGCGAGCATCATTGCCCGGCACGATTTCGGCGATGGCCGATCCCGCTACGAGGAAATGCCGAGTGCGCATCATGACCACCTCATCGACCTGCAATCTGGTCGCGTGATCGAGTTTCGCAACGAGGATATCGAACGTCTGCAGCAAATCGTCGCCGATGAGCTCGGCTACGAACTGGTCGGACATCGCCTCGAGTTGTATGCGGTCCCACGTAGCGGCAAGCCGAGCTCCGATACGGAATGACCGTTTCGCTGTCGTCTGAATGGCGTCCATTTGGGCCGCCTCCGGGCAAGTTGCCGGGGACCGGTCATTGCCTCGAACCGGACAAGGCCGGGTGATCACCGGCAACATGGCTCAGCAGCAATCAATCCCGTCCGTCGAAGCGGCACTGCCGGCCGTAGCGCGATTGCATCAAACGGTCGTTGATATCCGGTCGGGTCCGCTGCAAGTGCGGCTGGCGAAAACCACCGCGGATATCGACGCCGCGCAGGCGTTGCGGTATCGCATCTTTTATGAGCGGCTCGGCGCCCAGCCGCTGCCGGAAATGGTCTGCCGACACCGCGATGTCGACCAATTTGATGACGATTGCGACCACCTCCTCGTTCTCGACCACAGCCTCGGCACGGGCCGCGTCGTCGGAACCTACCGGCTCATCCGGCGGAATACGGCAGCCCGCCTAGGCGGTTTCTATTCGGCCAAGGAATTTGATATTTCTCCCGTCGTGCTCCATCCCGGAGAAATTCTCGAGTTGGGCCGCTCGTGCGTCGATCCCGCTTATCGCAATCGTTCGGCGATGCAGCTGTTGTGGAGCGGCATTGCTGCCTATGTCTTTCATTATGACGTCGTCCTGATGTTCGGCTGCGCCAGCCTGCCGGGTACCAACCCCGATGCTCTTGCCGCGCCGCTTTCTTATCTGCATCGATATCATCTCGCACCCCTTGCGCTGCGTCCGCGGGCTCTCGCCGATCGCTACGTTGAGATGTGCCGACTCAGATCCCGCGCCATAGATGCTACTCGGGCAATGGGGGCCCTGCCTCCGTTGATCAAGGGATACCTGCGACTGGGCGGCTTTGTCGGTGATGGCGCCGTCGTCGACGAGCAGTTCAACACCACCGACGTCTGCATCGTCGTCAAGACCGATCTCGTAACCGAGAAGTACTCCCGCCACTACGAACGGCAGACCAAAGATTCATGGACCGCTTGAGGACATGGGTTCGCCGACGCTGAGGCTTGGTCGCCTCGCGCTCTATTGCGCTTGGACAGCTGGCCTCATGCCGGTTCAGTTGGTCGGTTTGGCTTTGCGCCGCCGTTGGACGAGCACTCTGCCGGTCTTTTATCACCGATGGTGCTGTCGGATCCTCGGATTTCGAATTCGAGTGATCGGCACACCGACCCACGATCGTCCGGTTTTATATGCGGCCAATCACATCTCCTATATCGACATTACGGTCCTCGGCTCGGTAATTCCCGGCTCCTTCGTTGCCAAATCCGAGGTGGCTCGGTGGCCGTTCTTCGGTTGGCTCGCCAAGTTGCAGCGCAGTGTTTTTGTCGACCGCCGAGTGCGCAGCATCGCCACCCAGCGGGAAGTGATTGGCAAGAGGCTGGCTGCGGGCGATGCACTGATCCTGTTTCCGGAAGGCACCAGCGGAGACGGCAATCGCGTGCTGCCGTTCAAGAGCGCATTGTTCGGCGCCGCGCGTCAGGGCGAGGACGTTGGCCCGGTCACCGTTCAGCCGGTCTCCCTCGCCTATACACGCCTCGATGGGATACCGATCGGGCGGCTTTACCGGCCGTTCTTCGCATGGTACGGCGCGGTGGACCTGGTGCCCCACCTATGGAGCATGGTGGGGCTGGGGACCGTTGAGGTCGTGCTCGAATTCCATCCCCCGACCTTTCTCAGTGATTGCGGATCACGAAAGGCGCTGGCGGAATATTGTCATTCGCGGATCGCCGGAGGCGTCGCAGGGGCCCTTTTCGATCGACGGCAACCGATGCCGGAGCCGCCGAACCACGTCGTCCACTCCTCGTTCGGGGCGGAGCTCTCGGAAGCGGTGACCGGGTGATGCAAACCGAAATTCCCACGAGTACGACAGCGAACGTGGCAAAACGTGTGTACATCAAGAATTATGGTTGCCAGATGAACGTCTATGACTCGGCGCGCATGGCCGAGCTTCTGGCGCCGCTCGGCTTCACAGTGGCGCAGACACCAAAGGATGCGGATCTGGTCATCCTCAATACTTGCCACATTCGGGAAAAGGCGGCGGAAAAGGTCTATTCGGATCTTGGCAAAATTCGTCGCGTGAAAGCGGCGAAAACCGAGCGCGGCGGCCGAATGATCGTGGCTGTGGCCGGCTGCGTGGCGCAAGCCGAGGGTGCGGAAATGATGCGGCGGGCGCCCTGCGTCGATCTCGTCTTCGGCCCGCAGAGCTATCACCGGCTGCCCGACTTGATCGCCCGCGTTCTGCGGGCCAACGGCGAAGACGTAATCGATACCAGTTTTCCCGCGGAACCGAAGTTCGATTTCCTGCCCGAGGCCGGTGGCTCACCCGGCGTCGCTGCTTTTCTCACCGTGCAGGAAGGCTGCGATAAATTTTGCAGCTTTTGCGTCGTCCCTTATACCCGAGGCGCCGAATACTCTCGTCCGGTGACGCAGGTGCTGGCTGAGGCTCGCCGATTCGTGTGCGGCGGAGCGCGCGAGATCACCTTGCTCGGGCAAAATGTCAATGCCTACCACGGCGAAGGACCCGACGGCCGAGAATGGCGGCTAGGTGCGCTGATACTACGGTTGGCGGAGCTGCCGGGTCTCGATCGGATCCGGTATACAACCTCGCACCCGAGGGATTTAGATGATGCGCTGATCACGGCCCACCGCGACGTGCCGAAGCTGATGCCGTTTCTGCATCTTCCGGTGCAGAGCGGCTCGGACCGTATTCTTGCCGCAATGAACCGGCGCCATACCGTCGCCCAGTATCGGCGGATTGTCGAACGGCTGCGCTCCGCCCGCTCTGATCTTGCTCTTTCAACCGATCTCATCGTCGGGCATCCGGGCGAGAGCGATGCGGATCATCGGGCCACGCTCGACCTCGTCGAGAAGGTGCGTTTTGCTCAGGCTTTCTCGTTCAAATATTCGCCGCGGCCGGGCACGCCCGCGGCTTCAGCCGCATGCCAAGTTCCTGAGGACGTGAAGTCGCGGCGGCTCGGCGAGTTGCAGTTGCTGTTGGCCTGCCAACAACGCGACTTCAACGCCGCATGCATCGGCCGCACTCTCCAGGTACTTTTGGAGAAGCCCGGCCGACACGAAGGACAGCTCGCTGGGCGCAGCCCCTATCTCCAGAGCGTACATATCGCGGCGGCACCGGAACGGATCGGCGAGATCGTTCCGGCGCTGATCACAGCAGCGAGCGCCAACAGTCTCTCGGGCTCGCTGGCCGAGGCGGTTACAGCATGAGTGAGCTTTCGCCCGTCACCGGCGAGTTTGCCGCAGGGCGGACCCAGCTCGAGTTCGACGACAACTTGCTCCTGCCCTTGCTCTATGGCGAGCGCGATCAGCATCTCGATCGCATCGAGAGGCAGCTCGGTGTCTCGGTCTTCACGCGGGGCAACCGTCTCTCGATTGCAGGTTCGGCCTCGGCCACCGAGGCGGCTCATCTCGCCCTATCTCAACTGTATGAGCGTCTGAAGCGGGGACAGGAGGTGGATCTGCCGGCGGTAGAGGCTGCTATCCGGCTGGCCGAGGCCGAGCTCGGCGACAAGAGCCTCGACCTTTGGCGGGAAGACGCGGCGTTTCGCACCCGCAAGCGCCGCATCGCGGCACGCTCGCCCGGCCAGGCGGCCTACATCAAGGCGATGCGCGACAACGAGCTGGTGTTCGGTTTGGGACCTGCCGGCACAGGGAAGACTTATCTCGCGGTCGCTGCGGCGGTCGATCTGCTGATGACCGGCCGCGTCGAGCGGATTATCCTTTCGCGCCCCGCCGTCGAGGCCGGCGAACGGCTTGGGTTCCTGCCGGGCGACTTGCGCGACAAGGTCGACCCTTATTTGCGGCCAATATTCGACGCGCTCAACGATATGTTGCCAGCGGACCAACTGGCGAGGCGCCTCGGCACCGGTGAGATCGAAGTGGCGCCGATCGCCTTTATGCGGGGGCGCACGCTATCGCACGCCTTTGTCATTCTCGACGAGGCGCAAAACACGTCGCCCGTGCAAATGAAGATGTTCCTCACGCGGCTCGGGGAGGGGTCGCGCATGGTTGTGACCGGCGATCCAACCCAGGTGGATCTGCCCGCGGGCGCGCGCTCGGGTCTGGCGGAAGCGCTCGATACTCTGAGCGGCATCGACGGGATTGGCACGGTGCGGCTGACCGACCGGGATGTGGTGCGGCACGAACTCGTCGCACGCATCGTCCGCGCCTACGAGGCGCGCGACAGCGGTACTGCGCCCGGCAAGTCCTGATGAACGTGCTCTGCACGGTCGAAGTCGCATTAGCCTGCGCCGGCTGGACCCGGCTATGTCCCGCCGCCGAAAGTCTGGCGCGGGGCGCCGCCGAACTTGCTCTGGCGCGCGGCACGACGGATTTGGGGCTGACGTGGCAGGGCACCGTCGAACTCGGCATTACCCTCGGCGACGCTGCCAACCAACAGCGGCTCAACCGCGACTATCGCGGGCTGGATGCACCAGCCAATGTGCTAGCTTTTCCGGTTTGGCAGCCAGGAACCTGGCTCCCTCCAGGCGCGCCGGTTCTACTCGGCGACGTCGTGCTCGCCTTGGAAACCGTGGCGGAGGAAGCAGCCGAGCAGGAGAAGCCGATTGGCGACCATTTCGTCCATCTTACTGTGCATGGCGTGCTCCATCTCCTCGGCTACGATCACCTGACGCGGGCCGAGGCGGCGACCATGGAGTCGCTCGAGAGGTCGATTTTGGCCGAACTGGGGGTTCCGGATCCCTATCGCGACACAATGTCGTCAATCGAATCCACAGCTGCTCGGCCATGAGCGCCTCCGAGCCCCCAGGCAGTAGCGGCCAATCCGGGCACGATCGGTCTTTTTACCGTCTGCGGAACCTTCTCCGCCTGATCCGGCGCCCGCGCAACGGCGAAAGCTTGCGCGAAACCATCGACGAGATGATCGAGGAGCCGGCCGCAGACGAGCCCCATTCTCTGAGCGGCCACGAGCGGCTGCTGATTGGCAATGTCCTCAAAATCCATGACCAGACGGCCGCCGACGTGATGGTGCCCCGTGTCGACATTGTGGCGCTCGATGCTGAGACCCCGTTTCCCGAGGTAGTCAAATGCATGGTCGAGCAGGGTCATTCGCGGGTTCCGGTATATCGCGAGACGCTCGACGATGTGATCGGCTTCGTGCACGTAAAGGATGTGCTCGGCCCGGTCGCCGAGCACCGCGAGACGAAGTTGGCGCCGTTGCTGCGCAAGGTGCTGTTCGTCGCGCCGTCGGCGCCGATCCTCGACCTCCTCGTCCAGATGCGCCAGGCCCGGACCCATATTGCGATGGTGGTCGACGAGTTCGGCGGTATCGACGGGCTAGTCACGATCGAAGACCTGATCGAGGAAATTGTCGGCGAGATCGAGGACGAGCACGATGTGGCCAGCGGCCCCAGCCTCGTTGAGCGCAGCGATGGAAGCTTGATAGCTGATGCCCGCACTCCGATAGAATTGCTCGAAGAGCATGAAGGGGCTCGGTTGCGCCCATATGGAGACCAGGAAGAGGTGGACACGCTGGGTGGACTGGTCTCCAGCCTTGCCGGACGTGTGCCGAAGCGCGGCGAGATCATCGCTCACCCTTTGGGCATCGAATTCGAAGTGCTCGATGCCGATCCGCGTAGGATCAAGCGCCTGCGTGTGCGCAGATCTGCGGCACCGACGACAAGCGGCGACCCAGCCGGTGCCTGAGGCATCGGTGTTACGGATCCG
>Ga0210403_10003451_pt1 | contig 13909 bp, 19 predicted proteins | sample IncBWC19MmetaG_FD_150863 | JGI IMG/M metagenome (GOLD analysis project Ga0210403, IMG submission 150863) | Forest soil microbial communities from Barre Woods Harvard Forest LTER site, Petersham, Massachusetts, United States - Inc-BW-C-19-M | ecosystem: Environmental > Terrestrial > Soil >... | reverse complement strand
CGTTACTCTCCCCCACCAAAATGCTTCCGCGGCGGAAACATCCCCCTCCGCAAAATCTCCGCCCCGCATCTCCTCCGGATTTCCTCCGACCAGTTCACCCACCCTCGCTCGCTCAACCCCAAAAAATGCCGCGCCCTCTCATACGGCGCCAACCCCAAATAGTACAAACGAAACAGAACCATCCTCGACGCCCACTCCGGCCCCTCCAGCGCCGCCTGCCCTGCCAGCGCAAAATCAGCCACCCAATCTTTCATCTTCGGCCGCACATCCGGCCGCCACTCGTACTTCGTCTCCATCTCCATGTTCAGCGCGGCAATCCCCCGCTTCGACTCCATCACCTCCCGCGCCCCCCGATACACCTCCCAGCACACGTCAAACGCCATCTCCGGTTTTACGCTCATCTCCCCTCCGATTTCTTCTCCTCTACTTCCTCACCCTCCTCAACTTCCTCTCGTTCCCAGCCTGTACTCCCACACAACCTCCTCCTTCACCCACTCCCTCCTGCGCTTCTCCACCACCCACCCGCCGTACCTTGCCTTCCGCAAATGCCGAAGTTGCGCCGAAATACTCGCCGGCGGGAACTTGGTCTTCCCCGCCAACTCCGCCAGCGTTACCCACTGCTCATACCGTGCCGCCAACCGCAGCACCGTCACCAGCGTTTCCTTCTGCGTCCTTCCCGGTCGAAACATCCCGTCACCCACGCCCACAGGCGGCAAAGCCACCGCTTCACTCATCTGGTCCTGGCTCATCCCCTGCCTCCTCCTGAAGATCCACTTCCTCCCCTCCGAAGTCCGCCTCCCACGCGCTCCGGTCCGGATCCTCGTAATCCCCCGCGCAGCCGCTGCACGCTCGCACAGACTTTTCCTCAGTTTTCACACTTTTCCACAGTGATAGTACTTGAGAATTACTAGTCAGTATTGTGCTTGCAGTGGTACGGTATCGCGCGTTGTACGCGATCCGAGTCCACCGGAGGCCCCCGTGACCACCTGCCGCACCCGACCGCCTTGGGAATTTCTCTTCACCGCTTCCAGCAACACCCTGCACAGTTACGAACTTTCTCGTCTTGGTCACGCCGCCAATCTGCGCAAGGAAATCAATTCGCTCCTCGATCAGTTGCTCGACGAGAATGCCAACGCTATGGTCGCTCGTGTGCTCCTCGAGCTTCGTGAACGCAATATGCGCACCGCCGACGTCCAGGCTGCGCCGGATGAAGCCGCCTCCGGTCCGGCGCCATCCAACGGCCATTTTGTGTCCGATAATCTTTTGGCGGATCGACTCGCTCGCCCAGGCGTTTCGCACCGCCGCGACTGACCTTTCGCTCGCTCTCCGTAGCGAACAACATGTGGTCTTCCTGATTTTGTCCAGCGTGCCTCGCGCACCGCATGGACGGAAAGGTGTGCTCCCAACAGCCCTCTCTATGCTTCCCGCATCCCTCTTCCCCAGCGGCCTCGCCCCCGCCTCGCAACCCTGCGGTCCAACGCCCCCCATCTCCAAGCCCGCGTCAGCATTCTTCACAGCTCACCTCGCCAACTTACGTCTTGGACCCTGTATATTTTTTAGAGGACTCTGTCAGCGTCTTCCCTATGGCACAGGCACTCCTGCCTGTGCTCTTGGCGTTGTCTGCCTCTTCTCAGCGAACTCTGCGTGCTTACCTCAGCGCCCTCTGCGTTGAGTCCCCTCCTTCTGTTGCCCCAAAAACAAAAAGCGCCCCGATCTCTCGGAGCGCTTTCCCAATTTCAATTTCCTATTTTCTAAATCTCTTCAGACTTTCTGTATCGCCGGCAACTCACCCTTGGTGTTCTCCAGCATCTGCTCTTTCCGGTACACCAGCGAATTGATGTCATACGTCGCCAGCTCGAACCCATGCCCATGCGTAATCGCATCCGTCGGGCAGGCCTCTACACAATACGCGCAAAAAATACACCGCGAATAATCAATATTGTAAACGCTAGCGTACCGCTCCCCCGCCGAAATCCGGTTCGTGTCCGTATTTTCCGCCGCCTCGATGTAAATGCAGTTCGCCGGGCAAGCCGCCGCGCACAGAAAGCATCCCACGCACTTCTCCAGGCCGCCCTCATCCCGGTGCAGCACATGAATCCCGCGATACCGAGGCTGGAAATGTACCGGCTCATGCGGATAGTTCTCTGTCACCGTCTTCCGGAACATATTCTTCCAGGTGACCGCGAACCCCTTCACCAGCGCAACGGTAGTCTCTGCCATTTCCCCAATTAAATTGGCCATAATCCCCTATAGCGGCCACCTCTTGTGGTGAGCGAGTGCGAACCATCAGGTGACCAAACAATTCCGCCTAGTGAGTCTACCAAACCCCCGCCGCTCCCGCCAAACCGCGAATTCTCTGTGACCTCTGTGCTCATCCTCTGCGAACTCTGTGTTAAATCCCTTTTCTCCCCTACTTCAATCCATCCACAATCTGCTTCCCATGAAATCTTCCATTCTCAATAAAAATCTCTCCCGTAAACCGCCCTGCCACCACCACGCCCGCCAGGTAAATCCCAACCACATTACTCTCCAACGTATTCGGATCCAGCGACGGCCTCCGGCTCTCCGGGTCCAACCGCACTCCCAGCGCCTCAATAAACTCATAATCCGGGTGATATCCCGTCAACGCGAACACCTGTTTCGCCGCCAGTTCCTGCACGCCCGCATCGTTCTCCACCACGATCCCTTCGCGGACAATCTCCTTCACCCGAGTGCTGAAAAGCGCTTGGATCTGCCCCGCCTTAATCCTGTTCTCAATGTCCGGCCGCACCCAATACTTCAGCGATTTTCCCAGTTCCTTCGACCTCACCAGCAGCGTCACCCGCGCCCCGTTCCGGTACAAATCCAAAGCCGACTCCACCGCCGAATTCTTCCCGCCAATCACCACCACATCCTGCTTCCAGAACGGATGCGGCTCCCTGTAGTAGTGATCCACATGCGGCAAATGCTCGCCCGGCACGCCCATCTCATTCGGCAAATCGTAGTATCCGGTAGCCACCACAATCTTCTTCCCTTGATATCTCTCTTCCCGCCCGCTCTCCGTCTCCGTCACCACCGTGAATGCGCCCTCGTGCCCATCCACGCGCAGCACCTTTTCAAACAACCGCAACTCCAGCCCGTAATGCTCCGCACCCTTCCGGTAATACTTCAGCGCCTCGATCCGCGTCGGCTTGTCGCCACCGGTCACCATCGGCAACCCGCCAATCTCCAGCAATTCCGGCGTCGTGAAAAACACCATGTTCACCGGGTAGTTGTAAATCGAATTGCACAAGCAGCCCTTATCAATCACCAGCGCCCGCATCCCCGCCCGCTTCGCCTCCATAGCGCAAGCCAGCCCAGTAGGCCCAGCTCCAACGCAAACAATGTCATAAGTAGTCATAATCTTTCGATTCGCTTCATCTCGCCCCGGTTACGTTTTTCGCAACCACCGTGGCACAGCCATTAGTGGCTCACATTCTTCTTACGTACATCGCCAGAAAATCTTATACTCAATGCTAGATTCGGTCGAGGAGGTGCCAATGCGAACTTCTTCCTCTGCCCTCTTTCTTCTGACCATTTGTTTCGTCGTACCTGCATCTCCGCTCTATGCCCAAAAACAGCTGGCTCACTCCGCATCCATTCGAAACGCAAAAACCGTATGTTTTGATAATCAGACCGGTTCCGATTCGGTCGGCAAGAGCGCCCTCGATGAACTCAAGAAATGGGGCAAGTATAAACTCGTCGCTGACAGAAAAGACGCCGACCTGATTTTTCTTCTATCTGCCGACCCTTACCGCGGCGGTGATCTCCTCCTCGCCAGCGGTCAAACGGGTTCCATTCAGAACGGCGAGATGCACGAAGACAGTGTTCCGAACTACAACAAAGCTTCTCCCACCCGAGAAGTATATTTGACGGTGATTGATTCAAAGAGCGGCCAAAATCTCTGGAGCGACAAACACGTTTGGGGCGGCCTTCTAACCGGTTTCAACAGCGCTGGCGCGCGCCTCGTCAAAAAACTAGAATCCCAAACCAAGCACTAACCCTCTTGCCCTACTGGTCTCCGCCTGTGTTCAAAATCCCTTCAAACTCCGCCCGAAACCCCTCCAACTCCTTCAATTTTTCAGGCGTTGCCAACATCTCCTTCTTCTTCCACACAAACACATCCCCCGAACTCTTCTTCAACCGGACGCTCAAATTCCCATCCACCAAAAACGTCACCGGCGCCAGCAATTTTAGTCCGCCATTCTCCACCGGCCCCAGCAACGCCACACACTCACCTTTCCGCATAATCAACGCACTCTCATAAGGCGGTATCGCCATCGGCCGAAACCCCGCCCCAAACAACCGCTCCACCACCCGCATCTGCCCCTCTGTCAGTTCCATCATTCCTCAAATTATATCCACAGGTAGCGCCGGCATCCTGCCGGCCCGAGTCCGTCTCTTCTCCGCGAACTCTGCGCTCTTACCTCAGCGTCCTCTGCGTTAAGTCCCCTCTTTCTTCCGCCCAAATACAAAAAGCGGCGCAACCCGCGCCGCCCTCGTTCTTTCTCTTTCGCCGGCCACCGGTCGCTGACCATGGCCACTCCTCTTCTCACGCCGCCGAATGCGTCTCCTCCGCCCCCTCCAACTGCTCCAATATCTCCCGCAGCGTCCGGATCAACTCATCCCGCGAAACATGGCTCTTCTTAAACTGCAACCGGAACTTAAACGCCTCATTCTCCGGCTCAAACTGAAACACAAACGGCTGCGACCGTGGCGCCAGTCCCTTCTCGTCGTTCCGGTCCTGCCGCGCCGCATCCCGTGTCAACCCGCCCTGGAGAATCTTCGCGAACATCTCCAGCATCTTCTTCTCAGTAGGCTGCCGCGCAATCTGCAAAAGCAATCCCTTGCTCGTCACGCCGACCTCGATGCACTTCTTCCGCAGCGCCTCCGGAATAGCCATCAGCGCCATCGTCTCCGACACCGAAGTCCGCGACTTGCCAATCTTCTTCGCCAGATCCTCATGCCGGTACTCAAACGTAGTCGCCAGCCGGTGCAACCCTTCCGCCTCTTCAAACGGCGTCAAATCCTTCCGCTGCATGTTCTCAATCAGCGCAATTTCCAAAGTCTCCGCGTCGTCCGCCATCTTCTCAATGGCCGGCACTTCGCGCAAACCCGCCGCCCGCGCCGCGTGATACCGTCGCTCGCCCGAAATAATGTGATACGCATCCTCGCGCGGAACATACCGCACCAGCAGCGGCTCCAGCACGCCCTTCTCCCGAATCGAGTCCGTCAGTTCGCGCAGGTCGCCCAGCACCTTGCGCGGCTGATCCGGATTCGGCCGGATCTGGTCCACGGGAATCATGCGCCCGACCGCCGCCCCGCTATAACTTGTGAGTGATTCTACGTAATGCGCGTCATGCCGCATCTTCAGCGTGACGGGCAACCCGGCTTTCTTCAACACGATGCAGTACCTCCGCTGCCAGCTTTTTGTATTCCACTGCCCCCGGCGATTTGGGAGCAAAAGTCAAAATCGTTTCCTTGTACGCCGGACTCTCTTCCAGGCGCACATTTTTTCCGATCTTCGTCTTAAAGAGCACTTCGCCGAACACCGCGCGAATCTGCCCGTGCGTATCCTTGGAAATATTTGTCCGCTTGTCGTATAGCGTGATCACCACGCCCAACATCTTCAATTGCGGATTGGGCCGCGCGCGAATTCGCTCGTACGTCTCCAGCAAATCGTCCGTGCCCTCAATCGCAAAATACGCCGCCTGAATCGGCACCAGCAGATGCGTCGAGGCCACCAGCGCATTCACCGTCAAAATTCCCAGCGATGGCGGCGTGTCCACAATCACGTAATCGTAATCCTTCAGCACCGGCGCCAGCGCATCCTTCAGGCGGTATGGCGCGTCAAACTGCCCCGCCAGCACCGTCTCCAATTTCGCCAATGCCAGCCGCCCGCTGCCCACATGCAGCATCGGATCCTTCGTCGGCTTGATCATTTCCGCCATCGACGCGTGCGCATCGCCCAGCACATCAAACATCGACGTCGTCACTTCGCCCATATTAAAAAATGCGATGGTCGTATTCGCCTGCGGATCCAGATCAATCAGTAGCGTGCGCCTTCCCTTGTTCGCGATTGCCGCAGCCAGATTGATCGCGGTCGTCGTCTTGCCGACGCCGCCTTTCTGATTCGCTACCGTAATAATGGCAGTCATCGAATCTCTGCCTCCGCTCCTCGCCTTATTCTCTCCAACTCGCCAGGCCCTCTTCTCTTCTGCTGATCTCTGTGAACTCTGTGTTCTGCCTCTGCGACCTCAGTGGTAAATCCTTTTTTCTTTACGTTCGCCCACACCCCAACCGAGGCACCTCTACTTCATTTAGTCTATTAGCTGTTATGCCGGCAGAAAGGCCACAAGGCATAGGCACACTCTACGTTTCATACCCGCAATTCGCAAGCCAAAACTGCATTTTCTCCCACCCCCAGTGGAAATCTCCCTGTCCGATGCCCTTCTTCTCCGTAACCTCATCTCTCCGACCTCTGTGCTCTCTGTGTTAAATCGGTTTCCTGGCCCCTAAAAACCAAAACGGCACAGTAGAAACTGTGCCGACAACCTGCTTCCTGTCTTCTGATCACTGCTATCTGATCTCGTTTCCTCTAATACTCCATCCCCCAAAAATCCTCCTGCATCCCCTCCAACTCCAAACCCAACTCCCAACCCTTCCGCCCCTCATGGCCTCTCCAAATCAGGGTAGCCGCCGCCGATTTCCCACTAATCCCGTTCACAATTCGCAATTTCTGTCCGATCGGCAGCCCCTGTTCCACAATGGCCATGCACCCCTTCGGGCTGATGTCGACCGTGTACCCCTTCGCCTGTAATGTCCGTCCGCCCTCTTCCCATTCAACCGTCAATTGCACCCGGGAATTCAACCGCTCTCCCGACCGGACATGCTCTCCGCGTGTCTCCGCCAAACCATCAATCCTTGCCACTGTCGTCTCCTCTGTCCGCAACACCGCGCAAGCGAACAAACACACCTGGTCCCTATCCTCCACCGTATCCGCGCCTATTCCCACGGTCAATGGAACTTCCGCTACGGTACTCCCAACCAGTAACTTCCTCTCTTTCAACTTCTTCACCTCGGCTCCTCCCGAACTTCCTTTACCTCCCTCCCAACTCCCCCGTACACTGTCCTATTCATTCATGCTCTCCTGGTCCACCCTTCGCTCTGAGCTGCGCCCCACGCTTCACCTGGCCCTGCCTCTCGTCCTGGCCGAAATCGGCTGGATCAGCATGGCCATTGTGGACACCATGATGGTCGGCCGCCTCCCCAGCAGTGCCCAATCCATGGCCTCCGTCGGCATCAGCTCGAGTCTGTTCCTCGTCTTCGCCTTCTTCGGCGAAGGCCTCCTCATCGGCCTTGATACCCTTGTCTCCCAAGCCTTCGGAGCCGGTCGGCCTGAAGACTGCTTCCACTCCCTCGTCAACGGTATCTATCTCAGCTTCGCCGTAGCGCCGTTCCTCCTCGCCGCCGTCTGGGCGCTTCCCCATTTCTTCGATCAACTCGGCGTATCCCCGGACATCGCAGTCTTAGCTCGCCCCTACATGCATACGCTAGCCTTTGGCCTCGTGCCTCTTCTGCTCTACTTCACCTTCCGCCGCGCCCTTCAAGGCATGAATCTCGTGCGCCCCGTCGCCTTCGCCCTCATCACCGCCAACCTCATCAATGCCGTCGGCAACTATCTCCTCGTCTTCGGGCACGCCGGCTTCCCCATGCTAGGCGTAGTCGGCTCTGGCATCGCCACCGCCATCTCCCGCGCCTACCTGGCTACAGTCCTCGTCGTATTTCTTTTCTGGCACGACGCCCGCAACAAGGCCTATATGCGGCAAGCCTCCCTGCGCCCCGATCTCGCCCGCATCCGCCGCCTGATCGTCTTGGGTTTTCCCGCCGCGATGCAGATGACCGCCGAAATCACCGTCTTCGCCGCCGTCGCCTCCTTAATCTCCCGCCTCGGCGCCATTCCTCTTGCCAGCCACCAGATCGCTCTCAACACCGTCGCCTTCACCTACATGGTTCCCCTCGGTATCTCATCCGCCGCCGCTGTCCGCGTCGGCCAAGCCATCGGACGCCGCGATCTCCCAGGCGCCAAGCTCGCCGGCAACACCGCCATCCTCCTCGGCGCCACCTTCATGTCCGTCATGAGCATCGTCCTTCTAGTCTTCCCCCAATACATCGCCCGCATCTACACCAACAATCCCGTCCTCATCCACAACGCCGTCGTTCTCCTCGCCGCCGGCGCCGCATTCCAACTCTTCGACGGCATCCAGACCGTAGCCACCGGCGCCCTCCGCGGCACTGGCGACACCCGCACTCCCATGATCTGCCACTTCTGCGCCTACTGGCTCATGGGCCTCCCCTTCGGTGCCTGGCTCTGTTTCCGCCAGCACTGGGGAGTACTCGGCCTCTGGATCGGCCTCAGCGCCTCCCTAATCCTGATCGGTGTCCTCCTCCTAACCTTCTGGCGCCGCCGCTTAACTCATCTGCCCGTATAGAAAATCCGCCGTAGCCGCACTCCGGCGAAGGCGGAGCCGCCTCCATCACTTCCCAATTTGAATTTGCTGTCATCCCGACCGGAGTGGCCGGCTTTTCCTTCGCGCCGCAGTTTGGCGCGCCGGCCACGAAGCGGAGGGACCATGGCAACACGTAAGCCCGCCACAATCACTGTGACTTGCCGTGCTCCTGGATCTCTTCTTCTCAGCGATCTCTGCGCTCTGAACTCCGTGCCCTCTGTGTTAAATCTTTTTTCTTCTCCTATCCCAAAACCAAAAACGGCACGGTCGAAACCGTGCCGCTCCCTGAACCCTGTTACCTGTTCGCTGCTATCTGTTATCGCTCTTCTTCACATCTTGTACCGTCCCAAATCCTCATCATTCAATCCCTCAAGATAATTCCGCAACTGCTCATTCGAGCTCCGCTCCGCCAGCGCCGTAGCCACCTTTGAATTCTTCAACACCGTCTCGTCAACAAAAATCGGGCAATCCACCCGCAATGCCAAAGCCAATGCATCGCTCGGCCGCGAGTCAATGCTGATCAACTCGCCCTCGCGCTCCACCCAGATCAACGCAAAAAAAGTATCGTCCCTCAAATCATTCACCACGATCTTCCGCACCTGCACATCCAGCCCCAGTAGCACATTCTTCAGCAGATCATGCGTCATCGGTCGCGGCGTCGACACCTTCTCAATCTCCAGCGCAATCGCGTTCGCTTCGTATGCTCCCACCCAGATCGGCAGCACCGACTGCCCCTGCACATCCTTCAGCACCACAATCGGCATCTGAGTTACCGGATCCATCATCAGGCCGCGTATCTTCATTTCCACTTCCATCGCGCCCTCCCTATCCCCTGCCGATCATGCCCCCAACTCCAAGCGCTCTTCTTGTAGGGGCGGCTTCAGGCCGCCTTCTTGTCTTTTTCTTCTCTGCGAATCTCAGTGTTCTCTGCGTCTCTGCGTTATCCTCTTCCGTCCGCTCTTATCTTCCTGATTACTGATCGCTGATTACCGTTATCCTCTATCCCCACCTCAATCGCAACAACACCACAAAACTCATGCCCTACCAACCATCTCGCCAACGAGCGAATTCGGCATCGCCGAAACCACCTTCACCTGCACGTAGTCTCCCAGAAGTTCCCGTTCCGGTGAAGTAAAATTCATCACCCGATTCGAACTAGTATGCCCCGACCATTGATTGTCCCGCCGAGACTTTCCATCCACCAGCACCTCAAACGTCTCTCCAACAAGCTTTTCATTCTGCGCCCGCTGAATCTCCCGCTGCCGGTCCATCAAAATCGCCAGCCGCCGCCCCTTCTCCTCCTCCGGAATCGCATCCGCCATCTTCAGCGAAGGCGTATTCGGCCGCGGCGAATACTTGAACGCAAACACACTGTCGTACTGCACCTCATCCAGCAGCGCAAGCGTCTCCTCAAAATCCTTCTCGGTCTCGCCGGGAAATCCCACGATCATATCCGTGGTAATGCTGATCGGCCGCCGCGCCGCCTTCATCAGCGCAATCTTCTCCAGATACTCTTCCCGTGAATACGTCCGCGCCATCGCCCTCAGCACCGTCGTCGATCCGCTCTGCACAGGCAAATGGACGTGGTCGCAAATATTTGGATGCGCCTCAATCACCTCCACGATGTCTTTCCCGAAATCCCGTGGGTGCGAAGTCGTGAATCGCACGCGCCGTATCCCGCTCACTTCCGCCACCGCCGCCAGCAATTCCGAAAACCGCATCTTCCTCATACTCGGGTCCGCGTACGAATTCACCGTCTGCCCCAGCAACTGCACTTCGCTGTAGCCCGACTCCGCCAACCGCCGCACCTCTTCCAATATCGACGCGCTAGCCCGGCTCCGCTCCGGCCCTCGCGTAAACGGCACCACACAATACGAACAAGCCTTGTCGCAGCCCTCGATAATCGTCAAATACGCCCGCCACGGATTGTCCCGCCGCGTAATCTCCGTCTCAAACGTCTCGTCCGTATCCGTATCCAACCCAGTCACGCGCCGGTTCCCCGCCTCCAGCTCCGCAATCAACTGAGGCAACTTCCGGTAACTAGCCGACCCGCAAACCAAACTAACCCACGGCGCCCGCTCAAAAATCTCCTCGCCCTCCTGCTGCGCCACGCAACCCAGCACCCCAATAATCTTCCCGCCCGCAGCATTCACAATCTTCCTCAGACTAGGGTGATTCGCCTCGCGTGGCACAGCCATTCCTGGCTGTGCGTTTTTCTGCAGCACAGGCTTGCCCTGAGATCCGAACGACACTCTAGCCTGTGCTTCCCGCGCCTCAGCTCCTAGCTCGCCACTCGTCACTCGCCACTCGCCACTTCTTTCCTCCGCCGGGCGCAACTCCCCCAACCGCGAAAACACCTTCTGCGCCGCCTTCTCCCGAATCGAGCAAGTGTTGTAAAGGATCACCTTTGCAGCCTCAGGCGTCTCCACCTGCTGATACCCCCGCCCCAGCAAAACCCCCGCCACCTTCTCCGAATCATGGTCATTCATCTGGCACCCAAACGTCTCCAGATAAAACGTCGCCCCCTCCGCAGCCTGGGTGCCGCACCCTTCGGGTTTAAGGGTGCGGTTTTTCTGCTCAGTCGAAGCGCGAATTGTGGCGAATCCATCCTGTAGGGGCGGCTTTTTACCCTGAGCGTCGTTACCGACGGGTACGCCGCCTTCTTGGATTGCATCGATTGCAGGCACACCGGTACCCGTCAATCTCTCCAACCCAATATCAAAACTCTTCCCCATAGTTTTGCAGTTTATCATACCGATGTGGAATCCAATCGGCCCCAGACACTACAGCGCTTTCAGAGGTTGCGTTATACTCCCCAACTAACATGGCGGCTATCAATGGCAATAATTTCGACAACATCGAGAGCGAATTGATCGAACTGTTCAAGCAGATTAATTCGGAACTGCCGTCGCAGGTCGCGGAACTCGAGCTAGCTCAGTCGCGATCAAAAGAGGACGGAGTCGGAGTGACGCTCAAGCCAAGGAATCACCTATCGGCCTCAGCGTGGGGCCACGCATGGAACAACGTTGGAAGAATTCACTTCGGATTTGGAGAATACAGCCCAGCTTGGGAGCTACCGGACGAAGGTGAGAACCCCAATGCTGATAAAGCTGAAATTCTCAGAGAAGTGGGTGAAATGTGCCGCGCAGTTATCCATGGTTTCTGTGAACACCAGCGACGCCTCATGGGGATTACCGCCCGGCTCAAAATCCGGGGAAAGGCTCGCACGGTAACGGACCTTCTGATCTTTTGGCCTAGTCCACCTCTTCGGGGCACGCGCAGATACCTACCCTGGGATTAACGCCAAGCCCGGGCTTGCTCATCCTTCTCAATTCGTCAAATTTCTCGTCCTCACAAACGCCGCCACAAACAACGCCCCCAACATGAGATCCGTCGCCGCAAACACCAGATCTCTCTGGTTTGTCCTCCCCTGCAACACCAGCACAATCACCGCCGTGCAATACGCCACCTTCTCCACCACCGACGGAATCATCATCACCCGCAACCGCACCGGATCCCGCGCAATAAACAAAAACGCAATCTGCCACGCCAACGCGCATCCAACAAATCCGTAATAAAACCCCGGATGCGTAATCGCCGGCGGATCCTGCTTCCCGATCAAATCAAACATAAAGTACAGCGGCGTAATCACCACCACTCCCCAAATCCCCGCCACCCAAAACACCACCTTCGCAAATTTCATCGCGTCCTCCGGTTCTTGCTATCTGTTAGCTAATCTCTGTTATCCATCCCCTATCTCCAACACTCCCCCTGCATCCCGTCACAACACATCCGCATCCTATTCCTTTTGACCATGCCCCATCCCTGTGCTACGTTGAAATTGCCCTGTAAAAATTTCTTTCTCTTAAGGAGACAGACATTCTTTTTCTCCTGAACGCCATTCTCATCGGCAACATCTTCGATATCATCGCGCAAACCGGCTGGGTGGCACGCGGCGTGCTCGTCATTCTACTCTTCGCCTCCTTGATTTCCTGGGCGCTTATCTTGCAGAAGTCCGGCATGTTCGGCCGCATTCGCCGCCAAAGCGATCAGTTCCTCAAAATCTTCCGCGCCACCAAAGGCGTCGCCAATCCGCAAGGACTGGTCTCCGCCGGCTCGCCCTTCGCCAACGTCTACGCCGCCGGCTACCGCGAACTCCAATCCCAAGTCACCGGCACCGGCAATCCCACGCCCGTCAAACTCAAATCCATGCAAGCCGTCACCGTCAGCATGCAGCTTGCCGCCTCTGAAGAAGTCCGCCGCACCGAAAAAGGCATGTCCTGGCTAGCCACCACCGCCGGAGTCGCTCCCTTCATCGGACTCTTCGGCACCGTCTGGGGCATCATCGACGCCTTCTCCGGCCTCGGCACCTCTGGCTCCGCGAGCCTTCGCGCCGTCGCGCCCGGCATCGCTGAAGCACTCGTCACCACCGCCGCCGGCCTCTTCGCCGCCATCCCCGCCCTAATCGCCTACAACTATTTTCTCCAAGACATCCGCGAACTAGCCCAGCGCCTCGACACCTTTGCCCTGGAATTCGCCGCCCAAATCGAAAAGACCTTCACCTGATGAGAACCAGGAACACGCCATGCCTCAACTAGCCAAGTCCACTCAATCAAGCCTCTCCGAAATCAACATGGTTCCTTTCATCGACGTCGTCCTCGTCCTCCTGATCATCTTCATGATCACCGCCCCCATCCTGCAATCCGGCATCGAAGTCGACGTCCCCAAAACTCACACCGTAAAAGAAATCACCCAGCAGCGCCTGGTCGTCACGATGGACAAAAACCAGCTCATCTATCTCGGCAACGATCCCGTCAACATCCACCAACTCGCCGACAAAATCAAAAAACAATCCAAATCCCAAAAAGACGTCATCTTCCTCCGCGCCGACGAAACCGTTCCCTTCGGCGCCTTCTGCTCCGTAATCGACACCCTCCGTGTCTCCGGCATCTCCAACATCAGCATAGTCACCCAACCCATCAACGACCGGAACCGCTGATCATGCGCACTCAGCAATTTCGCCTCCCGTTCCGTCCCTACACAACTGTCATCCCGACCGGAGCGGCCGGCTTTTTCTTTCGCGCCGACGTTTGGCGCGCCGGCCGTGGAGTGGAGGGACCATGGCACGCTCGCAACCGCGACGCAATTACCCAAGCCAAGTCATGTGTGGGTGCCGCACTTTGCGTCTTTCAGGGTGCGGGTTTTCTCAGCGCCTCTGCATTGTCATTCCTCTTAACGCAAGTTCCCCCGTCCCACCCGTTCTAACTACATGAGCTACGCCATCCAAACCGACGACGCCCCCTTTAAACGCTTCCTCGGCTACTCCGCCTGGCTGCACATCGGCCTCATCGCCGCGGTCGCCCTCAGCGTCTGGATCCAGC
>Ga0210403_10003447_pt1 | contig 13915 bp, 15 predicted proteins | sample IncBWC19MmetaG_FD_150863 | JGI IMG/M metagenome (GOLD analysis project Ga0210403, IMG submission 150863) | Forest soil microbial communities from Barre Woods Harvard Forest LTER site, Petersham, Massachusetts, United States - Inc-BW-C-19-M | ecosystem: Environmental > Terrestrial > Soil >... | reverse complement strand
CACCGGATCCACCACCGACCGGAATCCATCTCCGCGAGTAGTCACAAACCAATCCGAATTCACAATGCCATTGATGTTCCGCGTCCGCGCCGGCCCGCACCATGAGAAATAATCCTGCGTCCCACCGCAAACGTTATAGAAGGGAAGGGAATTGTCCACCGCCACATCGTAAAACTGCACCGTGGGCAGATTCGCCTTAAACTGCCAAGCTTTCGCATCGTCCCAGGTCTCATACATCCCGCCGTCGGACCCCAGCAGCCAATGCTTCGTATTATCCGGATCAATCCAGATCGCGTGATTGTCTCCGTGATGATTGTTCTCGTCGACCTTATGCAGCGTCTTTCCGCCATCGAGCGACTCGCGCAGACTCACGTTCATCACCCAGATGCGATCCACATTTTTCGGATCACACACCACCCGCGCGTAATAAAGCGCCCCCACATCGAATTCATTCTTCCGATCCCAATTCGCTCCGCGATCATCCGACCGGAAAATCCCACCCTTGCCATCCGCCGCCTCAATCGTGGCATACACGACATTCGGATCCACTGGAGAAACCGCCAGCCCGATCCGTCCCATATCCACGGAAGGCAATCCGTTCTTCAACTTGTTCCACGTAGCCCCAGCGTCGGTAGATTTATAAATTGCACTCTCCGGCCCGCCATCGATCAAAGTAAAAACATGCCGCCGCCGCTGGTAAGCCGCCGCATAAACAATGTCCGGATTCGACGGATCAACCGCCACATCCACCACGCCAGTGTTCTCGCTGATGGTCAGCACGGCCTTCCAGTTCTTTCCTCCGTCCGCCGACTTATAAAGCCCGCGATCCCCGCCTGGCCCCCACAGCGGCCCCTCCGCCGCCACGTAAACCACTTTCGAATCCCGCGGATCGACCACCACCCGCCCAATGTGTTCCGACTTCTTTAGCCCCAGATTCTGCCAATTCTTCCCGCCATCATCCGACCGGTAAATCCCATCCCCATAAGCCACGCTGCGCTGCGAGTTGCTCTCGCCCGCCCCCACCCAAACCAATGCCGGATCATTCGGATCAAGCGCCACCCATCCAATCGAATACGATCCCTCCTTGTCGAACACCGGAGTCCAGGTCGTCCCATCGTTCACCGTCTTCCAAACCCCGCCCGAAGCCACACCAACGTAATACTCAACCTTGTTCTTAGGATTCACCGCAATCGACATCACCCGCCCCGAAGCCGCGGCCGGCCCAATCGAGCGAAACTTCAACCCCGAAAAAGTTTCGGCATTCATGCCGGGTTTCTTCTCTTCTTTGTCCTTGTCCTTATCCTTATCCTTGGCGGCCTCGTCCTTTTTCTCGTCCTTCTTTTGATCACTCTTCTGCTCTTTCTTGACGGCAGCGGCAGGTTTCTTCCCCGGATCCTTGTCCTCCGAAACCGCGACCAGGGTTGAGAGGGAAAAGAAGACGGCGGCAAGCACAACAGCAATACGCAGTTTCACGAAGGCGCTCCAAATGCAAAGATTTCCAAAACCGATATGTATACAGGAATTCCGCCGCGGAGAGAAGTTGCGATCCCGTCCGTCTCTCCGCGACCTCCGCAAGTCCGTCCTCCGCGTCCTCTGCGATTAAAGCTTTTGACCTTAAGCTGACAGCTCCCACCCCTCCGCAGGATAAAATCCTTACCATGCCCGCCAAACCCCAAGGCCACGACACCCGCTACGTCAAAATGAAAAAAAACAACTGCTTCGTCTGCGGTCAGGACAATCCCCAAGGCATGCGCCTGAAATTCATCCTCGACGAAGCCCGCCAAACCTTCGTCTGCCGCTTCCACCTAAGCAATCGCTACACCGGCCCTCCCGGCCACTGCCACGGCGGCATCATCGCCAGCATCCTCGACGACGCCATGGGCAAAGTAAACAAACTACACCACGTAATCGCCCTGACCCGAGAAATGACCGTCGAATACCTCAAACCGGTACCGCTACACAAGCCCCTGCGCGTCGAAGGCCGAGAAATCGAAGTGCGCGGCACCAAGCACATCAACGCCGCCGAAATCCTGAACGAAAACAACGAAGTCCTGGCCCGCAGCCGCGGCATCTTCATCGCCATCGACCCAGAGCAAATGTTCAAGAAGTACGCAAAACGCTGATCGATTAAGGTTTACCCTGTGTAACCCCGTGTCCCCCGTGGTAAAGGCTTTGTCTGCGCACGCGTGCTCCCCTAGCGGGCAAGGGGTACCGCGAAAGATGAATGGGCTGTAAAATAACAAGAGCTTCGCCGCAGCCCGATAGCCGAAGCCCGAAGCCTCAAGAAAAGGTTCCCCATGTCCCAAAACAACGGTAGCAGCACCAGTCTCCGCCTAAAAACCGGCCTAGCCGAAATGCTAAAAGGCGGTGTGGTTATGGATGTGACCAACGCCGAGCAGGCCGCCATTGCCGAAAAGGCAGGGGCCGTCGCCGTGATGGCGCTGGAGCGCGTGCCCGCGCAGATTCGTGCGGAGGGCGGCGTGGCGCGGATGGCTTCGCCGAAGAAGATTCGGGAGATTATGGCGACGGTGTCCATCCCAGTGATGGCGAAGTGCCGCATTGGACATTTTGCTGAGGCGCAGATTTTGCAGGAGCTTGGCGTTGATTACATTGACGAGTCTGAAGTGCTTACGCCTGCCGACGAGGCGCATCACGTCGACAAGCATACCTTCAACGTTCCATTCGTGTGTGGGGCGCGCAATCTGGGAGAAGCGCTTCGGCGCATTGCTGAGGGCGCGGCCATGATCCGGACCAAGGGCGAGGCTGGCACTGGCGACGTTGTCCACGCTGTGAAGCACATGCGGCAGATCGTGCAGGAGATGAAAATCCTCACCGTCCTCGGCGAAGAAGAACTCTACGCCAAAGCCAAAGAGCACGGCGCGCCCTACGAACTGGTGAGGATGGTCGCCAAAACAGGGAAGCTGCCAGTGCCGAATTTCTCCGCTGGAGGCATTGCCACGCCCGCCGACGCAAGCCTGGTGATGCAGCTCGGCGCCGAAGCCGTCTTCGTGGGCAGCGGCATCTTCATGAAAGACAGCACCACCTTCGCCGACCCCGCCGAAGCCGAAAAGCGCGCCCGCGCCATCGTCAAAGCCGCCACCCACTTCAACGACCCTAAAGTGTTACTTGAAGTCAGCGAAGACCTGGCAGGAGCGATGAAAGGCCTGGCCGTGGCGGGGATGGATGAGGCGCAGATGCTGCAGACCCGGGGGTGGTGATCATAGAGCGAAGTCAGTAAGCTCGAATTCTTCGCACCTCGAAGGGTAGTGTGATGACGGCTCCCGTGATTGTGCCTGAGAAGGAAGAGATCGCCGGGTGGGGAGGACAGATCGTTGGTCTTTCTGACCAGTGGCTCAAAACGATGTCCGTGACCGGCATCGTACTCTACGGGTTAGGCCTGATTGTCGCGAACAGCTATCTAGCCAGGCTCGGTATCTCTGACTTTTCGCTCTTTAAGCCTCAGTGCGTCTTCACAGGGGCATGGTCAGCACTTTTCCTTGCGTGTGCTGCCCTCCCATCCATCGCGTACTATGGTGCATGCAAGAATACACGCAACGATGTTTTTGTCTGGCGGTTCCTCAAAAGAGCGTTCGTGCTGGTTGGCACTGTCGCAGCAGCCACGTTCGTGGCTTCTCTCTTGCGGCTATTTTTGTTGATTTCGGCAAATCCGCAAGACAACACCTGGGGGGAGATCTGGTGGTCGGGCTGGAGCTTTACGCCGCCCGGGTGGGGAACCCTGCTTTTCTTAATGAACTTTGTTCCTGTTTTCTTTGTCATTCCTATATTTGTCGACAAGATGCCGGACCACGATCGCGCTACGTTCCGCATCGTCTGCTTCTCCCTGCTGTTTTTTGCCCTTATCGGCGCGGCCTGGATCGGATACCAAATGTACCCAGCAGTAAGCCGGGTGTTGGGGGGCGGTCGGTCGGAGAAAGCAGTTCTTGTCTTCAATAAGGATGCGGATGCAGTTATTTCTAAAATCATATCCGACTCAAACGGATACGCGCAGATTACACCTGCCACTCCGGCCAACGCCCAGATGATATGGGGCGACTTGGTTTTTCAGAACAGCGACTACCTTGTAGTGGGGATTCAGAGTTGCAACGTCAACGGCAAGGTTGTCGGATTCAAGACCGTCATCGACAAAAAACTTATTGCTGCATATTTTCCGCTGAACACCGACAGCGCGTTCCCCATCGACTCGACTCTTGTTTGCCCACCTCGCCCGGCCTCTCCCTCAAACGGTGGCTCACCTCAGTGAACGAATGGTGCGAGGGTTATCGGAACGTGATAAACAGTGTTCATGCACATATTGCAAGGCATTGCCACGGTCGTTGGATATCTGGTTGTGATTGGAGGCGGGCTCGGCGGGCTTGTCAGGTTTGGCTTTTGGGCGCTCGATGAAGTGCAAAAGCGAAGGCAGGCCGCCGCTCAAGGCTACAAGATCCCACCCAGCACTCTGACGGTGGCTCTGCAGCAGCAAAGGGAATACTGGTGGCATATGGGCGGCGTGGGTCAGGACCCCGCGATGCAGATCGTTGGTCGCTTCACGGTGACAAATGTTTATTCCCGACCCGTCCGAGCCGTGCAAGTTGAACTTAGGTACGGCCTATTCGGCCGCAAGAGCATTATCGGGGATTTGTCAGTCTCCCAGAGCTTGAACAGCAACTACTACGACGCATTCCCCATACCACCGGGAGATACTCGGAACGCTAGCTGCCATGTGTGGCTGTATCCGCCGGTCGCGAAAAAGCGGGAGAAGTTTGTAGCCCACAGTGTGACTATTACCGACCACTTCGGCAATCGACACAAAATCAAGAGCGTCAGTTTTGAGTACCAGTGAAAGAAGCGCAGGGCGGGTGGCCCACGCCTCAGTCCATGCCCCCATGTCTCGCAAATGCGGCAGGACATGGGGCACTCGGCACGTCAGAGATGCAGGAATATCGAGCCGCGACGCCTAACCGTTCTTTTGAAAGTGTTTCCAATCCAATGAAAGATCGCTCTCCCACACTGCTTCCATGTCGATTTCCAGTTTGCTTAGCGAAGCTGAGACAGCTTTGAGTTGGTCATGGGTCGGTGATTCAGGTAATTCAATTTCCAGGGTGCGAATCAAAGCGCAAAGTGCATAGTATCGCTTATAGTGCCAGTTACACCGTGTCTCAAACTTGAGCGATGTGGCCAATACAGCTATTCCACCTGGCACCAAAGCTAGGGCGGCAGTGACCTGCGATGAATGGTTCGGAAGTAGGCCATAGGTCACAGCTGCACCCGTCGTGATGAGTGTCAGGCGGGTGGCCCGGCTTTCGATCCGCTGCCATCACCAACGCAGCGGGTGCCCCGTCCTTGCGTTCTTTGCAAGGGCGGGTTGCGATGCTGCCAACACAACCCTTGACGCTCGGCACAAAACCCCGTTGCCCATGCGTTCGTGGTACCCGCCCTTTGCAGGGTGCGCAACGGACGGGGCACCCACCGCATTTTCAGTGTCAGCCAAATCAGAGACCGGGCCACCCCGCGTTACAGCGTGTACCAGTCCATTCGTTTTACTACGAACCGCCCGGGAGCGGAGACCGATTCGCCAATCATGAGAATGCAGGCATCGCGTGGGGCGTGGGCGAATTCAATGATAACGCCGAAATCTTTAGAATCGGGGTAGCGGAAGATCCGGAAGTCCGTCTCAGGGCCACGCAGCGCGCTTAGTTCCACTGTCGGCTCCTTGTTGAGCAGTTCGAGTTGCGCCGAGACGCTGAGCCTCTTTTCCGAGCCCGCGACCTTGCCCAGACCGTGGCCCAAGTAGCTAACCAACCCATGATCTCTAACTAGCCACATTTGGAATACTAATTGGGAAAAAGACTCCGGGTCGGCACCTTCCATGGTGGCTTTGCCCTCTTCGTGCGCCAACGCTTCTGTAAGTTGGCGAACATCGGTATAAGGCATCAAGCCCTTAATATCGTGCTTCATTAGCCACAGCGTCAGGAATCTCTCGACAAACTCCTCGACGTCGCCGGGTGGAAAGTGCTGCTGCACTGTGGTCAGGTGCGCCCAGTGTTTGTTTGTATTGGGAACGGAAGCCGACTTCGCTTTTCCGATGCTGTCGGGCAGATCGATTTTATCTAGAAACTTCTGGTCGCGGTAACTCTGGAAGGGAACGTCCTGTTGCGCGTTGAACCATGCTCTCTTATCTGCCTTGTTGGCCGCTTTAGCAAATTGCCCCACAGCTGGCTCCAATGTGCTCCAAGCTGGAGGGACGCGGTGGGGGTCACGCTTCATCGCGGGATGGGTGTTCAGGAACCTCACGAGAAAACCGTACACGCGGGCAGCGGTGTCGAGGGTGTCCTGGCGATGAAGGTAGGTTAAATCGGCATCATGCCTGCGCCAGCCGCCGCGAGCCGCGGGGTGTCCCCAGGAGAGGTCATCGGAGCAAGGCCGCCAAGGGGTGTCTGGCACGCCCTGATGGGCCCACGAATCTTCGAGGGGATGCAGCGCGATGCCAAGATTAGTCAGCGTCTTTTGTGGTGGCTGGTGCGGAAGTTGTGCTTGCACCTCTTTCTCGACCAAATCCGTGGCAGCATTATCGCTGGGGCCACCAGGGTCGACAGCGCGCTTATCCGCTGGTCCGGGCACAGCGCCGTATCCGGGAAAATGAAATTCCTGTACAAGGCGTGAGATGTCCGGATTGCGGCCGATGCACGCCGAGTGAAAAACCGCTCCAGGCGCCGGATACAGATCCCCTTCATCAGGGGCTTCGGCACCCTCGGCAATCGTTTCCGAGTCCGCCAAGGTAAAGCCTGCCTTAAATGCGAGCCACTTGGTGAGCCCGTAGTGGAGGTCTTTTTCCCACGCGACGCACCTTATGGCCACAAAGATCATCAGTAGTACTCCGTAGCAAGCAAGTCGCTTTTTCATGGAATTTCTCCAAACCAAGGAACAGCAATCTCGTCGTCATCCAGCTCAACGACGGACAGCCATCCTCGAAAGACGGGCGACATCTTACACCACATTTCGGCAAAATCGCCGATGCGTCTCTGGTGTTCCAAAAACCGAACTGGGGCTCGCCTAGTAGCCGAGGTTCCGAGCGCCGATCCCCCTTTCGCAGAACCGTGGGAAACCTGCTTTTTCCCGTTTTGGGAAAATCTTGTCAAGCCCCCCTGAAGGGCGATTTTGGGGTCAAGTTGCTGATTCGATGGGAGAAATAAAAACAATTATATATTTGACTTAGGAGAGGCTCAAAATGGGGCTTTTTGAAGATCGAATCAGAACCACCATCCTTATCGGTACTCAAATACCCGAGGGTTGGGACAAAGGACGGAACTCCAACATCGCCAAAAATTCGTATTCCGAACAAGACTTACGAGGAGCAGATTCGGAAGCGTCTGGGTCAAACACAGTGCCGAACTCATCTACGGTTACTGCGTGAGTTAGCAAGGGAGTGGGACCGAGAACCATCCCAAGATAGCGTATGCCGGGTTTTATTGAGAAGGGTTTTGCAATATCAACAGCCTTTTTTCCGTGCTTCTTGGCGAGTTTCTTAACGCGGGATAGGGCTATCAAACCCAAAGCGTTGCAACCCGTTCTTTGGAGTTCGTCCAAATCTTGCAGAGGTACGACTTCGGCCACTTGTTCGTAGGTTAGATCAAGCGCCATCGCGGTCGCGGCGATCATACAACCCAGCGGGTCTTTCTGTGCGACATGTTTCACTACCACGATAGAATACTCCCATGCCCCCTGAAATCCTGGTAGACAAAAGGAAGTTTGACCGACTGCTTACGAAGATGCTGAATACCCCGCCTCTGCCGAAGTCAGCGGTTAAGGTCAAGAATCCGAAGCCGAAGAAAAGTTTGTCCAGATAACGGACAAAAGCGGCTGGAATTATTTAGCCGGAACGTCGCTTCGGCAGCGGTATGTATGTCATTTCCCCCGCCTAGATGCAGCCTGCGATAGTTCCAGCCGCGAGAATTTTACTCCTAGAACACTTCCCGAGTAAGGGTTTTGTACGTCATGGGCTTCTTGGTGGCTACCTCTTTCAAGAGTGTGTCAAACATCCAAGGCTGGAGTTTACGGCGGTTGTAGCGCCAGCAGAACTCTTGCAAGTACGAGTCGAGATGGTCTTTGCTGAGTTTGTGGTAAGACCCGATTACACCGCGTTTGAATAGCGAGAACGCGCCTTCGATTGTTTTGGTAGAAACGGTTCCAAACTCCCGCAGTTCGTCCTTGTGGCTGACTTCTACATGCTTCTCTGCTGGAATCATGTGCGAGTAGATAGGGAATGAATCGGTTACTACCTGCGTGGCGTTCGGGCTGAGTTTCGCGTCCAGAACGGGCTTGACTGACGCGATCTTGGCGTTAGCAATTCGCTGGAGATGTACCCGACCGTTACGCTCGGCAATTCCGAGAATCGCAACCTTGGCGTCTTTGCCAGCCTTGACGCCCTTGCGGAGTTTCCGACCGCCCAGATAGGCTTCGTCAATTTCCACGACCTGCCCTTGTCCGCCCAGAGGCTCGGCGTTTAGTTCTTCCATCGCTTTGCGGATTCTGTGACAGAGATACCACGCCGTCTTGTAGGCCACGCCGATATGACGGGAGATTTGCAGGGCGCTCATGCCTTTCTTGGCTTCGCACATCAGAGCCATTGCCATAAACCATTTCTGGAGGGGCAGGTGCGAATCGTGGAACAAGGTGCCAGTTGTAGCGGAGAAATGCAACCCACACTCGGCGCATTCAAACAATCGGCAAGGCTTGCCCGTTTTGCCTTTCGTGGCAATCGTGTAGACCTTCTGATTCTGGCAAGCAAGACACCGCACGCCTTCGGGCCAGCGGGATTTAATCAGGTGGTCTAACGCCTGATCTTCGGTCGCAAAATTCTTGGCTACATTAAGGAGATTCATGCCAGCCCCTCGATTTGTTTCCGCAGGGTACTCAAAGCTGCGCCGCTCGTTTTCAAAGCTCGACCTTTGGCTTCTCGGGCTTCCGCAATCGTTAGCCGAGCGCCTAGAGCTTGATTTAGCACGGCCTGATTCGCTGACAAGTTTTCTAGTTCGGAGACAATCGCCAACAGAATCTCTTTCATTTTCATCTCCTCTCGGGCACTCCAACATCGCCCGTTCGTCTACAAACCGAACTGTAGCAAAGTCCGCGTCCTAAGTCAAGTATATAATTGTTGAAATAAAGTTGGCTAATGTGACGGGTTCACCCTATGCGGTATGATATAATATAATTATAGAGTCGAAACAGCGGCGCAGGCCTTCCGGTCTGCGCCTTTTGTTTTCTAAAGGAGATATGGCGCAGAAGGGCAGAGACCCGGCTGCGCCTTTTTTTATGCCTAAAAATGATGATCCAGAGAAGTACATGAATGACATGCAGAGGCTGGGGATGATATTGCCGAAGCGGCTGGGGGAGGCGGTGGAGGCGGCGTTTCTGGCGAAGGCGACGATGCTGGGGTTTCCGGTATTGAAGCCATGGGGAGATAGCCGTCCTTATGACTTTGCGGTGGAGAGCGGGCGGCGGCTGTTGAAGGTGCAGGTGAAGTGCGCGACCAGCCATCGAGGGTCGCGTTGCAGCGCGCGGGCGTCGGGCAGCGGGGAACTGTATACGCTGGATGATTTTGATTTTCTGGCGGCGTATGTGATCCGAAAAACTTGTGGTATGTGGTTCCGGGGGATGCGTTTCTACCGCGGGCGACGGTGCATTTTAACTACGGTCCGAGGACGCAGGGGATGTTTGAGATTTATCGCGAGGCGTGGTGCCTGATGCTGTGTGCGGCGCGGGCGCGAGGGAAGGGAGACATTCCGAAGCGGTGCCGGTGCGAAGGGTTGATGCAGAGGTGTGAGGTGTGTCCGGCAAGATTGTAGGGCGTGGTTCCCGCCCCCCTTCGACTCCGCTCAGGGCAGGCTCTTCGACTGCGCTCAGGGCCGGCTCTTCGACTCTCCCAGGGCAGGCCCTTTGCAGAGTGCGCAAGGGGCGGGGTACCCACCGCATTTTCAGTTCACACAAATTAGAGGCGCCGCGTACCTACGCGCTTAGCGCCTCACGCTCCAGCGAAGGCAGAACTTTCTCCAGCTTGTCGTAGCTGGCGGCCATGCCGGTCTTCATCGGCGACTTAAGCACCGCATCGCGCGTCTCTCGGGAGTTATAAAGAATCGTCTGGGTTAGCGTGGTCTTGCCGTCCCGCTCGACCAGGGCGATCGTGTCCACGGCCTCACCCGGATACCACGCCTCGTCGAACACCTCGGTGGAAACAATCCGCTCGGGCACGACGACTTCGCGATAGATGCCGCCCATCCCCATTTCAAGTCCGTCGGCGTCGTTTTTCCAGACATAGCGATACTTGCCGCCCGCCCGCAAGTCGATCTCGCAGACCGGCATCGACCAGCCGTCGGGTCCGAGCAGCCACGTCTTCACCAGTTCCGGCTTGGTGTAAGCGTCAAACACCAGCCGCCGCGGCGCATCGAAGACCCGCGTGACTACAATCTCGCGATCGCCATGCGCCGTAATATTGAACGTTCCGCTGTTTTTCATTGCCTTCTCCTTTATTCACTAACGTGTAGTTTTCTTATTCCTGGTCTTCAATCCACTCTTGCCTTGGTTTGACTCGGCTACTTGCATTTCCTGCAGAAGCGCATCCAGTCGCCCGAACTGCGCGTCCCAGAAGTGGCGGTAATTCTCCAGCCAGCGGCTGGCGTCGCGCAGGGCCCGCGGTTCCAATCGCCGCGGACGCCGTTGCGCATCCTGCCCACGCGAAATTAATCCAGCCCGTTCCAGTACTCTGAGGTGCTTGGAAATCGCCGGCTGGCTCATCGCAAACGGCTGCGCCAGATCTTTCACCGAGGCGTCGCCCTTTGCGAGCCGGGCCAGGATGGCTCGGCGGGTGGGATCGGCGAGCGCAGCAAAGGTCGAGTCCAGATGAGCCGAAGAACGTGTATAACTATGTGGTTCCATAACCACACGGAAATGTACAATGGATGGTGTGGCCTGTCAAGCAGAATGTTGCGCGGGTTTTTGGGCGATACGAATTCCTACCGGGTGGCCTGCGCGGTGTGTCCGAGGAGGTGAGGAGGGAAGTCGCCGACGCCCACCAATACGCCACCACGCCCGCCGCTGACGCATCCGACCCGACGGCGTCGGCATCTCCGGTAAAATCAAATCAGTATGACCATCGGAGTCCTGGCCCTGCAAGGCGATTTCGACGCGCACCGCCGCCGGCTCGAAGAGCTGGGCGCCAAAGTTGTGCTCGTAAAAAAGCCTGAGCAGCTGGACGAGGTCGACGGCCTCGTCATCCCCGGCGGCGAGTCCGGCACATTCCTCAAGTTGTTAGGCGAAGAGGGTTTCGAAAAGCTGAAGCAGTTTGTCCGCCTGAAGCCGACGTTCGGCACCTGCGCCGGCGCAATCTTATTGGCAACCGAAGTGGAGAATCCCCATCAGGCCGGCCTCGGCGCAATCGACATCCGCATCCGCCGCAATGCCTACGGTCGCCAGCTCGACAGCTCCATCCGCCAGGGGAAACTCGCGGACTCGCCGCTCGAAATGGTCTTCATCCGCGCTCCCAAGATTGAGCGCGTAGGCGTGGGCGTAGAAGTCATCGCCACCGAGGGATCCGATCCAGTTGCCGTGCGGCAGGGAAGAGCGATGGCGGTGACGTTCCATCCCGAACTCTCCGAAGACACCCGCCTGCACCAGGCATTCGTGGATCTAATAAGCAAACGCAGTTGAGGTTGATCTTGCCGGTGCCCGTGTGGGTCGGACACTCCCGTCCGACGCCTTTGACCCTGGGGTTGGTGTTGCTCTCGCTTTTTGCCCCAAAAACTGTGCATTTCGCCGATTTTAAAAATTCTTGTCAAGCCCCCAAAATCGCGTTTTTCGGGCCATCTCGTTGATTCGCTGGGCAAAATAAAGTTGGCTAATGTGACGGTTTCACCCTTTGCCGCGTGATATAATGGATCTATAGAGTCGAAAGAGCGGCGCAGGCCTTCCAAGTCTGCGCCGTTTGTATTTTCACTCACAGTTCACAAAGGAGCGTCCCTCAGGCGCAGCCAACCGGCTGCGCCTTTTTTGTTTATGAAAACAAACTACTTGCACCACCAGAAACCCGCCGTTTACGAAGAAATCACCCTCCAAGCCTCCGCCGAACCCACCCGCAAGCGCGTTGGAGAGACTGGCCAAGCCGCCTTCCTCGCCCGCGCCCTCGCCCTCGGCTTCAGCGTCTCCATCCCCTGGGGAGACAGTGACCGCTACGACTCCGTCGTCGACCTCCATCACGGACTCTTCCGCGTCCAGGTCAAATCCGCCACCCTCTACGCCGAAAACCGCTACCGCGTCAAAACCACCGGAGCCAACGGCAAGGTCTACACCAGCAAAGAAATCGACTTCTTCGTCGGCTACGTTGTCCCCGAAAACATCTGGTACATCATCCCCGTCCAGGCCATCGGACAGCGCAAAGGCATCCGCTTCTATCCCACCACCCGCCGCCAGTCCAAAGCCATGTTCGAAAAATACCGCGAAGCCTGGTGCCTCCTCGATTCCTGCCTGGCAGTCCGGCTCCGCAAAGGCCACCCCCGCCGCTGCCGCAGCAAAAGCCTAGGCCACCGCTGCGCCGTCTGCCCGCAACGCGGCTGAACGAGATCGGGAAGGGGCACGGCTTCAAGCCGTGCCGCGAGACCACGCCGTCTCCCAACTTTTTGTCATTCTGAACCGGACGGAAAGCCCGGTGAGGAGCCTGCTGTCCTCGCCGTGACCAAGGCGGTAGGTTGGAGGCTCACGATCAAAGCCGCGGCACCCCGCGCCCTGCACCGCCTAGCTTATAATTCCTCCCCATGCCACGAGTCAGCGACTTTGGGTATTTTCAAATCGCTCTCCGAGGAGAAGAAGGCGATTATCCTGCGGTAACCGATGTTTCATACCTCCTCTATGACTTTAACTTGCTATATGAGTTTTCACGCATAATCGTCGATCCAAAATACGAGGGATACAGATTCTCCCGTTATTCGGGGTACCGGAACGCCAAGCGTGTTCAGCCAGATGACCGGCTAGAGGTCGAAAGTTTGCGGGTCGGGTCACCATTCTTACTCACTACCATCCTCATCGCAGCACCCGCTGCTGTAGGCGCGCTTTGGGTCCTGACCCAGACACTCGAGAAGATTGTGAACTTCCCCATAAACCGCGACATTCTGAAACTTCAGCGCGACAAACTCAGGAAGGAACTTCAGTCGCTCGATGCCGACCCGGGATCAGCGACGCCAGAGAGTGAGGCTGGGTTCAGGGAACAACTTCGGATCCGCGAGGCCGAATATTACTTTGGCCGCGTCGAGGAGCATCTCCGCGCGAGCCCAGTCCGCGTGAGGGAGATTGAGATCACTCAGGTCCGGGAACTTCCATCGAAACAGGACCCTAGCGGGAACAATAAGTCGTGAGATCCCAGACCTACCGCCCAATCCAGTTGCCTTGGTCATCGAAGTTTTTGGACTTGGCGTACCCGCACGCATTCCAAACGAGATCGAAAAGCGGCTTGAGGATCTTGTTCGGGGGCTCGTCGAAGCTTTCAACCACAGCCTCTGGAAGGATAAGATTCTCCTCCGTGATTAAAGTGCCCTGATCGAAGGGATCCATATCCGTGGCCATTTTCAAACCGCTGGTTTCGGTCAAAGACAAGGCGACGACGACCGGAGGATTGACCCCCAGGCCCCTTTGTATGTCGAGCGATTTCGAGAGGAATGTCTGTAGTTTCTGTTCGATCGTTCGGTGTGGAATCGTTCGCGCACCGCCGCTCAGACTGACGTTGAGCCAGTAGGCCTCTACCGCTTCGATCGAGCCGTTCCAAAACAGCTGCGTATACGCCATCGAACCATTCACGCCTCCGCAATACGCCGCGAGTCCATCCAGGTTGATTCTGTAACCCCAGCTACCCTCGATTATCGGCGAAAAACTC
>Ga0210403_10003446_pt1 | contig 13917 bp, 13 predicted proteins | sample IncBWC19MmetaG_FD_150863 | JGI IMG/M metagenome (GOLD analysis project Ga0210403, IMG submission 150863) | Forest soil microbial communities from Barre Woods Harvard Forest LTER site, Petersham, Massachusetts, United States - Inc-BW-C-19-M | ecosystem: Environmental > Terrestrial > Soil >... | reverse complement strand
GAAGCCAAGCATGTGGTCAAATGAGCGGTTCTCCAGCATCAGGACAACGATGTGCTTAACGATATCTGCGGGATTCGACATGTGAACTCCTGACCGAAGGACAAGTCTTGCTTAAGACCTAGGCAACATACTGCTTGACCGCACCCAACTGCACCCAGACTTGAACTTGAATAGGGGTGGCGTGGCACGGCCGACGCCACTCACGGGGGATCCGTTATTAGGACGTGATCCACCGCTCGCGGTGATTCGAACGTCTTCCGCTGGCGTTCAAAGTTTACGCCTGTGTACGCCAGCGCGCTGACGCGGGCTTCTGAGCTGTGCGCAGCGTTCGCGATTTCTCGGGCCAGCGCAGATGAAGTGCGCGAGATTTCTTGGCGCTCATTATTCTTGCGGGTGTACAGTCTTACAGTGCTCGTTCAAACTTGGACCTGAATAGACTTCTGAGACTCTTCACGGTTAGTCGATGGCCTGAACACTTGCCCTCAAGACGACGCCAAGAGACGCGCGTGCAGTTCGACCCCAGGTGGCCGCAAGAGCAGCTGCAATGAGCACCCAATTGCTTCGAAGTAGTGTTCTAGGATCGATTGGCCTCGCATGTGCGGTAGTCATGTGGCTGGAGATGCTAGTTCCGAAATTCATGGCGGCTCATTTCTCTGTCCTGGAAAGAATCGGTCCTTACTACTGGTTCCTTCCATTGGCCATGATCCTGCTACCCACCGTTGCCGCCATACGGGGGTCCAGGTGGTGGCTAGCCGTGACCGCATTGTCGATAGCCACTTTTGTTGTTTTTCTCCGCATTGTGTTGCATTGATGAAGCAGCTTGGGAGGCACATGCGCAACATATACTTGATGTGGGGGTCGTTTCTTCTGTTATGGATTCTCCCCGTTCTGGCAGCCACCGCATCGGCCCAGGATACTTCTACGCCGGAGGAACGAGCGCAGTGGGTCGAGGCCACGCACAAGCTGGAGAGTGCGCCGCTGGACGACAGCGTGAACAAGCAAGGCGAAGCTGCGTTCAAACGGCTCAGTGATGTGCACGATGTCCACGTGCTGTTGTGCCCGGCCCTCCTGACCGAGTTCAACGGAATGAAGTACGCCTACTCGCACACGATCACGCGGCAGTACATGCTGGCCAGCGGTGCGTTCCAGATCGAGAATCCAGACAAAGCCGCCGACACAAAGGCAACAGCTCTCGCTGGGGTAGAAAGCGTTCTGAAGACCTACCAAGCCATCCTGCAACAAAAGCCGGACGCGAAGGCCAAAGCCATCGACGACCTGCTAAAGAAAAAGAGCCAAGGAAAGCTCAAAGACTCCGTGCAGAAGCAGTGCCAGTAGAACACGGTCTCGATCATCCTCCCCGAAATGCTGGAGCAGAGTCTTCGCCTTGTTTCTCGGGCCATTTATGAGAAAGACCCTCACTTGTAATCGCTCGACAAACCTATCGCGTCTTTGCATGATCGTTTCCTTCTTTGCCCTGGTGGGTTGCGGAGGCGGCGGCTCTGGCTCTCAATCGCCGCCTCCGCCGCCTCCCGAAATCACCTCCGTAGTCGTAACTCCCAATTCGGCTCCTGTGCTGACAGGGGCAAGCCAGTTGTTTACCGCGCAAGTCGCCGGGACCGGTTCGTTCAATGCCAGCGTGACCTGGTCGGTAAATGGCGTCAATGGAGGCAATAGTACTTTCGGCACGATTGTTGGAGGCAAGTACACGGCCCCGGCAGTATTGCCCGCTCCGAGTGGCGTCACGATCACGGCTACAAGCGTGCAGGAGCCCGCTGTATTCGGCTCTTCCATAGCGGTCCTCTATGCGCCTCCGACGTTGAGCTCGATTACGCCCAGCGCAGCGATTGCCGGCCAGCAAATAGCGCTGGATGGACAGTATCTAGAAGTTGCAACGACGGCGATTTTCTCTGGCGCCAATGGCACGAGTGTCTCTCAAGCTGTCCAGCAGATCTCAGACACGGGAGTCACCACTACGGTTCCATTTGGCGCTACGATTGGGCCGGTATACGTGAACGTGACGCCGTTCGTGAACGTTAGCATTTACGAGAAGACGAACTCGATTGCACTGACACGGCTGCCGAACTTGCGGATTAGAACCTCTCTCTTCGGGTCTTCATAAAGTTCCACTGCGGAAACGTGGGTACGCGAAGATCTCGTTCACCTTCTCGCGGACCGGCTGACTCCGTGAGGGCTTCAAATACCGCATCGTCGATTCCATGTCCGAGTGACCGAGCCACTGCTGCAAGGTACGCAGATCCACGCCTGCCCATAGACACCGTGTCGCGAACGTTGCGCGGAACTTGTGGAGGTTTTTCCGTGAAACTACCGAAGTTCTGCGCAATGAGACGGCAAAAATTAAGCGTCAGGAACAGCATCGAATGCCTCGGTATCGCTAGTCCCATTCAGTCTAAGAGTTGTGCCCGAGCCGCTTTCTAGGGATGAGGAGTCGGCCGGCTGGACATATGCCTCTCTCGTACAGATCGTGTCCAAGTCACGGGCAAGCCGGAAGTAACCGTTGTTAACACGCCGATTTCACTCAAAACGCCCGCGCTTGCGTCGATGAGTGAAATGGGGATTTTGCGACAGTTATGGTTGGATTACACTGCGACCTGTTCATCTTCTTAGCGGGGGCTTTCAGTCCTCGCTCCTGGACTCGTACTGCTCGCGGAACTCGGCGGAAACATCACCGTTCAGCAGCAGGGGCATCTGGTTCGAGGAAGGCTCGTCCTAAATACGATTCGAGGAATTGACAAGGGGACTCCGTCAGCCAAAGCTCTTGGCAGTGAGAAGCGAGTTTCGATCTGGCGTGTCGAGGTCTAGTAGAGGATTACGGTTCTAAGCCCCGCCACGCTGCAAGACCCCTGAGGTGCGGGAACGGTTGCTAGAAGCGGCGGAGTAGTAAAGGGAGGCTGTGGGAGAAATCCATGGAGCCTCTGTGAGATAATTCCGGGCGTGAAAAGGGCATGGGCAATATGGCTGCATACCTATGACTGACAGGGTTCCCAGTGGCCTTCTTGTAAGCGGAGCGATTGGGGCTGCGCTAACATTAGGCTACTTGGCGTATTCTCGACCGTGGTATTTCACTAGCCAGACCAATTTGGGCGCAGTCCTCGGTCTTGAAATCCTGATTGTCGCGGTGTGGCTGTATCGTCGTGTCTTTTTTTTGGTCGTGGTTCTCAGCTTTCTACTTGCCGGTTCGAATCTGCAATATGTCACGGGTTGGACGAGAATCCGCTGGGTAGTCCTCTTGACAGGAGCCTTCGTCGGCTTGTTGATCGTGCTGAAGGATGGCGGCCCTCGCTTTCAGCTGTTTGACCTCTTTGCTGTCTTTGGTGTCCTAGGCACGTTCATCTCCGCTAGTGTTTCACGCTACCCCACCGTTGCACTGCTGAAGGGTTTCAGCATGTTGCTGTTGTTCGTATATGCTGGCACGGGCGCGAGAATCGCGGCTACTGAGCGAGAACGCCGATTCGTCTTGGGACTGGTGACAGGATGTGAGGTATTGGTCGGAGCAACTGCACTCTCATATGCTGTTGGTCACAACGCCTGGGGTAATCCCAATTCGCTCGGGGCGTTGATGGCCTTTGTGTCGCCTCTGCTCCTCTGGGGCGCGTTGCTTGGCGGTAGACTCTCCGTGCAGCGCCGGAGGCTCATCCTTTATGTGCTCTGCGTGTACTTGGTATTCTATAGCCATTCGCGTGCGAGCATCGGTGCAGTTCTCGTCTCATCTGGTCTCTTGCTCTTGGTTTTGCGAAAGTACAAGGTTGCCATCGAAGGAACCGTTGTCCTGGTGATAGTGGTTTCGGCGGTCTCCATTTACCGGCCAGACGCGGCTCCTTCCCTGGCTTCCTCGGTCATATACAAGAATGCTGCGACAGGAATTCTCACTTCGCGTACGTCCCCATGGCAAGAAGCTGTCGCTAATATCAGTAACAATCCTTGGTTCGGAACGGGTCTCGGTACGACATCGAATGGCTATGCGCTTGCCGAAGGGCAAGGGATGTTTGCTTCGTACAGCGAGGTGACGACTGAGCACGGAAGCAGTTATCTTGCTGTGCTATCGGGCGTGGGGCTTGTCGGCGCGTTGCCCTTCTTTGTAATGCTGATCATTCTAGTAGTGAAAATCGTCCGCACTGTGTCATGGACGTGGACTTCTAGAATTTCATCCCACCCGGCAGTTCCCCTTGCCATGCTGATACTCGCTGCCATACTACATGCCGCTTTCGAGGACTGGATGTTCGCGGCGGGCAATTATCTCTGCGTGTTCTTCTGGAGTGTTGCTTTCATCTTCGTAGATTTAGCCCCGAAGGGAGCGTCTCATTACGTGTCGCCAAGTGGGACCCAGTTGGGCCAACTGGGTCCCACTCAAGCTACTCATCCCCAGTAAGCGCTAAGGTTTTGCATGTCGCCGAGGCCCCTTAATTACGCAAGCAGACATTGGAAGCTAGAGCCCCGATGAGCAGTATGCCCAAATCTGTCCGGCCCTTTCTCCGATCCAAGATGCCGGAGTTGGACTTACTGCGCGGCGTGGCTTGTTTGATGGTGCTCTTCTTTCACGGGTTCGCGGGTCACTTCAACAGCATTGGGTTGAGTCCGATGCCGCGCTTGTTCGTGCAAACGACGGCGTACGGGTGGACCGGTGTGAATTTGTTTTTCGCGCTCTCTGGTTTCCTGATTACGGGCATTCTCATCGAATCGCGACAGGAGTCGGGTTACTATCGGCGGTTTTACATTCGAAGAGCGCTACGAATACTGCCGCCGTATCTGGCGGTGATCGTGGCTTTGATAATTCTGTCGCAGGCAAGGCTGATCAATCACCCCGCAGGGTGGGCGTTCATCGGTCTCAGCCTGCTATATCTGTCGAACATCACGGATTACTTCGGGGTGCCCATTCAGTATCGGGTGCTCTGGTCTCTTGCAGTGGAGGAGCACTTTTACTTGCTATGGCCGACCTGCATACGGAGACTGAAGTTGCGTGGCACGGCAATCGTGGCGGTTGCGATTTGCGTCGCCCCGCTCCTATGCCGGATGATTTCCTCCCGCCTGGGACATAATCCTTTGGGTTTCGAGACTTGGTTCTGTGCGGACGGACTCGGCATGGGGGCACTCCTTGCGGTGACCGCTAGGATGTTGCGCAAGAGCCGGCTCGGATTATGGTTGTTCGCAGGCGGAGGGCTGCTGCTCTCTGCGGGATGTTACCTGCTCGACCGGATTGTCGGGCATGTAGTCGCGGACGGCTCTTTCCATATTACGGCCTTTAACAGTTTTTGTTGTGCGTGCGTTACCGTCACGTTGTTGCTGGGAAGCCGATTTTCTATTCGCCAGCGTATGTTGGAGTTCTTTGGGGAAATCAGCTACGGGCTTTATCTGGTGCACATGCTGTGCTTTGATTTCTACGACCGCGTGATGCCCAAAATCTGGCCAGCGATCTCGGATGGGCACGGACATTTTGGCCTGATGGTCGTCCGCTTTCTCACGGTGAGTGCTGTGGCGGTGGGACTCTCAACCGTTTCAAGACGTTATTATGAGGATCCGATTCTTCGACTGAAGGGTCGTCTTGCGCCTTCGGAGCAGGGGAAGACAGCCGGTGAACTACCGCCGAAGCTGTCCGGCGTTTGCCCCGCGGAAGATATTGGAGCGCTGAGCATTCCGCCGCCTGACTGGACTGTTCCGTAAGGAAAACAGCACCGGCCTGTCGCGACCCGAGGCCGGGCGGCCCGCATTTGATCCGGCCACGATCACGGACCCAAACCAACATCTGGTGTACAATGCTTCGTCATTATCTTCGACAACATGGCGGCAGCCATAGGTGATTGAGACATGAAATTGTCAAGGGTACGACGGCAGCGAAGCAAGGCTCAGGAAGCGCGCTATAAGGACAAGCGCAAACGGTTAAGTCTCAGGATCACATTGCGGCAGCTTGCGGAGTTTAGCTCCCGGCTGGTGCGTCGATTATTGGCTCTGAGGGCGGGTGCTGGATCTATCCCAGCAAGGGGACCAGCGGCGCACACAAAATCGGGGCTTCGACGAGGGACGTAAACTCAATCCGCTCACCGCACCATGAGAAAGCCTGTGAGCTTTCCCCACAGAAGGATGACGATAACAGTGGCTGCTATTACCAACAGTGTCTTGAGCCATGTGTGGGTTTTCATAATGGATCCAAAAATTGTAGCTCAAGAAACATCCCCACTTTTCGTGACCGGACCCGCGATACCTTCCTAGACAGCCGAGGGCAGGAGATGCGTTGGCCGCTATCGTCCGCGCACATTCCTGGCCGGTGGACAACATGCTGCGACGCCCCAGCGTCAGTTCGGGACGTCCAAGGTTGAACGTAGCCAGCGAGGTTTTTGCCCCGACGTGATACGGGGCCGAAACCTGCGAGGCATTCACAACCAGCCGGACGCCAGTGTACACCATTTTGTGTACTGTGACCGCGAATTGCGGTTAGAGACTGTCAGCACGGTTTTGGCGCAAAAACAAAACCCGCTGATTTTAGCGGGCTGTCGGGGATATAGTTGGTAGCGCTACCGGGAATCGAACCCTTGTCGAAATCAGGCCATAGCACTCAAATTTCGACTGCTTTCGGTTCGGGTCGCATCTGGTCCATCCGCCAGGAATCGAAAGATGAGTGTAATGGGGATGTTTCAACAGTCACCAACTTGCCGTTTGGCGGGAAGGTCGTAGTACTCATTAGCCACCTCCGAGGTGCGCGTCAATCATGACGCCAGTAGAGAAGATCGCCGACCCCCAACCGCAGTAATCGCTCGTTTTCCTACCTTCCCGCCAGCACCGTCATCCCTCCACCCAGCCGCGTGGCAAAGGTAGGCTTCTTCAGCGCATCTACAAGCGACGGCGGCAGCTTTCGGTCAGGAAATCTGTAGGTATAAAACTCGAGATCCGCGAAGAAATCCTGCTCTTCCGACCCCACCAACTGCTGCTCCGGCGTATACACCTTCACAATCGAAGGATCGGCTACGGCCATCCCTAGAAAATTGATCGCGTCCGCGATAGTACGTCCCGTCGGCGAAGCGTAGCGGTAAAGCGGCACACCCTGTCGTTCCGCGAAGGCGGCAAGCGTAACCAAAGGCTGCAGCGCGAACGACTGGTAGTGAATGGCGCGATCGGCGCGAGCCATCTCCTTCGGAAACGCGCCACGCTGATCGATCTCATCGACTCCATCTTTGTAAGCCTGCACGCCAAAGTCGAAGCGCTTCTGGTCGGACGCGACCACGCCAGTCGCCATTGCTCCTAGTCCGCGCCAATAATGATGGTTCTGCCGAGTCCCGCGAGCCCCGGCCAGTTGAGCCGACGCGGGACGCAGCGTTAACTATACGCACCGACCTAGTTCCCTGCAGGTTGGACAGGCACTGTGCTTCTTCCCCGTCCCGTGCTTCCAAATACCAAATCAAAGAGCGGCAAAAACACGTTATAGCTGCTATTCGGAATGTCGTGATGGCTCATGTGATAAGCGCGAGCAAACCGAAATCCGGGAGGGAGCCAGCCGTTCATGTGAATACGCCAATGGATCTCTTCAGTGACGATCACGTAGACAGTCCAACCACTGAAGACACCTGCAAGAATTCCCCAGAGGCCCATCCAGGAAGCAACTAGAAATGCTGGAACGCCGTTGATAACGAACAAGAGAAAAATGTTCAGTGGGGAACTAATGAGCGCCACATGTTCTGCTTCCTCGGAAGTACCGATCTGCGCATGGTGCTCGTGATGTCCACTTCCTAGTGGGCTGCCAGGCCGGTGGAGTAGCCAGCGATGGTAAACGTATTCGGAAGCATCACCCCAGATCAGACCGACTATGAAGCCAAGAACCCAAAGCTCCCAACTGGCATGAGAACGAGAATAGAAGCCCAGCAGCACCGCAGGGTACGGCTCCGCACAAAAGTGAGGCAATTGCGTTCTTTCGCTTCTAGTCACGTCCATGCCCGACGGCGATCTCCGTCAATTCCTTGGATGTCAGCACAGGTAGGTTCTTCTATCGAACTATTATAAGGCGGAGTTTTGCTTGTCATCTGACGTTTCGTTTCCGCAATTTGTGCTCCGGTGGTCGCTGGAATTCGGTGACAAAACCGCGCTGTTCCGGGCCTGAGAATTTTCACTGAGGCCCGGTCGTTGTCTTCGGCCAGTTCGAACTCTCTTAGAACTTCAACTTCAGAGCGAACTGTAACTGGCGAGCGCCGGTCGTGCCGTCGGGGCGGCCGACTTCCGCCGATGACTCGCCGAAGGTAGCGTCGTTGATGAATTGATCCGGTTGCTGGAAGTTCGGGTGGTTCAGAATGTTGTAGAACTCCGAACGGAACTCCAGGCTCATCCGTTCCGTAAGCTTTGTGCTTTTGGCGAGGACCATATCCCAGGCCTTGAACCCCGGCCCGTAGAAGCTGTTCCGGCGTACAGTCCCCGGCCCCCCAAAGAGTGGGAACGTGAACAGGCCGGCATTTGGGCCGGTCACTGGTAGCCCTGGCTGGAACGGAATGTTCACTGGGTTGGTAACGTATGACGCTCTCTGCTGGGCGCCAGTGCCATCGCTATCCACGCCCGACTCGAAGATCTCGAAGGGGAATCCAGTTTGCAGCGTTGCGATTCCCGACCACGACCAGCCTTCGAGCGCCCTTCCCGCGAAGCCCGAACTCAAATGACTCTTGCCGCGGCCAAACGGCAACTCCGCATAGTAGTTCAGCACAACGCGATGGCGGACATCGAACGAGGAATTTCCTTTCTCCCGGTTTAGGAAGCCCGAGTTGGCGGGGAACGGAAACTGGCCCTGTTGAAGCCGGAAGCCGTCGCTGGCGTCATCAATCGCGTGCGCCCAGGTATAGTTCGCGCCAAACGACATGCCGTGGCTCAGTTGTTTGGTCAAAGTGGCTTGCAGTGCATGGCTATTGGAGTTAGCCAGGCTGGCGGACGTGTTGGCGTGAAACGCCGCCGAGTTCTGCACCGCGTCGAACGGCAAGAGACCGAATTCGGCGCCGATGTAGAGATTATTTCCCTGAACCGTCTCATATTGCGGGAGCGCGTTCGGGTTGTCGATGCAGCCAAACGGGTTGTTGGGGTTCGGTTGGGGATTGTTATTGTCGAAGTTCGGATCCGCGCAATATGCGCGTAATTGTGCCACCTGCGCATTGTTCGGTGGATTCCCGTCGACAATCCGATACAGACGGTTCGCTTTGTTGCCGACGTAATTGAGTTCAACAGTAAATCCAGCTCCGATTTGATGCTGGATGCCAAAGTTCCACTGCTGCACGTACGGAACGTGGAAGTTAGGATCTACGGTGCCGGTAAAAATGCAGCAGGTTGCTGCCGGGAAACTGGGAACGGTAGCCGAGGGAGCCGGTTGCGTTCCGGGCATGGGTATATTCGAAATCTGGTCGGCACTCAGCGGCCCAGTGTACCCGGGGTTGCCAATGGTGTTGAAGAAAGCGTTGTTGGTGTAGGGGAACGAAAGTGGCAAGTTCCCCCGGAGATTGCCGGTTATGTTAAAAAACTGGCGGTCGCGAGAGATGCCATATCCGCCGCGGATGGACGTCCTGCCGTCTTTTCGGGGATCCCAGGCAAACCCAACCCGTGGTTCAAATCCTTTCACGTCGTTAGCGTACAAGGGGTTCGCTCCGCCGCGGGTAACCTGCTTAAAGGTAACCGTAGATGGTCCCGTCAGCGCCGCATCACTTGCATTGTAGAGCTGATTACGAACCTCCCAAGGTACACCATCCCATTCGTAGCGCAAGCCGTAGTTTAGGGTGAGGTTCGATTTTAGCTTGAATTGGTCCTGGATGAAGCCGTAGATGTCCCGTTCGCGCAGGCCACGCTCGTCTGTAGGAACCCGATTTCCAGCGCTGGTAAACAGCTGTGTCTGAATATCCTGGTAAACACCGCCGAGGAGACCCCAAACCGCATCCTGGACTACGCCGTTGTTAAACGAGGCCGTATTCGCCAGCGCGGACGCACCGGTCTGCTGGTTGACGTTGAAAGCCGGAGTATCGCGCGTACCGAAGTCGTTGAAGCCATTCTCGTAGCTGTCGTCATATTCCACTCCGAACTTCAGCGTGTGCCGGCCCTTGATCCAAGTGAAGTTGTCGCCTACGGTATAGATGCCGAACGGTCGGAGTTGAAGGTCGGCATCACCCAGGTTGCCGCAACTGATTCCGGCGAATGCAGGAAGACTCCAATCGCGACCGCGTCCGAGAACATCGGGTCCAGCCAAGCCGAGGCTGTTAATGGTATTGATCCCGTTGCACGGAAATGTCTGGTGTCCACGGTTTGCGCTGGCGAAAAGGTCGTTTTGATGGGTAGCGGACAGAGTACTAATCCAGTGGGCGCTCATGCTCTGGTTTAGGCTCTGAGTGGCAACTCCCCCAAGGCCGGGAAGACTATTGAGACTGGCTCCATTGTCATTGGCTTTGTTGGCCAGATAACGCACACTGATGTTGTTGTTCGAATTGACGCTGTAATCCACTTTTGCGAGGTAGTTGCTGGCATTAAGGAGGTCAGGATCGGCGAACAGGTATTGCGCCGACACTCCCTGCTGCACCGCCGGACCATTCGCCGTCGGATAGTAGTTCAGGAGTTTCTGCACCTGCGGGTCGAGCGTGAAACCGAACGCGTTGTTCGGCGAGTTGGGTGTGCTGACGTCGATGCTTATCGGGCCAGCCTGCGGGTCGACATAGGTAAATACGCCCGTTTTGAACGCAGCAGTCGGCACATTCGCAATCGAAATTGTGGACGTATCAAAGCGATTGCCTTCGTAGTTGAAGAAGAAGAAAAGTTTGTTCTTGATTACAGGACCGCCGACCGAAGCCCCAAATATGTTGCGGTTGTAAAATGCCTTTCGCGGAGTTCCCCTGGCAGCGCTGTTGAAGTAGTCGCGTGCACCCAGAGCGTCCCACCGCCCGAAGTAGTACACGTCGCCGTGAAGATTGTTCGTCCCACTTCGCGAGACGATGTCGACTACTCCGAACGAGTTGCGGCCAAACTCAGGAAGATAGTTGTTCGTGATAACGCGGAACTCTTGAGTTGCGTCCGGGTTCAGCGTGGCAAATCCGCCTCCCGGTACGCCCGCATCGTTGTTGTTGGTTCCGTCGAGCTGGAAGTTATTGTTGCGGCTCCGTCCGCCGTTGAGCGAGAACCCTCCGGTCGTGTCGTTCGTATAGGTTGTTCCCGGCGTCAACAGCACGAGTTGATAGGGATCGCGCAGAATCAGTGGCAGGGCTTGCATTTGTTTCTCGTCAATCACGTTGCTCACCTGCGCATCGGTGGTATTAATCGACGCGACCTGGCCACCTTCCACAGTCACTTGTTCGGCGTTGGACCCGACCTCGAGCCTGGCGTTGATGGTCAACGCCTGATCGACGGTCAAGGTCAGTGCCTGGTATTTGACCGGCTTGAATCCGTCCTTTTCCACCGTGACCTCGTAGGGTCCCACGACCAATTCTGTGACGGTATAAATCCCGGCCGCGCTGGTCTCGACTTTGCGGACCGCGTTCGTCGCTGTATTGCGCACTGTGACCTTCGCATGGTCGACGACCGCTCCTGTCGAGTCGGTGACCGATCCGTTGATCGATGCAGTCTGCCCCGCCGCGACAGTGGCGGCCAATAGCAGAATGCAGCCCAAAAAAGACAAAACAAACGTTCTGCGCATGTTTTAACTCCCTTGCTCGTTCAGTGTTTTGGAATTGTTGCGCCTGCAAAAAACAACAACTGGCGAGTGTTCGGTACAGATCCGCCCGTACTGTGTAAGGCAAACAAGAAGCCAAGTCCTTGATCGGCGAAACTGGATTGTTTTCACAAGGGACGGCATCAAAGTTTTGCGTGACATTACGCAAGTTGGTAGGCTTTGACATTCCTTTTACCGGAAGTCATAGACTTCTTCGCAGAATCTGGGAGGATGCGATCTTGAAAAGCGAGTTCCTGTTGTGTGTTCAATCGGTTTGTGAGCGAGTTTGTGTTGTTCAGTGGCGGGCTTCATTCGGGGCATGCAGTCAAGGTGATGCGCGGACGTTTCGCGATGCGATAGAATTGGGCTGGCGGATAGTCGTGCCATTAGTTCCTGGGAGCAAACACCAGACCCACAAGACTCCCCGCTGCGACGGCGGCCATTCTCTTCATGAGTGTGCGACGCCTGTTTGAAAAACTTCATCGTTTGCTACAGGAGAGGGCCTGAATAACAACGCCGCTTCGCATGTGTCCCTCAGCACCGCCATTTTGTTCAAAATTACGCATTGCAAGAAGAGCACGCTTTCACCCCATATATCATGACCTACCGCCGCCCTTCTAGTTGGAGGGGCTCGACGGCTCAGCATGTGTTGACGATGTATTCGACGATCTGCTGAAACGTGTACGGCAATGTGGCCCTGAGCAATTCCTGCGTGGATTGAAGCTAGACCCGGGTAACTTCAATACCGAGTTTTTCGAAGGGCGCAACCGCTGAAGCGGCTGCCCCAATATCGGTAATCAATTTGTCTATACCCTTTGTCGGGCAGAGGAGATACTTGCTGACTGAACCGAGCTTGCTGTGATCAGCTACCACAACCTTCATTTTGGCGTGTTGCACAAGTTTGCGCAGGACCTCGGCTTCGGAGGAATTCGTGCAAGTGAGGCCTTGTTTTGCATGAATTCCGTCGACACCGATGAACATGATATCGGAGAAGAGCGTCTCGGCCGCGCTGTTTGCGATCGCGCCCACGAGAGTGAACCAATTTCCACGTAGATGCCCTCCCGTCACGATCACTTCGATATCTTTCCGATTACTCAACTACTTTAAGACTTCGGACCACTTCGGTCGTCGTGGTGCCGCCGGTCAACGCTACCATTTGTCCCTTGCTGATGAGTTTAGCCGCCGCGAGACCGATGCGACGCTTTTCTTCGGCAAAACTGCTCACCCTGTCCTGGAAGGAACTGTCATTCCGAAAAGGCTCATAGAAGAGTGGGCCAATCGGCACGGCGCCACCGCGGGTGCGCTTGAGCAGAGATCGGCTTTCGAGATCCTCCAAATCTCGGCGAATGGTAGCGATGGATGCGCCAAGCGTCGTGCAAAGCTCGTCAATTACGACAGCGCCGGTCTCCTGCAACCGCTGAATGATGTATTCCTGCCGTGCAATCAGGTTGTCAGTCTTTGGCGGCATATTGCCTAGCCTACAAGATTAATTCCGTCACTGTGCGAAACAGTGGCGCGTAATGATTGAACGATCAGATTATACGGTTGATTATCGAAACTTGATCACAAAGTGTGATACGATTCGCGCGCCGGAATGTCACCCAGCGAAACCGCCGGGCTGGTCACGCCGAAATCAATATCCCGAAATTGGAGATGCTCCAAAGCAGCGGAAGGAAAGCCGATCAATGAGCGCTACGTCGACGGGGATCGCAACCCTGATCGTGGCCGGCGTTACAAACGCCAGCTTTACGGTCCCAATGAAATATACTCGCAAATGGGCTTGGGAAAACACCTGGTTAGTCTGGACGGGTTTCGCGCTCGTAATTCTGCCCCTTGCGGTCACCTTCGTGACCATTCCAAATCCATCAGCGGTTTACCGTTCAGCCCCGCTGGACATAATTCTCGAAGTCTGTGGATTTGGTGCGTGCTGGGGAGTAGCGCAGGTGTTTTTCGGCCTTGCGGTGGACATGATTGGGATTACGCTCGCATTCTCTATCGTTTTGGGAACCTCTGCGGCTGTGGGCAGCCTGGTCCCAATGGTTTCTCTGCGTCGAGAACACCTCAATAGTTCGGCAGGGTATGCAGTCCTTGGCGCAAATGCACTGGTCCTATTGGGGGTGGCGCTCTGTGCTGTCGCGGGAAGGATACGAGAGGGACAGAGCGGGCAGTCCACTTCGCAAAAATGCATATCGCAAGGACTATTGCTTGCTATGTTGTGCGGTCTTTTGGCGTCTTTCATGAATTTGGGAGTCGCCTTC
>Ga0210403_10003444_pt1 | contig 13918 bp, 10 predicted proteins | sample IncBWC19MmetaG_FD_150863 | JGI IMG/M metagenome (GOLD analysis project Ga0210403, IMG submission 150863) | Forest soil microbial communities from Barre Woods Harvard Forest LTER site, Petersham, Massachusetts, United States - Inc-BW-C-19-M | ecosystem: Environmental > Terrestrial > Soil >... | reverse complement strand
TCCTTCGACGTCTGGTCGGGACAATATCAGTCCGTGCGCATCGCGCGAAATCCAAACTGCCGAGCCTGCGTCCGCCGCGATCTTCGCTACCTTGAGGGCGAGGCGCAGCCACACCTGACCATGTGCGGCCGCGATTCGGTGCAGATTCACGAGCGCCGCCGCCAGCTCGATCTTGCCGCGCTCGGAAAGCGCATCGCGCCGACCGTCGCCGAAGTCCGCGAGAACGGCTTTCTACTGCGCTTCCGGGTCCCGCCCTACGAGATGACAATCTTCGCGGATGGCCGCGCGATCATCAAAGGCACGCGCGATACCAGCGTGGCGCGCTCGCTGTACGCGCGATACATCGGCGCGTAGGAGTCCAAGATTTGGGATTTCGGATTTGAAATTTGAGATTTCAGATTTGAAATTTCGTCTCGCCGGATTTACAGAACCACCGATTCCGTGTACTCCCCGAAAACGCGGCGCAGCGCGTCCGAGATTTCGCCGACGGTGGCATAGGCTTCGACCGAGGCCGCGATCGCGGGCATGAGATTTTCGCCGGTGCGGGCGCGGCGCTCGACTTCGGCAACGGCTGCGCCGGCTCGCGCGGAGTCGCGGCGAGCGCGCAGGGCGCGGACGCGCTCGACCTGCGCGCGCTCGAGTTCGGGATCGACGCGCATCGTGGGAATTGGGGTTTCCTTCTCGGCGACGAATTGATTTACGCCGACCACGATCTGTTCGCGGCGCTCCACGGCGCGCTGATACTCGTAGGCGGCCCTCTGAATTTCGCCCTGCACGTAGCCGGTCTCGATTGCGCGCAGCACGCCGCCCAGCGCGTCAATCCGGGCAATGTATTCCTTCGCGCGGGACTCAATTTCGTCCGTCAGCTTCTCAATCGCATACGAACCGCCGACCGGGTCCACCGTGTTCGTGACGCCCGTTTCGTGCGCGATGACCTGCTGCGTGCGCAGCGCGAGCAGCGCCGCGCTTTCGGTGGGCAGCGCCAGCGCTTCGTCCATCGCGTTCGTGTGCAGGGACTGGCAGCCGCCGAGGACCGCGCCGAGCGCCTGAATCGCCACGCGCACAATGTTGTTCTCAGGCTGCTGTGCGGTCAGCGAGCTGCCCGCGGTCTGCACGTGAAAGCGCAGCATCATGGACGCCGGGTCGGTGGCGCCGAAGCGGTCGCGCATCGCGTGCGCCCAGAGGCGGCGCGCGGCGCGGTACTTGGCGATTTCCTCGAGAAGATCGTTGTGCGCGTTGAAGAAGAAGGAAATCCGCGGCGCGAATTCATCGACGCCAAGCCCCGCGGCGATCGCCGCATCGACGTAGGCGATCGCGTCGGCCAGCGCGAACGCGACTTCCTGCGCGGCCGTCGAGCCTGCCTCGCGGATGTGATATCCGGAGATCGAGATCGTATTCCAGGCGGGAAGTTCGGCGCGGCACCACGCGAAAAGGTCCGTGACGATGCGCATCGACGGCCGCGGCGGGTAGATGTACGTGCCGCGTGCGATGAATTCCTTCAGAATATCGTTTTGCACGGTTCCCGAGAGCTTCCGCAAATCCGCGCCCTGCTTCTTCGCGACGGCTGCGTAGAGCACAAGCAGAATCGCCGCGGTGGCGTTGATCGTCATGGAGGTCGAAACGCGATCGAGCGGAATCTGATCGAAGAGCGTTTCCATGTCCTCGAGTGAGTCAATCGCCACCCCGGTTCGTCCCACTTCGCCGGCGGCGCGCGGATGGTCGGAGTCCAGGCCGATCTGCGTCGGCAAATCGAACGCCACGGACAATCCCGTTTGCCCTTTCGCGAGCAGGTAGCGGAAGCGCTCGTTCGATTGCGCGGCCGTGCCGAACCCAGCGTACTGCCGCATCGTCCACAAGCGGCCGCGGTACATCGTCGGGTAGATGCCGCGCGTGTATGGAAATTCTCCCGGCAGGCCGATCGTGGCTTCGATCTCTTGCCCGGCGAGATCGTCTTGCGTATAGACCGTCTTCAGGGGGATGCCGCCAAGCGTGGTGAAGCGCTCCTTCCGCTCCGGCTTCGGAGCGGCTGTTTCAGCGACCTTATCGGCAGGGGGATTCATCGCACACGTCGCGAATCGCGGAACGAAAGAAGGCCAAAAACCACCATCAGCAGCGCGTACCCGGCGCTCAGACCGATGAGCCAACGCGCCGCGCCCTTTTGCCAGGCGCGCCACGCAGACTGCACGGCGGACAGGGAAATCGCGAAAAAGATCACGCCGGTCACTTCGTAGAATAGCTCGCGGGCGGCGCGCCAAAGCGCGCGGAGCGAGTTTCGCCCGGCCGCAAACAGTCCCATTCTTTGCGTTGCCACGCTTCAATTCTAGTACAAAACGTCTGGTTCAATACGGCGCATCTTGAGCGCGCGCACCCCCGAAACTGGCCAAATGGGCAGCCATGGACGGATTGAGCAGCGCCTATCCGGGCGAGGACTTGTTTCCCGATTCGCAGCGACCTACAATGAACTCAGGTGAGTTTTTTAGGGGAGGAATCGTGCAACTGGACGATCATCTAAAACAACTGCTGCGCGAGTTGGGCCATGCGATCAACGATACGGTGTCCGAATCGGGACGGATTTCGGAGGCCATTTCCGACGTGCGCGCCGCGGGATTCGACATTGTGCTGAAGCTGGACGCAACGATCGGCCTGGCGCGCCGCGATGGCGACGACGCCAAAATCACCACCAACGATCGCCGCTTTCTCGAGTCCCTGCACATCCAGGTGGACCAGGAAATCCTGAACGAGGAGCGCGAGACGCCGAAATTTGAGATCACGCCGCAGGACCTGCGCTTCCTGAAGTCGCTGAAAATTACGCTTGAAGACGCGCAATAAAATTCGCGCTCTCCTGCTCGCCGCTCTCATCGCGCTATCCGGCGCGATCGTGGCGGGACTCGCTCCCGAAGCCGCCTTCGCCCAAAATTCCTCTCCCGCTGCTCCGTCCGGAAAAATCATCAAGGCGCGATTCGAAGTCGTTAGCATGCAGTACCAGTCCCTTCAAGTGCGGGGTCTTTCGAATCAGCGCGAACTTCATACTTTTACTTACTCGCCCGCGGTTCGTCCGCAAATGCAAAAAGTGCAAAGTGCCGGCGGCTACAAATATGGAGACAAAGTGACCGTGTGGTACCGCGTGGGCGCGGACGTCGCTTTGAAGGTCAGGGGCAAGCCGTCCAAGCACCGCTGAGCCTCCCGGGCTCGCCATGATTCGCCTTCCTGCTGTCGCCGGCCGGTTTTATCCAGACGATCCGGAGCGTCTGCGCGCCGCCGTCGATTCGTTCCTTGTGCCGGGCTTCGATGAGAAGCCGGAACAGGAAAGAATACACGCGCGCGCCTGCCTCGTTCCCCACGCCGGATACGTTTATTCGGGCGGCGTTGCCGGAGAGGTTTACCGGTGCATTGAAATTCCGAAGCGTGTGGTTTTGCTTGGGCCGCGGCACTATCCGCGCGGCGCACCGCTCGCCATTCTGTCCGATGGGGCCTGGCAGACGCCGCTCGGGATGGTGCCGATCGATCATCTCCTGGCGGAGAAAATTGCCCGCGCCTTTCCTCCATTGCGCGAGGATGACGTGGCACACAGCGCCGAGCATTCGCTGGAAGTGCAGCTTCCGTTTCTGCAGCGCGCCGCTGCTTCGTTCGCGTTCGTGCCGATCGTGCTCGGCGGTGTCCAATGGGACGTTCTCGAAGCATTGGGCCACGCTCTCGCGTCGGTAATCGCCGCGGAACGTGAACCGATTCTACTCATCGCCAGTTCGGACATGAATCACTATGAAAGCGACGCGGTCACACGAGTTAAGGACCGTAAAGCGATCGATCAAGTTCTTGCTCTAGAGCCGCGCAAACTTTTTGAGACTGTGCGCGATGAAAATATTTCCATGTGCGGATACGCCGCTGCCGTTGCGACATTGATTGCCGCGCGCGATTTGGGCGCGGCGCGAGCGGAACTCGTCCGCTATGCGACTTCGGGAGAACTGAACGGAGATTTGCAGGAAGTGGTCGGCTACGCCGGGATTGTGATCGAGTAGAGCGGGCCCGGGTTGCCTCGGTCGTGTAGCGCTCGCCTTCAGGCGAGCACTCGCGGCACATCGCCCGTGCCCCAACATCGGATGCCCGCCTGAAAGGCGGGCGCTACAACGTGTCGCCAAGGCTGCGGAAATTAGTGGTCGTGCGACGCTCGGATTCGTTCGGCCAGCGCGCGGGCGCGTGTGCGGGCAATTTCCAGAAAATGAGAATCCGCGGCGATCTGATCGAGGAGCGGCAAGAGGCGCTCGGGCTCGGGCAGGACGCGGTGATCCATGTCCGACTCGAACTGCATCAGCGCGTCGTTCACGCCGAGGCGATCGAATTTTGCCGCGCGCTGGAGCTCGTCGAAATCCTGCTGCTGCCTCGCGAGGCCCTCGAAAATCTGCATCAGCTGCGTGGCCGTCGAGTTCTCGGTGTAGTTGAAGGATGTTTCGTGAACGTCCGCGCCGCTCTCGTAGCGAAGCGTTTTCTGGCCGAGGTTCGCGATCTTCTTCTGAATATCCAGATTGCCCACCGCGAAATTTTTCAGCTCGCCGGCCAGCTCGAAGATTTGCTTTCGCACTTCGGGGCCGACGTCGATGGGCTGGGGATCGGCATCCTCCTCAAGCTGGCGGATGTCATACGTGCATTTTCCCTGGTCGCTGACTTTGATTTCGATGAACTCGGGAGAGCTGCCCTTGAAAACGCGGCGGTAGCTGACGGTTGCGCCTCCAGGGGCTGCGCCCGCTACCGGAGCGATGAGTGCGCCCACAAGAAGCCATAGGAGCGGAGCGCGTAAGCGATTTCGCTTCATGTTGCTATAGGATGCGCGAGGCCGCGCCGCGGCTGCGTGTTCCGCGAAGGTAGGCCATCGTCGCTTTTGGCGGCCCGCCGGGCGGGGTGTTTGGCGTGCCCATGCGGGCGCGGAATCGTTCGGATTGTACATGGCAGAGGGCCACGGCCAGCGCGTCGGCGGCATCGGCAGGCTCCGGCGTTTCGCTCATCCCGAGCAGCGCCCGCACCATCATCTGCATCTGGGCCTTGTCGGCGTTGCCGTAGCCAGCCACCGAAGCTTTCACTTCGCGCGGCGAGTAGCTGCGCACCGGAATGCCTCGCTGCGCCGCGGCCAGCAGGACCACCCCGCGCACCTCGGCGAGCCGCAGCGCCGTTTTCATATTGAGCGCGGTGAAGACCGATTCGACGGCAACGCTGTGCGGCTGAAACTCCTCGATCAATCCGGTAAGCAAATCGTGGATCTCGCGGAGGCGTTCGGGAAAATGTTCCGGGCCCTTGCGCGTCGCTCGCAGCGCGCCGAAACGCAGCAGGCGGCAGCGGCGGCCGTCGCTTTCGACCACGCCATAGCCGGTGGCGCCCGCAGCGGCCGGATCGACGCCGAGAACGCAGAACGACTCGCCCTTTATGCTTGAGGGAATCGGCACGGCAACGAGTGTACGGCGGGCCGCTGCGCGCGACCACAGTTTTTTCGGTGAGTGTGTTGCAAGGTGGCGCCGGTGTCTCGCTTGTCCCGAGGTAGGGGGGACCGGCGGTTTGCGCTTCGCAGGTGCAAGAAAAAACGCCGGTCTCTCGTACCTCGGGACAAGCAAGCTGCCGGCGCCACGAGGAACTTACTCCGCGGCCATGACCGCTTGCATTTCTTTTTCGTCGATGTCGAAGTTGGCGGAAACCTTTTGCACGTCGTCGTGCTCTTCGAGCGCTTCGATCAGGCGCAGCATCTGCGCCGCTTGCGAGCCCGCGAGCTTCACGTAATTTTGCGGCACCCAGCCGACTTCCCCGGAATCGGGTGTGACGCCGGCCTTCGTCAGGGCCTCGCGCACGGCCTCGAAACTTTCGGGCGGAGTCAGCACTTCCCAGGACTCGCCCTCGTCGCGCAAATCCTCCGCACCCGCATCGAGCACGACGGACAGCATCTTGTCTTCGTTCGCCTTTTCCTTGGCCACGACGATGTCGCCTTTGCGCTGGAACATCCAGCCCACGGCGCCGTTTTCGGCCATGTTGCCGCCGTGCTTGCTCATCATGTGGCGGATTTCGCTGACCACGCGGTTGCGGTTCGTGGTGACCACTTCAATGATCATGCCCACGCCGCCCGGGCCGTACCCTTCAAAATTCACTTCATCGTACTGCTCGCCCTCGAGGGTTCCGGTCCCGCGGGCCAGGGCGCGCTCGATGTTGTCATTGGGCATGTTTTCGTTCTTCGCCGCGAGAATCGCGGTGCGCAGGCGCGGATTCGAGTCCGGATCGCCGCCGCCGACGCGCGCGGCAATGGTGATTTCGCGGATCAGTTTGGTGAAAATTCGGCCGCGCTTGGCGTCGGTGGCCGCTTTCTTGTGCTTGATCGTGGCCCACTTAGAATGCCCGGACATTTGAATCGCCTCTTAGGAACAAGATGGGGGAATATCCCTGCTATTTGCCACGATAGTTTAGCATACGCCCAAGCGATTCGGAACAGCCGGGGCGGGGCCTGGCTCTGTCCAGCGCTTCTGTTGAAGGTAGGGACGACCAAGCGAGCCGAATCTGCAACAGCCGAATCCTTGTAGGGCACGGTTTCAACCGTGCCCTACAAAGATTAAGAGCATTCCAAGCATTTCGAGGTCGCGGAGATCGCGACAAACGCGCACAAAAAAGGGCCGAAGGTTACGGTGCTTCGGCCCCTGCTCATCCCGGCGCGGCTCCTCCACCGGCGGCGCCGGGAAACTCGGCGGCTGGGGAAATTACAATTCTCAGAACCGAACGACGACGCCCGCAGAGTAACGGAAATTATTCCAGTTCACCTGCCCGGCCGTAGCGGGCATGCGCGTAAACAGGTAATCGACTTGCGCGAGGCGGATTCCCAAATGCCGCGTGGCGTTCCAATCGAGGCCGACTCCGGGCGCGGCGGCGAACGTGTTGTGAGTAATAAGTTGCTGGCTATAGCCGGGATTGGTATGAATAAATCCAAAGAGCGCCTGCCCGAACGGAGTGAATTTCGACCGGTGAAACAGCATGATCTTCGGGCCGGCCATCACGGTTTCGGCGGTGGCGTCCACGTCCGCGCTGCCGATGCGTGACGCGTGCACGCCGCCTGCTTCGACGACCCCCGCGAACCAATTGCTGAAGTTCAGCGCGGCCGAGGCCACGCCGCCGTTGGCGTTAAACGTGGACAGTTGCGCGCCCGGTTCGGTATGGACGAGAGAATAGCCGGCAAAGAGATCGACGAAGGTACCGCCATTGCCTTGAGCCGCCGCACTGACGCAACTCAGGCACACCAATCCCAACAGACACACGAATCGTTTCATCATTCGTATCTCCCTATCGATGAGCTGTGGATCCGCGGATTTCGCGGGGTCCGTTTTCGAATTAGAGAATTCAGTTAAGTACGGACGGCGAGCCCGGGTTGGGAAGGATCGTGGCCGCCTGAAACCAACGACCGCTCGAACGTGAAATGAGATGCACGGTTTTGTTACACCGGTTGCCTGCGGCTAAGGTGTGCGGATGCAAAGCATTACAGCCAATGAAATATGGAGTTACAGAAGCGGTTCCCTCGCGTCGCGGGCAATGATTTCGCGAGTCTGGTCCCGTACGCGCACGATTTCCTTCCAGTTCGTGGCGTCGCTTGGCGGAGCAATCGCGGGGCAGATCGTGATCGAGATTTTTCCCGGTCGCGGCAACCACGTACCGTCTCGCAGAACGCGCCGTGCCCCCTCGAGCGCGACGGGCACGATTTCGCGGCCTGCGGCAGCGGCGGCTTTGAACGCGCCCAGCTGAAACGGCCGGACGCCGGCCTGCGCGGTGAAAGTACCCTCGGGAAAAACAAAAACGGATTCGCCGCGGCGCAGCGTGTCCTCGATCTGTTCCGCTTGCTGCAAGCGGGCGCGCGGATCTTCGCGGCGAAAGGCGAAATGGCCGAGCTTGCGGAGAAACGTGCGAAAGAAAGGCATGGCCATCACTTCGGCTTTGGCGACGAAATGATAGTCCGTTCCAAGCGCTCCCATGAGCACGACGATATCGGCGTAGCTGGTGTGATTGGCGACGAGCATGCGCGGAACATCTTCCTGCAAATGCTCGCGCCCATCGACTCGCACGCGCCATCCCGCCACCTTCAGGTACGCGCGCAGCGCCGCCGTGGTCGCGCGCGCGGCGCCTTTGCGCGACGGCCATACGAGGACGAACAGCCACGCGGGCAGAAGCAGGAGCGCAAATGCGGCAATGGCGTAGCAGCCGTAAGCCACTTCGACGGCCCGACCGAGCGCGGCGCGAATTCGCCCCACGCTCGAAGAAGCCGCCAACCGCGCGAGCTGCAGCCAGGCGGGTGGTGCGCCCGACCCGAGTTTGTGGGAGAGAAACCTCTGCTTGGTTGCGTCGCGGCGCAGCTTTCCGCTCGAGGTTTTGGGAATCGCGTTCGGCGGGACGACTTCCACCACGTCCGGCGGCTGGCCGAGCATTTCCGTCACGCGCGCCGTGATCGATTGCGCCAGCCGCTCCCGCGCATCGCGATTTTTTTCGCGAGACTCAGCGACGATCACGAGGCGCTCAGTGCCTACCCTGGGATCGGCCGCGCCGAATGCGACCACGCAGCCCTTGCGCACGCCCGGCACACCCGCCACGGCATCCTCAATTTCATGCGGATACAAATTGTGGCCCGCGTGAATGATGATGTCCTTCACGCGGCCGGTGATGTAGATTTCGCCGCCGGCGCGATACGCGCGGTCGCCAGAGTCCACCCAGCCCGCCTCCGCGCCCTCAGGCAAGAGCGCCGCGGTCGCAGCTTCGTTGCGATAGTAGCCGCGCGTCGCGGAAGGCCCGCGAAACCAGAGCCGGCCCTCCACTCGCTCGCCAGCGTCTTCTCCCCGCTCGTTTACGATGCGCACTTCGTGGCCGGGGACGGGAACGCCCACCGAGACGAACGAGATGGTATTGGAGTCATCGCTTGACGCGGAGTCGGCGGCGCCCGTCGACGAGGGCGCTGACAAGGCTCGGCCTTCGCGCGCGAACGTCTCGCGGTCAAGTCGATCCACTCGCGGCCCCTGGCCCACCGCGGGTATCGTCACCGCGAGCGATGCCTCCGCCAGGCCGTACACAGGCTTCAATGCCTCACGGCAAAATCCGCATGGAGCAAAACGCGCAGCGAAGCGCTCGAGCGTCGCGGGCACGACAGGCTCCGCGCCATTCAGCGCCGCTCGCCACGAGCTCAAGTCAAGTCCGCGGGTTTCTTCGTCCGAGATTTTCGCGGCGGCCAGCTCGTACGCGAAATTCGGCGCCGCGCCCAGCGTTCCGCGGTAGCGATGAAATGCGCGCAGCCACCGCGCCGGGCGCGAGAGAAACGCGAGCGGTGACATCACCACGACCGGCAGGCCAAAATATAGCGGCATGAGCCACGCACCGATCAAGCCCATATCGTGATAGAGAGGCAACCAGGAGACTCCCACGTCGTCGCTGCGAATGCCCAGCGCCTCTCCGATGGCGCGCACGTTGGCCAGCAGATTCGCGTGCGTCAGCATCACGCCCTTGGGATTTCCCGTCGAACCGGAAGTGTATTGCAACAAGGCGAGATCTTCGGCGCGCGCGTGCACGGGCGAGCCAAGCGGCGCGGGAGCATTCGACACAGCCAGCGCTTCGGCCGTCGCGACGCCTTCGAGCGAAGGCACCAGCGGCTTCAACAGTTTGGCCACGCTGGCCGCTTCGCGAAACGTCACCAGAAGACGCGCGCCGGCATTCGCCAGGATCGCCGACTGCCGCTCCGCATACTCCGCAATGCGGTCGGCGCGGAAGGGGGGATAAATCGGGACTGGAGTCGCGCCGGCAAGAATCGTTCCGGCAAAGGCGAGGAAAAAATCGCGCGAAGTCGGAAGCATCAGCGCAACCGTATCGCCGCGTCCGATCCCGCGACGCGCCAGATCGAACGCGATACGCTGTGCGCTTTCGAGAAGTTCGCCGAAGGTCAGCGACTCGCCTTCAGCGTCGTCCTCGTAGAAAATCAGGTGAGTGCGTGCAGCGTCGGCGCGCCCGCGGTACCGCAGCACTTCCTCAAACGTTTCGGCGGACGGAACTCCCTTGGCGCGACCCGTGGATGAAATTTCTGCGGCACGCGCCGCGTGCGTTTCGGTGGGGGCGTCCGCTAGGACAGCCGACACTTCGGCTGCCGCGCCGACCGCCGCGATCAAGCTTTGCACCGTCTCAGCTTCGGTCAGCGCATCTTCGTCCAGCCGCACGCCGAAAATTTTTTCCAGGCGAAGAAGCAGTTCGACCCGCTCCAGGCTGCCGAGTCCCAAATCGCGGTCGAGATGCGACCCCACGCTCGCCGAGCGCGCCGCCGACTCATGCCCCAGCTCGGACAAAAGTCCGCGGACAACTTCCAGCACCCGAGACTCGCTCGAGACTTCGTCGAAATGTTTTGTGGAAGACACTATCGGCCATCCACCATTGTTCATTGTTGGATGAGTCGCCGCGGCGGTACTGGCCCCTGCGCCGCGTAAACGGCCGGGAAGGATCCAATCTGACTTCAGGCTAACACGCGTGGGTGGGCCATTCAAGGGAACACAAATCGTGATTGCAGACCAGGAGTTGGAACAAAACCGCTGGTGCTAAATGCGAAAGCGAACATACTCGCGGCAGGTGTCGCGGAATATTTTGTGGGACTGCCGGTGCGAGCCCTGACTTGTCCTCGCACCGGCCGCGCCAATTAGACTTAGAACGTGAGCTTCAATCCGAGTTGCATTACTCGGCTGCTTCCCGAACCGACCAGCGGATTGCCGGCTGCGACGTCGGGTGTGGCGCACCCGCAGCCGAACGAGCTAGTATTGGCCGCATTACTGCCTAAGAAGCTTGTGTTCGATGAACCGTACGGATTGGCGATATTCGGGTGATTGAACAGATTAAAGAGCTCCCAACGGACCTCCGCGCCGAACCGCTCCTTGAACTTGAATTCCTTGAATACGGAGAAATCCACATTCTTGAAGCCCGAGTCCCGGAAGATGTTCCGGCCCATGGTGCCGAATGTCCCCAGCGCCGGTGGGGTCATCACCGAATTGCCCTTCACGTAGCAGCCAGCGCTGAAAAGCGTGCCGCCGACGCTCGCATCCGCCGCGTGGCTAGTGCACTTGCCCCACAAGCCCGTGTCCGCTGGGTTGATGGTCGTGTATACAGTCGTTGCGGTGCCATAGACGCCGCTAGTTTCTGTGCAACTAACTGAATTGGTCGCGTTAATTTTTGTACTGAACGCACCAACTTGCACAGTGGGGTCTGCAGGCGAGCAGAATGGAATGGAACTCGCACTGGACCTGAAGTCGTTGGTATTCCCGTTGAAGTCCCAGCGATCGGTTAAGTCACCGAGGCCGCTTCCGCCCGAGCTGAAATCGTGCGCGCTCGAACCATCAAACACGAGCCAAGGTTGAGAGCCCTCAACGGTCACGATGGTGTTGAGCTTCCACCCTTCGAGCATCTGGCCATAGCCCTTTTTCCCGGGAATGGCGTAACCGGCCGTGACCGTCAGGCGGTGCCGAATGTCGAAGTCGCTGCTGGCATACTCCGCCTCTTGATTCTTGCTGTTCTGTGGAGGGAGTCCCTGAAAATTCAGGGAACCGTTGTCGAGGCCGTGACCGTACGTGTAGCCAACGGTGAAGTCGAGCCCATGAGAAGTCCGCTTGGTCAGGGTTGCTTGTAGGCTGTTGTAATTCGAATGGGCGTGATTCGTTTGATAGTTAATGATCTGCAGGTAGGGGAATTTGGCGAAGTAGGTACGCGATAGGCCGTTAAAGCACTGGGTGGGGTCTGCATTTGGAATACACTGATTGACGTCACTCATAGCCAGCAGGTCGTAGCCGCCATTGCCGACGTAGCTGACATCCAACGACAGGTTGCTGGTGAAGGAGTGCTGCACGCCGAGGTTGTAATTCACCACGTAGGGGGTCTTGAGATTTGGATCCATGCCATAGAGGGGGCACGGCGATCCAGGGGATATGGGGTTCGGGTTCCCGCTTACAAACACTGGGCCCTGGCATGTGAGGGAACCCTGCGGAAAAACAACGCTATTATTCCACCCGAGCTGGGGGGGCAGGAAGGTGGCTTGGGCAAGATTGATCGTACCAGTGCCCGCATGGCAAAACTGCGCGACGCCGCCGACGACGCAGGCAGTGAAACCAGGCGCCGCGTCCGACCGTACAAGTTCGGCGGCTGACGGGTCTTCAGCGTTATTGCCCAGCGAGTTGTTCGGGGGCCCGTTGTCCATGAACGCCCGCGCAAAAATCGTCGTGTACATGACGCTGGACCCGCCGCGGACCACAGTGGTCCCCTTGCCCGTGACATCCCAGGCAAAACCCACGCGGGGCGAGAAGTTCTTGCGGTTGGGTTTCCAGAGGGTCGGGCCCACGCCCGCCTGGCCCTGCTGAACGATCCCAAACTGGGAATTCGGATCGAAGTTGCCGTAGAGGCCATTGACCTCTTTAATCGGCTGCGCGTATTCGTAACGCAGGCCCAGGTTGAGCATCAATTTCGGCTTGATGCGCCAGTCATCCTGGACGAACCCCGCGTAATGCCACCAGATCATCTTGCGGTTCCCGTTGCCGACCTCGACAGATCCTAGGTTCGGCTCTCCGGCGAAGAAGTCTTCGAGCGGGCAAGACGCAGGTTTACTGCTAATTGTACAATCGGTGAGCCCCGGGGTCAGACCTCCGTTAAAATTGACCTGAATTCCCCTGAAGTCTGTTGTGATTTGGTCGGCCTCGATGTGCGTGAACTCCCCGCCGAATTTGAGGGCGTGATTGCCTCGCAAATACGAGAGACTGTCCTGAAAATCGAAATACGGGCTGGGGCCGGTAACACCGGGGCGGGTACCGTTGGGGTTGCCCAGGCCGCCGGCGTAACCCGCAATCGTGATATTCGGCAACCCACCCCCTATCGTTACGCCCGTATTGAGGGGATAGCCCTTGCCACCACACCCGCTAACCGTGCACAGACCGCCCGAGCCATCTGGGATGATGTTCTGGTCGCCGATGGTAAATCCCTGCGTCAGGCGGTCGTAGCCAAACCGGACTTCGTTCACCACCGTGGAACTGGGGGTCCAAATCCAGTTTTCGACATTGGACCATGAGCGGATATAGATTCCGGATCCCCACAATGGATTCACAGTGGGGTGATCCTGGCCAAACGCCTCATAAAAGCCGATCCACAACATGCCGCTGATCCTGTTCTTGCTGTTGATGGCGTAGTCGATCTTTCCAATTCCGTTGTCGCTGCGATTGACGTTGGGAAATGTAGAGTCGTACAGGGGCACTTGCCCAAGAGGCACGCTCGTGGGAGCGTTCAAGATCAGGCCGCCCGTGCAGGAGGCGGTTGAAGCCGTTGGCTCGGTACACCCGAGCAGATTCTCACTGATCGAGCTTCGGGGCACGCCCTGCTTTTGCAGCGCTTCGATCGCATCTACCATGCTGTTTGTCGGGTCCCCCGTTGACGCGGTTTCGGGCATTGTAAAGACAAATGCGTTCCCGATTAAGGAACGCAGACCCTCGTAGCCTGCCATGTAGAAGAGTTTGTCTTTTTTAATCGGCCCGCCTACCACTGCGCCAAACTGCTTCAACTGGACCGGCAGCTTATCGCATTGAGCCGGAAACGTCGGGTTCTGGAGGCAGGTTCCGTCGACGGGCGCGGCGTTGAAGGTATTGCGCGCGTCCCAGCCGTCATAGCGGCCAAACGCGTAAGCCGAGCCGTGAAGGGTGTTGGTGCCGGACTTGATTCCCACGTTGACAATGGCGCCCGGCTTCCAGCCGTACTCCGCCTTGGGATTTTCCTCAAGGTTGAACTCCTGGATGGCGTCAATGGGCACGATGGTCGCCGCGTCCGTGAAGGCGCTTGGCGCATTGCCAACCTGGCGATCGTCATAGAAACTGACATTGATCACGCCATCCATCATCCAGCTATTTTCATCGGGGCGAAT
>Ga0210403_10003443_pt1 | contig 13919 bp, 11 predicted proteins | sample IncBWC19MmetaG_FD_150863 | JGI IMG/M metagenome (GOLD analysis project Ga0210403, IMG submission 150863) | Forest soil microbial communities from Barre Woods Harvard Forest LTER site, Petersham, Massachusetts, United States - Inc-BW-C-19-M | ecosystem: Environmental > Terrestrial > Soil >... | reverse complement strand
AGGTGATTGTACCTCACGTATCTCGGGCCGCGATTACACGCCATCCAGAGTCGCAGTTCGGGATCAAATTGACGGAAAACCCAAATCTGAGAGGTGCCACGAGCTCCTGTTATGCAGCATTATCGGCACCTCCGGTCGGGTCTGAGTCGTCCAAGTTTCGGCTGGCCGTAAGTGTGAATTTCTCGCGCAGATGGATCCTCTGTGGGTCAATATTCTTCCGGGAAGAATCGGTGCCCGAAGAGCGTTTTCAAGGCATCTATTTGGTGTCCAATGTGCTGGATCGCCAATCCAGGCAGTATCTGGTAGATTCGAGTCTACGGAGGAGGCCAAGATGCGGGTCCGCAGAGTCGTAGTTGAGATGGTACGGCTCGCCGCACTGACTGGGCTATTCGGGGTGCCGCTTTGCGCGCAGGACATTGTCGGCAACTGGCAAGGAACGATAAAAAACCCCGCGGCGGAACGTCGGGTTGTCCTGCAAATCGCCTCGGAGGCCGACGGTGGCTGGAAAGCCACGTTGTACAGGATCGATCAGGGAACCGAAGGCTTCGCCGCTAGTTCTGTGACGCTCGAAGGTTCCACCCTCAAATTCACGATCGACCGAAATAGACAGAGCTTCGAGGGGAAGGTGAAAGCGAACGGCACCGTCATCGAGGGAACGTGGGCGGATTGGCTATTGGCGAGTACGGAGACTCGGACGTTTCCGCTCGAACTGAAGCGCGCGACCAAGGATACCGTGTGGCCTACCGACCCGACCGGGCACACCGTGCAGTTCATCGTCGTGGACAACAACGTAAAACTCGAGGTGCTCGATTGGGGCGGCTCTGGGCGGCCCGTGGTTCTGTTAACTGGTCAGGGAAACAGCGCTCACGTATTCGACAAGTTCGCTCCGAAACTTACGAGCGCGTATCATGTCTACGGAATTACTCGGCGCGGGTACGGCGCCTCCAGTACTCCCGAACTCACCAAGGAGAACTACGCGGCCGATCGACTCGGTGACGACGTGCTAGCGGTGATCGATTCGCTCAAACTCAACCAGCCGGTGCTGGTGGGCCACTCTCTCGGCGGAGAAGAGCTGAGTTCGATGGGGTCTCGACATTCCGAGAAGATTGCCGGGCTGATCTACCTGGATGCCGGCTATTCGTATGCGTTCTATGACCGGCTCGCACCTCGGAATTTGCTCGAGTCGAAAAAAGAAACTGGAGCCGTTGCGGCCCGGAGGCCATCGCAGTCATTCGGCAGACTCCCGACACCCGAGCCACCTACCGCTGCGGCCCACGCGCAGACTACGTTCCCGACTGTTCAGGAGGCGATCCACGCGGGAATGCAGAAATATACCGATATCCCGGTCCCTATTCTTGCGATTTTTGCGGGGTCAGCGCTCTGGTTACAAGCAAAGGCTTTTGAGACCGGCTTGCCGTCCGCTCGAGTCGTTCGATTGCCCGATGCAACTCATTACGTCTTTCAATCGAACGAGGCGGATGTTCTGCACGAAATGAACGCTTTCATCGATAGCTTGCCGTCACGACCACAATAGTCCACTCGCGCTTTTGCAGCGGGAATCCATGTCAGGCAACTGGCCTGATGTCGCGCATTGTCGGAAATCTGCAACTCTCGCATTCCTACTTGCAATTCGTTTTGATCATCCAGTCGTAACCAGCCATCGCGTCATCGATCATACGAGGTAGATCCTCCGCCAGTAGGAATCGATCCTTTGTCATCTGCTGAGCAGCCAGGGTGACCTTTCGAAGATAATCCTCGCGGCTCGCGTAGCGTTCTTCGATCGATCGCCGCGAATCGCCGGTCGTAGTGCGCGCGGCCTTCGTGCAGGCGAATGGATGAAACGAGCCGAACTCACCGAGCAGTTGATCGGCTGCGCCGATCGAGGCGCTGCGGAAATTCCAGCCGCCATATGTCCCGACAGGAACCTCGACTGCCGGCATGCGAATCCCCGCCCGGCTGTTACCACCCTCATCCACCGTGGGAATCAGGCCGATGAAGGGCTTGCCGATCTTGGGCGGCTCGTAGACGACAATGCCCCTGTCCCATTCCGGTCCAAAATCGAGACGGTATGTTTGTAAGTAGGGCACCGGGAAATGGACACCGGGGATCACCGGCCATCCTGCTTTCTCGGTCGGGACTAGAGTGCCGTCACTAATGTGAGGAAAGCGGCTGGGCGGTGGGGGCGTTCCGTCGATCACCCACGCATCCAGGTCCTTCAGCAACGCTTTCACGATTGAGCTGCGATCTAGCGGGTTGCCCAGCGCGGCCGCGCCCTCCGGCCTCACAAGCGGCCCGGAAAAATGTGGACCGGAAGCGACGGAATAGATGCGCGAGTTTGCGGGAGGTTCAATATCGCCCTTGCCCGCGGGGTCGGTGTGGATCAGCGATCCTGCGCGATTGAAATATTCCGAGTTGCTGAGGATATGTAGGATCTTCGGCGCGACTTTTCGCGCTTCGGCGCGCCCGAGCAGCGAACCGGTCTTGCCGGTTTCCGGATCTGTCTCTGGCCCATCTGTAAACGGAAACATGTCGACCGGGTAGAAGATGTTGAAGAACTCCTCGGCGTCCCTGGATGCCTGTGCGAAACGATGATTGAATGAGCCGCGGCCGGCCCCGCCCACCTCGTCGATGACGCCATCGAAAACCTGTTTGCCGTGCTCGTCTTCGTTGAAGCCTTCATAGAGGAAATGCCGCAGCAGCCGTCCACTCTGTGACACGCCCCATCCGTAAGCCACGCGAATGCCGTGGACTGGATTGTTGTCGCCCTTCTCATACTTGAGAAAACTGATGACGTCGCGCGTGCCGGCCAGTCCAGTGCCCACCACGCGCGGATCGCGAGCCCGATAAACCACGTCGTAGATGTGGCCTAGTTCGAAGCCGCCGTCCACGGCGACGCTGGCATCGCCAGCAAAATGCCACTTCGCGCGAGGGACCAGCCGCGGCGGATCCGCAGCACGCTCGCGAATCGTCATGAAATTCTCGGGGCTGTCGGGATTTTCAATCGGATAAGCGCGGTGATTGCGGTCCGCCAGAGGCTGCGTCATGGAGCCGTCGTTCGGAATGAAGTTGCCGCGGACCAGACCGGTGATGGGCTTGCCGTGATCGGTGGCAATGGGCATATCCATCCGCATTTGGCCCTCCGGCACATCCCACTGCCAGCCCATCCACAAAAGAGTGTAGCCCTGCTTCATCAGAGCGCCGTCGCCGAACTCCGCTTCCGTGGTGGGATCGCGACTCCCCCGAGCGTTCTGGAATCTCTGAAGCATACTCTTCCCACCTCGATTCCCGACCTCATATAGTAAGCGGCCATTCCCGCGGGCCGCATCCACTGGTTTGAGCAGATAGAAATCGGCAGTCAACTCCACTTCGCCCCGTTGGTTGCGCGGCGCCAGTTTAAGATCGACGATGTTCTGGTTGATCGGCAGGTCTGGATCGAGCGCAAACTCGACCTTCCCCACCAGCCGTTCGTATGGCCCGGCTGCTCCAAAGGATTTGCCGCTGAGAACGGCTTGGCGTCGATCGACACGAAGGTTCACGACACGCGCCTGAAGGCCTGTGGAAAGGGCGGCGACGAATAGCGCCCCTGTTGCTACAAACTTGAGTCTCATCTAGCGTCTCCTTCGGGCACGACCTCGAGGGTAGCTGGATTATATCTTTTCGTACGAAAAGCGGCAGAGGGGCCAGTTGCGCGAGCCGTGGAGATGTATCACGAGGCAAGAAGTTGACCGCCCGGCGTTCTTGCCCGTTAAGTGGTGTTATCGGTAGCGGCTACGACTTAACCGCGTCGTACATCAAGGGCTTCGCACGCCAAGGGTTCAACTCTCTCACTGTTCGTCATCGCAGCGTCGGAACGAGCCAGAGGTACAGCTTGTGGCTGAGGGAGTATTCTTCCGCCTGATCACCGACGTAGGCTTGCTTATCTGCCTTCCAGTCGCCCATATCGAAGGTGTTGGAAACAACCCGCGTGCCCGGCTTCAAGTCCGTCAGAAGCTTGGGGCGGAGCTTTAGGTTGATGCTCGAGAGCAGAAACAGCGTGACGACGGTCGCTTCGTGAATATCGGCTTTGAACAGATCGTTTTCTTCGAATCGCACAAGACTTTCGACTCCGGCTTTCTTGGCGTTCTCCCTCGCTTCGTTGATGCGCACAGGGTTGATGTCGATGCCCACGCCGTGCGCGCCGAAATCTTTGGCGGCTGCGATCACAATGCGGCCATCCCCGCAGCCGAGATCGTAGACGACGTCCGTCTTCTTCACATTCGCAAGCTGAAGCATCGCCTTAACCGCCTCTTCGGTGGTGGGCACATAGGGGACGTCCGGCAAGCGGCTCGGCTGCGCTGTTTGGGCGGCGGCAACCGCGAGCGGAAGGATCGCCAGAAGGAGGTAGCGACGCAGTCTTCGTGCAAGCATCTGATCACCTCTGGTTTCGACAATATCGAATCCGGCGCGCGAGGCCAAGCCTGGCCCTTGGGACGGCGCCTCCTCGGGGCATGCTTCCCTTCCTCAAGGTGCGCGCTAAATGATATAAGTGGCACTTCGGGTGTTAGCGAGCCTTAAAGGAGCTTTAGATGACAAACGCACCGCAAATGAGCCGAGCGCAGATCCGCATCGATCGCAACCTGCCGCTCGCTAGCCAGCCAGACAAAGGCCACAACCGATGGCATCCGGACATTCCTCCGGCGCTGCGCATCGCACCGGGATCGTTTGTGGAACTGGAAACGCTCGATGCGGTGGACGGTCAGATCAAACCTGGAACCACGGCCAGTGATTTGGCGGTCGATCTCAACCGGGCCCATCCGCTGACCGGCCCGGTGTACGTGGATGGGTCCGAGCCCGGGGATCTTCTCGCCGTCCACATCGAAAGAATCGTGACGGCCACCTCCGCGTTTACCGCGATTCTTCCCGGCTTCGGCTATCTCCGCGACCTGTTTCTAACACCGTTCCTGGTGCATTGGGATCTGACTGGCGGTTACGCTACATCGAAGGATCTTCCGGGCGTGCGCATTCCCGGAGCGCCGTTTATGGGAGTGATGGGCGTGGCGCCATCGCACCAATTGATGCAGCGCATCGTGACGCGCGAAGCGGAACTGGCCAGCCGGGGAGGCTTCGTTCTGCCTCCCGATCCTGCGGCGGCGGTGCCGGCGGAAGCGGCCATCGCCACGCGGGCGCTTCGCACCATCGCGCCGCACGAAAACGGCGGCAACTTCGATATCAAGCAACTGGTGGCGGGTTCGACTCTTTACCTGCCGGTTTATGTGCCAGGTGCATTATTCTCAGTCGGCGATACCCACTTTGCCCAAGGCGATGGAGAAACGTGCGGGACCGCGATCGAGACCTCTTCCACGTTCGTCGCAAAACTGGAGTTACTGAAAGGCGAGGCGACGCGGCGGAATCAGATCGATCCGTCGTTTGCGTATACAGCGCAGGCGAGTCCGGAACGGCGCTTTTACGTGACCACAGGGATTTGCGTTCGTAAAGACGGGCACAACGAATCGGAAGACTTGAATGTCGCGTGCCGAAACGCGCTGCTCAATATGATCAACTACGTCGCCGATTGGCGGGGATACAGCCGGGAGCAAGCGTATGCACTCACCAGCGTCGCAGTGAACCTGCGGGTGAGCCAGGTGGTCGATGTACCGAATCTGGTTGTATCCGCATTCCTGCCGCTGGATATCTTCGAGAGCTGATCGCCTGCATCGGCGATCACAACAGGCTTGTCGATGCAACCAAAGCGAGCCTCGGCCCTGGAGGGGATGCAGCACCAACCCGTTAAAGGTGTAGTTGTAGGTCGCTATCTAAGAACTTCCCAGACCTGGACTTCCATTCGGAGACGCCCATTTCAACGGAATCGGCGTTACCATCCGAGCAGAGTCCTGTAGGTAATTGCATGACACGAGTTTCTTGGATCATCGTAGTCGTCGTCCTGTCAAGTTTCGCAGGCGCGGCGGAGTGGCCACAATTCAGAGGACCCAATTCTTCGGGAATAGGTGACGGCAAACCACCCGTTGAGTTTGGTCCGAGCCAAAACGTTCTTTGGAAAACGCCTGTCGGATCCGGGCTCTCGTCGCCCATTGTTGCGAAGGGACGCGTTTTTCTTACCGATTTTGATCGTGTGACGAAGCAACTGGCGACTGTGTGCATCGATCAGGGTACCGGCAAGGTACTGTGGCGGCGGACCGTTGCGCCACCAGAGATCGAAAAGGTCCACGAGATCAGCAGTCCCGCCGCGCCCACGCCCGCCACCGACGGAGAACGCGTCTACGTCTACTTCGGGTCTTATGGGCTGGTGAGTTACGACTTCGATGGGAAGCTGCTGTGGGAACGGCGGCTTCCTATCCCGCAGAACATCTACGGCGCGGTCGCTTCACCGATTGTCGCCGGTGACCTGGTGGTGCTCAACCATCAAGGGAAAGACGCTTATTTGCTCGCCGTCAATCGCCGCGACGGCAAGACCGTCTGGAAGACGGACCGCTCGAAGTTTCAATATGGATGGTCGACGCCCGTGTACTGGCGCCACGACGGGATTGACGAGATCCTCGTGCTCGGAGGCGACTTTGGGCCGAACCAGCGGCTCATGGCCTATAATCTCGCGGACGGAACGGAGCGCTGGTGGGTGGCAGGACTTCCGCCATGCGGGAAGAGCACGCCGGTCATCGGCGGCGGGATGGTATTCCTCGCCGCGCCCGACATCATCATGGATGTCGAAGCCGAACAACGAAATCCTGAACGAGCCGCGCAACTCTACGCCAACAACGCCTCTCGCGTAATGGCCATTCGTCCCGGTGGCAGAGGTGAAGTGAACCAAACTCATGTCGCGTGGTCCGAGCACAAGGGCACGCCCGGTGTTCCATCCCCGCTCTACTACAACGGTCGCGTCTATACGGTCCAGAACGGCGGGATCATTTTCTCTCGGGTCGCAAAGACCGGCGAGTCGGTTTTCAGCGGACGGACGGGAGCATTGGGATATTACTACGCATCACCAGTCGCCGCCGACAACAAGATCTATCTGGCGTCCGAGGAGGGCGAGGTGGTTGTGCTGGATGGCGGTGAGGAATTGAAAGTCCTGGCCCGAAACAAGCTCGGCAGCCAGATCCTGGCCACACCAGCAATCGTCGACGGGAAAATCTACGTGCGAACGGGAGACCACGTTTACGCCTTCGGACGTTGAAGTGGGAGCGGAAGTCCGTTAACCAACACTCGGCTGGAAATGGCGTTGCGGGAATCCCGGGCGGCGGGAGCGTTATCCACCATTATCGGCAGCGAGTTAGCCACAGTGGAAACGGGCCGCGCGGGCACGGAAAGACACCGAGCTACAGTTGAGGCTAGGCCGAAAGCGCCTGGGCTATAGCAGCAACGCATCAATGCGGTGCGCGTGTACCATTTCTTCGCTTGGGGAGGAGGCGAAGACCGTGAACCGGCCGTCCTGTGAGGCGACAAGCGCGATCGCGTCACGCTGATCGTGGACGAACTGTGCCGCCGACAAGTGGCGGGTGCCCCCGAACTGTGCCGGCTCGGCAATCACCGGGCTCCCGCCTTCGATAGGCTCGGTGACGACAACCTGGGCCACTTGTGGAGAATCTTTGCGGCGGACGATCTTGGCCCCGAATGCCAGCAACTCGTAATCTGCGGTGATCAGCGTGGCGCCATCGACGGCAGTCAGCCCCGCTATTGCATCTACGGCGCGGGTCAGAGCATCTTCCCACCGGCGGCTTGGTTTGGCCCCGGCGTCTTTTCGCATCAGATCCGCAAGGCCGGAGAACGCGGGTGCAACCGAATACGTTGTTACGATTGCGGGGATGCGCGACCTCCTCGTTCTTTTGCTTCATTTGACGGTCACTATGATCCGGCTGGCGAAACCCGGCGGGGTACGTAGTGTGATCGCCGAATCGGTCCTGATCTGGCATCAGCTTCTGATCCTGAATCGCGGCCGCAAACGCGCGCCTAATCTGCGTGCCGGAGATCGCATCATCGCGGGTTTGTGTACTCTCTTCATCCGCCGGGCCCGCATCCTGCGCTCCGCAATCGTCTTGAAGCCTTCCACACTGCTCACTCTTCACCAAGTCCTGACAAGTCGAAAGTATCGCTTGCTGTTTTCGTCGAAGTGCGGCCGTCGTCCAGGACCGAAAGGGCCGACCAAAGAGCTCATCGATGCCGTCGTGGAGACGAAACGTCGAAATCCCACCTGGGGATGTCCCCGAATCGCTCAGCAGATCGCTCTGGCTTTCGGCGTCGAAATCGACAAGGACGTGGTTCGCCGCATCCTGGCCGATCGTTTCCGGCCGGAATCGAATGCTGGAGGTCCGTCCTGGCTCACCTTCCTCGGCCACACGAAGGACAGCCTGTGGAGCTGTGATTTGTTTCGTTGCGAGTCCGCAACTCTGAGCACGTATTGGGTTCTGGTCGTGATGGACCAATTTACCCGGCGCATCGTCGGTTTTGGCGTCCATCGCGGCATCGTTGACGGTACAGCGCTGTGCCGGATGTTCCAACGAGCGATTTGCGGGCGTGGTCTGCCTCAATACCTCAGCTCCGATCATGATCCTCTGTATCGATTCCATCAGTGGCAGGCCAATCTTCGGGTGCTCGAGGTGACCGAAATCAAGACTGTTCCCTACGTTCCGCTATCCCACCCGTTCGTCGAGCGGCTCATCGGCACAATTCGGCGTGAGTTTCTCGACCGGACCCTGTTCTGGACTTCACCAGATTTGGAGACAAAACTCATCGATTTCCAACATTACTATAACGGTCATCGGACGCATGCCGGATTGGAAGGACGGACACCACAGCCGAGTGCGGCCCGTCCTGCACAGATCCTCCTCCGCTCCTACCGGTGGCAGAAGCATTGCCAAGGGCTGTACCAGACTCCCATCGCAGCATGATCTATGAATTCGCCATGGACACGCGTGGACGCGAGTACTTGAGGCTCTCTGTACGTGTTTCTGTGCTACAAACAATCCGTGAGTGGTTATTTATTCGCTATTGTTCTTGCCCTTTCCTCGACCCCGTCCCTATTCGCACAATGCCCGTCAATGGGTACAGAAACGGAGGTCCGAACGTTGCAAGGCCGCCTTATTTTCCACGACGGGATCGAAGAGTGGTTTGAGCTGAAGCTAGACCAACCGCAGTGCGGGGAATCCTCCATCGAGCTATTCGAGCAAGACTCGAACTCTTTAGCCATTCTTCGAGGCTGTCGTATCAAATCGCAGGGCGCGCTTATTTTCTCGGCCAGAGGAAACATCCGCCAACTTGTGGAACAAATCGAGGCTATCGGCCGGTGCGCGCACAAGGCGCCTTTCCCGGATTTTTCCCACGTCAAGCCCGACAGCGCAATCCGCGAGTATCGTGTCGAAATGCATCTCAATGGGAGTCATCCCATCCACTTCCGCGTCTCGCAGGCGGGCAAAACTCTTCGGCCCTGGCAAGCATACGCGAGTTACTTCCTCACAGGAGGCTTTCTTCTTTACGGCTTGTGTGCAGATGGTTTCGTTGTCGATAAGGTCTTTGGAACGCCTGAGGCTAACCCCGCACACTTTGAAGAGGCGCGAAGCCCAACCGACATGGCCATGTTTGATCTCGACAGAGCAGCAGGGTTGGGCAGGAAGGACCCAGACTTGGGATTTACCTGCGTCCGGCCCTAACCACGAACCTGCTCCCGAGTTCGAATCGCAGTCCCTCATTCGAGCGAGAATGCGTTTACTCCCGAACTGACAATCACCACATACTGCTTGCCGCGAGATACATAAGTGATCGGATTGGTGTGCGCTTCGGCATCCAGCCTGGTTTCCCATAATGTTTTACCGGTCTTCGATTCGAAGGCGCGGAAACGCCCATCGATGGTGCCGCCGATGAAGATCAGTCCACCGGCCGTCGCGATGGCTCCGCCTTGCCCGAAGGCGCCGGTGTTATGGATTCCCTTCGCTTCCATCTCATCGCTGGTGCCCAGCGGCACTTTCCACGCGATATCGCCGGTATTCGCGTCGATCGCCATCAAATGCGCCCACGGCGGCTGCTGGCAGGGAAGCTGATTCGCGGGATCCCAGAATCGGGAATAAAATGTTCCCCGTCCCGGCAGCGGAGTCGAGCGCCGATACGCAACCACATCGCCCTCCGGGGATTTGTCCAACCGGCCGAGCCCCGCAACGTCGCGTGTATTGACGAACACGTAGCTGCTCGTCGGGTCGACCGCGACGCCGCCGTAGTTCGCCCCGCCCTGCTGTCCTGAGAAGATTACGCGATACTCTGTGCTGCTGTATGGAGTATACGGACCCTGGTTATGAATCCCGCCCATCTTCTCCACGAGGTCGCGGCAGAATTTCTCGTGGTCGGGTTCGCCTTTGAATACTTCATCAGCGGTGATACTCAACCGTGCGAGCGGCGGAGGCTTCACGGGGAATGGCTGTGTGGGCCAGGTCTGCTCGCCGGGCACGTCGCTCTGTGGAACATGCCGCTCTTCGACGGGATAGATCGACTCGCCCGTTTCGCGATTCAGAAAAAACATGAGGGACGCTTTCGAGACGGCAACGATAGCCGGGGTTTTCTTCCCATTTCGCACTACGTCAATGAGCGCAGGCGCGGCCTCTGCGTCCAGGTCCCAAACGTCGTGATGGGTGATCTGAAAATGCCACCGCAGTTTCCCGCTGTTCGCATCCAATGCGACGATCGCCGAGGAAAACAGGTTGGAGCCCGGGCGGCCGCCGCCGTAGTACTGCGGCGCTGGCTGTCCGATAGGAATAAACAGCAGTCCGCGCTGCACATCGACGCTGATCAATCCCCAATTGGCCGGCGATCCGACATGCTCCCAAGCATCCTTGGGCCATGTTTCATAGCCGGCTTCGCCAGGATGGGGCAGCGGATGAAAGGTCCACATCAGCTTTCCGGTTCGCACATTCCACGCTCGAATATCCTGCGCCGGCCCGTCCTGATTATCTTCCTGCCCTTGCGAACCGGTGATGATCAGATCCTTATAAATCACACCGGGCGAGCTCATGTGATAGGGCATGTTCGGGAATTTGTCCGCGACGCCGATGCGCAGATTCACGATGCCCTCATTTCCGAATCCCGGCACGAGCTTTCCGTCGAGTGCATTCAGCGCGATCAGCTTTCCATCGCTGGTCCCGGCGAAAATTTGCGGCACGCTTTTCGCATCGCCCGGCCAGAGCGTCACCCCGCGAAGCGGAGCTCCGGCGCGCCCCAGATCGTACTTCCAGATCTCACGCCCCGTATCGGCTTCGAGCGCGACGATCGTGTGCTGAGCGGTGGGAGCGAACAGCACGTTGCCGATGACAATCGGCACGGCTTCGGTGGTAGGAATCACGCGCTGCGCGCCGCTGCGTTTCGTCGCGTCGATTCCGTACTGCCAGGCCAGCTTCAGCTTCCCGACGTTGGTCGCGTTGATCTCGGCGAGCGGGGAATACCGCTGCGCGCCGCCGTCGCGCCCGAATTCCGGCCAATCGTTTTTCAGATCCACCTTCAGCGAGGTGATCCGAGGCTCCGCTTTTGCGGTCGCGCCATCTTTCGCCATTGCCGGCGCCGCCGATGCCTTGCCGAAGTTTTTGGCGAGATAGGCGACGATCTGTTTGAATTCTGCATCCGTACCCTGCGCTCCCCGGCCCGCCATGGAATCGACGACACTCCGCCACTCCACTTCGGTGCGCGACGAGTCCACCGCCGTCTCCAGGCCATGGCAGCCTGAACAGACGCGCTCGACCAATGCTTTGCCATCTCCATCCGGGAGTTTCACTTGACCTTGGGCAGTCAACAGGGCGCAGGAGAACACGACAAGAACGAAACGCATGCAGAGAATTATAGCGTCGGATGACGGAAGTGATGTCGAAGGACACTTTATGAGACGGAGGACCAGAGTGAAGTGCACAGGCGCGTATGTTAGCATTTCTCCATGCAACCCCATGGCGATCCTGTGCTCTTCCAGTTTCTTTTCTGGCTCTATTCGCATTCGACTTTTTATATCATGTCGTTGAGTTTGATCCTGACCGGTGGCGGATTGTTGTACAGGAAACGTCGGCTCCTCAGCCTTTAACCCTTCGGACGAGCGGACGCCGGGTGCATCATCAGGCGCAAAGGACAATTCATGCGACTTGAATCCCTCCTCTCCCCTGAAAGTGTCCTTAAAGTATTGAGTCATGGCCTTGTAGCGCGCGCACTCGTGCGTGCCGCGTCGACAATCCTGTCGACGCCAGGGTCCGCGCTCAACGGACGTGGTGTCGAGATGAGTCTCGACACGGCCCGCACGAGTGCGGGCGCTACACTTTCATTGGTGATCGTGAGCCGAAGGATCGTCCCCAACTTGCTGGCGGGTCGTTTGTTACCCGATCACAAAACACACCGGTTGCTGCTCCCGTTTTTGATCCCGATATACGACGTCGCTTCGCTATATAATCGCTAGCTAAGGAGAGTCATGAAACTCCGCAGACTGATCGAATTCAGCAGTGTTTTCCTTTTGGTGGTCGCGTCCGTTTGTGCCCAGAGCGCTGCCCCTGCTCACGCGCCAACTCCGAAAGCGGGCGCAATTCCCCGTGCCTCAGACGGGCATCCCGATCTCACGGGCATCTTTACGAACGCGACTCGCACACCGTTCGAGCGCCCCGCTGTCTTTGCGGGTAAACCGACGATCTCGGATGAGGAAGCGAAAAAGTGGGAAGCCAGAGAGAACGAGCGCTGGGAGGAAGGATCTGACATTGACGGCGGCCGGCCGGTCACGATCCAAGGCGGCGCTTACAATGTTCTCTTCTATGACAATGGAAACGAATTGGCGCGGATCGGCGGTCAGAAGCGGACCTCGATGGTGGTCGATCCACCGGACGGCAAGGTTCCTCCGATGGTGCCGGAAGCGCGCGAGCGCTTGGCGCGGCGGCGCACCGCTGCCCCCGGTTCCGTCAAGAGCCTTCCCACCGACGCCCGCTGTCTGACCGGGAACACTCCCTCGGTTCCGCTGGTGCCCGCGCTCTACAACAACAACATTCAGATCGTGCAGTCCGCCGATTCCATTCTGTTCGAAGTGGAGATGGTCCACGAAGCCCGCATTGTCCATATGAACGCGAAACACGTGGACGAAAAAATACGCAAGTGGTTCGGCGACTCCATCGGACACTGGGAGGGCGACACCCTCGTGGTGGAAACGACGAACTTCGACGACCACACCCATTATCGGGGTTCGACGGCGAATCTGAAGGTCACCGAACGCTTCACGCTTGTAAGCGACAAGACCATTGAATATCGTGCGACTTTGGAAGATGCCTCCACGTGGACGAAGCCCTGGTCGATTGAATTGGCACTTAACTCCGTGCCGGGGCCGCTCTACGAATACGCCTGTCATGAAGGCAACTACGCGATTCTGGGCATTCTCGGCGCGAAATAGCGACCTCTAAAGGTTTGAAATTGATCCGAACTGGCCGACTGGATAAAGCCTTCACTGGTTGCGGGGAGCGATGTTGACTGAGCTAGCCGAACAGTTTGTAGCCGCCTCTCGTCCGACCCGCGCCCGCTTCGTCGGCAAAAACTCTCATCGCATGATGGTTTCCAAATGCCTTCGTGGGGGGAGATTCTACGACGAGCTGGCGAACGCGCGTGGCGACTATGGCTGAAATTGTAGATGCACGATCCACACCCGCGAACAAGGGTGCGTCGTAACACCTTTGATTCACAAGGATACAAACGTGAGCTAGATCAAGAGCACTTGACTGAAAAACAAGAGGTCCAAAATCCTGTCCTCCAAGTGATTGATTTAGCTGGTCGGGCCGCCGGGATTTGAACCCGGGACCTCTTGCACCCCAAACCGAACTCGCTCACCGCGACAAGATGTCCATTTCCAAGCGCTTGCAATTATTGGACATGGCCGTGAGCAGTTGAAAGTTGTAGATACTTATTGAAGTTGGAGGCTCCTACCAGCTACATTTTGACTACAG
>Ga0210403_10003441_pt1 | contig 13924 bp, 13 predicted proteins | sample IncBWC19MmetaG_FD_150863 | JGI IMG/M metagenome (GOLD analysis project Ga0210403, IMG submission 150863) | Forest soil microbial communities from Barre Woods Harvard Forest LTER site, Petersham, Massachusetts, United States - Inc-BW-C-19-M | ecosystem: Environmental > Terrestrial > Soil >... | reverse complement strand
GGCTGGAAGGCCAGCATCACGATAAACGCCAGCAGGAAAACCAGCATCAGCCGCTTTTCGTTGCCGGGCTCGTGTTGTGGATTTTGAATGTCTGGCAAAGTTACCGTTTCCTCAGATCGCGCCGTGGGTTAAATCTGTATGGTTCAAGCTACTCAGTTTGGGATTTTGGATGGCGCAGCGCTCCGGCGGAAGCACCGTGGAAGAGCGGCGCTTCAGCGCCGCGTCAGCCTCCAGATAAGAATGGGGCTTGAGCCCCTGAGGGAAGTTCGTCACTCCTTCATAACCTGCGCTGATTTTCACGACCGGATCATATCCCCCCAGCGCAAACGGATGACAGCGCAGCAGGCGCAACAAAGTCATCCCGGAGCCGCGCAGCGCGCCGTACCGGTCCACCGCCTCCATCGCGTATTCCGAGCAGGTCGGAACATAACGGCAGGCGGGCGCGAACATAGGCGAGATAGCCCACTTGTAGGCTCGCAGCAGTTGCAGGACGACGAGTTTGGCGAACTGGCGCATGCGAATCGGCTTCAGGCTTCCGGCTTTCGGCTTCCGGAGGCTCGTTCGTTGTTCTGAAGCTTCTCCAGCTTCTCTTCTATAACTACGAAAGCTCGGTTGACTTCGTTCACTACGGCGGTGAAGTCGACCGTGAGCACCGACTTCTTCGGATTGATGACCACATCCGCGCTGGCGCCCGCTGGCGGGCGCGTGAGCCGGACCGCCTCGCGCAAACGGCGCTTCATCCGGTTGCGCTGCACCGCGCCACCGAGGGCGCGACTGACGGTGAATCCGATGCGCAGCCCCGAAGCCGCTGGCGACTTCACTGCACCAGCCTTAGCTCCCATAGGTTGTGCGGCCTTGTCTGCCTCCGGCCGCGGCCAATAGAAAACGGTCATGGAAGCCGAAAAATGCCGTCGCCCCAGCTTGTAGACACGCTCGAAGTCGGCGTGACGCAAAAGCCGGGCGTTGCGGGGAAAGGCGGCGTTGCCCAACGGCGGCACCACGCCACGTTTCGTTTCTCCGTTCGATTCTCCAGGGAAACTGACGGTCACAGTGACTCTAAAATTTCCCGATCGCTGGTATAACAGCGGGTGCGCGGACGATCCTGGCTCAGCACGCCGGAACATCTCGCCCGCCACGCTGGACTATTCGCGGAAACTTCTATTCGCGGAAGCCTGGTTTTACCGAGACCCGTTTGCGCCCTTTGGCGCGCCGGCGGGAAATTACCTTCTTGCCGCCCTGGGTCTTCATGCGCTTGCGAAATCCATGAACTTTCGATCGCTTGCGCCGGTTGGGTTGGAATGTACGCTTGGGCATGAAAAGTAGCTGCTCCTGATCAGTTCGACGGTGTTAGGGCAAACTGTAAGTATAAATGACGGGGCGCATTCCGTCCAAGCGCGGGGCTGGGTGAGAGGTAAGGTTAGTACTTTAGGCCGCGCAGGAGCGCTTAACAACTTCCGCTCAGGGTTCGCCCGCAAAAGTTCCCGCTTTTCGTGCAGCTCGTAGCTGAGGTGATGGTCAACGTCGTATTCACGGTGCAACTGCCCGACGGGTTCGGCCCAAAGGAGATCCCCCCGCTTTCGGTGAGCGTGATGGGGTACACCGGAGCATCGTTCGTGAAATTCACTTGCGTTGCGACCGTGATATTCGGATCCCCGTTGATCGTCTCGTTCGACACCGAGCAGTTGGCAGGGGTAATCGTAAGCGTCGAGCTGTCCGACCCATTTCCCAAATTGTTCAGGGTGAAATCAAAATCTCCGGAAATTCCAATGGTCCCTCCACCCGGGCAAGGACCACTGTACGTCACTGGAAAGTTGCACGTGGTTCCGCTGGCACTCGTCACACAACCAGACGATTGATGCGGAGTCAGATCGCCTACGATTGCCGCTAGACTGCGGTGTGTGTCGGTTGCCGCGCCGGAGGAAAAAGCGCTGGTCAGAGCAGTCTGCAGTGCGACATCAACTTCTTGCGAGACTGCCTGCGCCTGCGCCGCGGAGAGATTGTTGTGGCTCGAACTGCCACAGCCTGCACTTAGCGTCAGGAATAGGGTTATGAGCGCGACTGTAATGGGCGATGCAGATTTGCCAGGCCGAATCATAGAAACCTCCTCGGCGCGATGGATTAGATGAGCCGCAACGGCGTTCTCCAAGGGCAACGATGTGGAGCGTAGCACGGGCCCCACACGGGGTCAATATGCCCGCGCGGACTGTTCCTGCTCACACTCATGGGCTCACTTATAGATGAAGCTCTTAGTCAAACTTTCTTGCGAAGACGGTCGATCTTCTGCACCTTCTCTGCGGCAGTTACCAGCGCGGCACTTGACAGCGCGGTGCATTCGGGTTCTGAATAATCATTCGCGGAAAATTCCAGCCGAAGTTTTCCACACAACAAAAAATTTTGTGCTAGTATGCCGGACTGATCTTGCTTTTGAAATTCTTTTGCGTTGGGCAGCCTCGCACGGTCATACCCGGTGCATTTCCGCAGTAAACTTGATGGTTCCGGCTACTTCGTAAAACGGCAGTTATTAGACAGGCGCTCTCCACCAGCCGCCGGAGCGCCGCGGTGAACATTTCATATATGTCAGTTCCCAGCACAACTATCTCCCCGAACCCGTGGGCGCGCATCCTCGATGCGCTGGAAAAGAAAATCAACCGGCATTCCTACGACACTTGGCTGAAACCCACGCGCTACAGTCACTCCAGCGGAGGCGTTCTCTTCGTTCGTGTTCCTACAGTCGAGTTCCGCCACGCCGGGGACAAATATGCCGACCTGATTCAGGAAGCCATCGACAACCTCGGCCTCGGCTACAACGACGTGAAGTTCGTCACGCCCGAGGATGACCCGGCGGCGACTCCGGTTCGCCACGACGGTGGACTGAGTGCACCATCCGGAACCGGCGGTCCTTCGCAATCCCGCTTCGACTGGGATGGCGCTGCACAACTGAACCCGCGTTACACTTTTGACGCCTTCGTCATCGGCAGCGGCAACCAGTTTGCCCACGCCGCGTGCCAGGCCGTCGCCGAGCGCCCGTCCAAGGCCTACAACCCGCTGTTCCTGTATGGCGGCGTCGGCATGGGCAAGACCCATTTGATGCAGGCCATCGGACACGAAGTCAAGCGCCGCATGCCGCAGGCCGCCATCTGCTACACCTCCAGCGAGAAGTTCACCAACGACATGATCAACTCGCTGCGCTACGACAAGATGACCAGCTTCCGCGACAAGTTCCGCAACGTGGACGTGCTGCTCATCGACGATATCCAGTTTCTGACTGGCAAGGAGCGCACGCAGGAAGAGTTCTTCCACACCTTCAATGCGCTGCACGAGTCGATGAAGCAGATCGTGATCGCCAGCGACCGCTCGCCCAAGGAACTGGCCGAGATCGAAGATCGCCTGCGCAGCCGCTTTGAATGGGGATTGATCGCCGACATCCAGCCTCCGGACCTTGAGACCAAGGTCGCAATTCTTCAAAAGAAAGCCGAGCAGGAAAAAGTAACGCTGCCGACTGACGTTGCGCTGTATGTGGCGTCCAACATTCGCTCCAACGTTCGCGAGTTGGAAGGGGCGCTGATCCGGTTGGTGGCGCACTCGTCGCTGATCGGCGCCGAGATCACGCTGCCTTACGCGCAACAGGTGCTGAAAAACTTTATCGACTCGCAGGCCCGCAAGGTCACGATTGAGTCGATCCAGAAAATGGTGGCGGAACAGTTCGGCCTGCGTTTGGTCGAGATCAAAGCGAAAAACAATTCTCGCGCCATCGTGTATCCGCGGCAGATCGCGATGTATTTGGCCAAACATCTGACCGAAGCTTCGCTGCCGGAAATCGGCCGTCAGTTCGGCGGCAAGCATCACACCACCGTCCTGCACTCGGTCGAAAAGATTGAAGAGCTTCGCAAGACCGATAAAGATTTGAACAGGCTGATTAATAAATTGACCGAGCAATTAGGCGGATGAATCGCATCGATCGTTAAGTTTTCCACGCTCCAGTCCAGTCTTCCTTCGTGAGGCCTGTGAATGGGATGTGGAAGCTGTGTAAGGCAGGGAAGAAATCGGGAGTACGGCTCGGTTATACCGCCGTCTCCGCAAAGTTTGGGACCGATTTCTAACATCAAGGGTTCAGTGGGAACCCGGTGACAACAGGCGAGTTGCCCCGGTTTTCCACTTCTGCGAAGCCCCTACTATTACTGCTGGTTTTATAGGTTTTGCATTTGATATAAGGGTAGTACTAGAAGTAGCCCAGCTTGTGTTGTCATCCTGAGGAGGGCGCACTTGCCCGACGAAGGATCTGGGCGAGCCGTGCGAAGCGTCGCGTTTTGTGCGACGCCTAAATCGCACGTATGGCTCGCTTCCTTAATCAGGGGAGACGGATTTTATGCCGGTCGAAGCCGCCGTTGCCGCGGGCACCATGGAGATCACAGTCAGCAAGTTCGAGTTGCTGCGGGAATTGACTGCCACACAGGGCGTGGTCGAGCGCAAGACCACGATTCCGATTCTGTCGAATTACTTGTTTGAGGCGGCCGGCGACCGGTTGTCGCTCACCGCTACCGATCTCGACCTGAGCCTGCGCACTTCGTGTGCCGCGAAAGTCAAGAAAGAAGGCTCCTGCACGATTCCCGCGCGGAAGCTTCACGACTACGTGAAGCTTCTGCCGGATGCTGATATCACCATCAAGTTGCTGGAGAATCACTGGGTCAGCATTCGCTGTGGCCGGTCCAACACGAAAATGGTGGGCATGGCCAAGTCAAATTTTCCCAGCCTGCCCGCGTTTCCCACCGCAGGAGCGATTACGATTCCCGCGCAGGTTTTACGCGGGCTGATCGCACGCACGGGGTTTGCGATTTCGAATGAAGAATCGCGCTACACCTTGAACGGCGCATTGATGCTGATCAAGCCGGAATCCATCACCATGGTTGCGACCGACGGCCATCGCCTGGCGCACTGTGAACGTCCCGGCGAAAAGTTCGACGGCGTCTCCGGCGAATTGAAAACCCTGGTACCGAAAAAGGCGATGGACGAACTGAAGTCCCTGCTCGATTCCACTGAGGCCGAGACCATCGAGTTTGCCAAGGATGAGTCGACGCTATTCTTCCGCATCGGATCGCGGCTTTTGACCTCGCGCCAACTGACCGGGCAATTTCCCAACTTCGAAGCCGTGCTGCCGAAAGATAACAGCAAAGTCGTCCCGCTGAATTCCGACGAATTAAATTCCGCGATTCTGCGCGTAGCGCAATTTGCCGACGAGCGTTCGCGGGCGGTGCGCTTGCGCCTGGAGAAAGGCGAGTTGAAAATTTCCGCTTCGTCCACCGAAGCCGGCGAGTCGGAAGATTCCATCGAGGCTCCCTACACCGGAGATCCCCTGACTATCGGCTTCAATGCCCAGTATCTGGTGGAGTTCCTGAAAGCCGCCGGGACCAGCGAAGTCCGCCTGGAGCTGAAAGACGCGCAGTCCGCCGGCCAATTCCGTCCCGCCGAAGGCGATGACTACAAATACCGCTACATCGTTATGCCGATGCGTATCTGAAATTCGTACGTCCTCGCCCCGAATCCTATTCACCCCAAAGCCTGGGATCACGAGGGTCCATTCCCTCAGGTGGCTCTACCCAAGGCGCGCTGTCCCGCTCTTCGATGAACCACGTGCCAGCAGGTCCATCATAGGTGAGCTTCCAACGCGAGAGAACATCGCGGCCAAGCAGGCAGTGGTAGAGAATGTGCGGAAGCTCGCAGCAGGAGACCTCTATCACTTCAATGGTCCTCAGGCTGCATCGGGGGAACTTCAATGAAGCAACGTAGACACCGGCCCTAACGATTCCTCCAACCCCCCGAACGTCAGCCTCATTGATCTTCGAGAGACCTGCTTTTCGCACCGCTTCAGGGGAAATAACAGTCCGTTGCGCACCAGTATCTATGAGAGCATCTGTTTCGGTGAATCTGGCTGTTGCCAGCGAGGGTGTCTGCTGGCCGCGCAAAATGGGAGGGCCTATTGTGATTTTCAGGCGAGGTCCGTGAAGCTTGAGACCGCGAAGATCACGAACTGGCGAGTGATAGATCGTCACAAACTAGAGCACAATGAAGACCGGCTCGTATTCAAGAATCTGTTTGACTAGAAAATCCGTTTCAAGCCCATACGTTGCTGCACCCGCTCTATATGCCGCCTCAAAATCTTGATAGAAACCTAAAACTTCTTTGTTCTTAATGACGACGTACTCGCCAGCTTTCTGCGCTACCCAGTCTCGGGCATGCTGGCCATAGTAATCCAGTTCTATCGTTAAACGGGCTGGCTGTTCCGCTTCCATCTACGCCTCTCGATCGGACGCGCTACCATGATGCCTTATGCACGGCAGGTCCGCTTCAAACGAAAGCATACACCAACTCTGTGCTGGTTAGCACAAAAATTGTGCTAGCTGGCATATTTTCCCACTCTCGATTACCCTAAGTTCTGTTCTCGTAAGGTGTCAAAACCGTGCCCTTTCGCCCAGATCGATTGAAAGCCTTAAGAGAGGCAAAGGAGCTCTCCCAGGAGCAGCTCGGTGAGTTGGCAGGGGTGCACCATTCGGTTATCACGAAGAGCGAGAAGGGCAAGAATCTACCGCGGTCAGAGGCACTCGACAAACTCGCGACCGCGCTGGATTGCACCATGGATTATCTTCACGGACGAGGCAGCCAGTACGAGAGCCCGGCAGTGGCGGCCGCCCACATGGCCTTTGACGTGTTCGTTGAGCAACACGGCCTGACCGACGAGCAGCGCGAACAGTGCCGCCGCGTCCTCGTGCACCCGGACGCCCCGAAGACCGCCTCCAAATGGCACTCGTTGGCTGAAATACTCGGGCTAGCTCTAGAGTCAGCTGCGGCCGTGACATCGCCGACTTTTTTGGAGGAACGTCTCGCAAGGTCCAAGCCAATGAGCGTTTCACGCCGGTTTCATCGGCGCAGCTGAACGTCGGAGGAACCAGCGAGGTGCGGCTTGAGTTGAAAGACGCACAGTCCGCTGGCCAATTCCGTCCCGCCGAAGGCGATGACTACAAATACCGCTACATCGTCATGCCCATGCGGATCTGAGAACTTGCTCAGCGGATAATCGTCGTGGCTCACCTAAAAGAAAAAGGGCGGCCGGAGCCGCCCCCGTAACTGAGATAAAACCATCAACCCTACCGCCCCGCCGCTGCCCCCGCCGCTGCCGGCGTCTTGCCCACAATCTTCATCGATTCAATGCGGTTCAGCACCGACTCCAGGCTGGCCCCGGTATCGGTGCAGGCATCCACGTAAGGATGTCGGCTTCCATCCGCATGCATGACCAGCACGCTGGTCTCGGAGTTGGCCTTCTTCACCATATACGGCAGGTGATGACGATCGTTGCGGGTCAGAGTCGCACCCAGCACCACCAGGTCGAACGGGCCCCTTTTCAGCGCTTCCATAACGGCCTTGCGTCCTTCGGCTGTATGTACACCGTGCCCGGCCTTTTCCATAGCCGCGGCCTGGGCTGTCAAAACCTCGCTATCCCCTTCGCCATAAAGAATGCTTAATTTCGATTTCGCCATTGATCATCCTCGATTGAATCGTTCTTGCCTGGTACCTGACGCACCCGTACCTGCAAGCCACGTTAGCAACCGCCGGACGCCCGCGAAACGTCACCAAAGCCCCACGACGAACGGGACTAGGCAGCGTGAGAAAGCCCTTCTAGCCACGGATTCACACGGATCATCACGGATACTTCAATGATTGGCATCGGGTTATCCGTGAAGATCCGTGCAAATCCGTGGCCAACGGTTTCCCCCTTCCCCTTATCGCCCTCCGGCGATACACTTCTGCGCGGAGGCTTTCCAACCCATGTCGGCCACTCTCGTCTGGAGAGCTGTACTCATATCGTTATTGTGGACTCCCTGGCTCGCCGCGCAATCCGGCGGCGCCAACTCTTCTACCACCACCTGCACCCTCGATGACGGTCGTCAGGTCCAGCTGCGCTATAACGCAGTTCCCAGCAAAGAGAAGCCCGCCAACGGCAAGCCCTGGTCCCCCGGCGGTGCGCCCATGACTTTATTTACTGAGGCCAAACTCGCACTCGGCAGTTCCGTGATTCCCATCGGCGCCTACTCGGTTTATCCCATCCCCGCGCGGGATCACTGGACCCTGGCGGTGAACAAGAATGTCACTCCCGGCGCCGCCTATGACGAGAAACAGGACATTGCGCGCGCTCCCATGGAGACCGCACAAGTTGACCAGGCCTCCGACGCGCTCGAAGTAGCTTTCGCTCACGTTGGCGAACGCTGCACCTTGCGCATCTATACCGGCAAGACTGCATCCTTCGCGGATTTCACCGCGAAGTAGAACCTCTCAAAGTCCCGCACGATTGGTTTTACCGGCCGGGGGGCGTGGTCTTTCCTGCGTCTGGATCGGTTCCGGGTTCAGGCACGGTAGCGGCGTTCGCCTTCGATTCCCGGCTGCCGATCCCAACCACCATCGCCATGTCCTTCGGATACACTACATCGCGGCCGCGCGCGAGAAAGTGGTAGTAGATGGAACTCGCGGCCCCATACGCGCCAAAGCCGGTAGCCACTACGCGCGAGCGTGCCAGCGCCCCCACGATCATTCCCACGAAGCGAAACCCAGACGCGCCGTTGACCGCGCTTCCGCTGAGGCTGCCATTCCCGCCCCCATGCAGATCATGGTCGCCGTCGGGAGCCGCTGAGGTTGCCGCCAGCATGACTTGAATTCCTGTGGTGAGATAGCGCGTGCGTGGCGTCGTCACCTGCGCTCCGCCTTCGGAGTCGAGTTTCAGGTGCTCTCCCTTCGCCACCGCAACCCCTTCCAGGCTGGTTTCAACTTTCTGTGCGATGCCGTTGGGCGGGGCAACTTCACGAAACAGGATTCGTAACTGCCCGTTGCGGCCCAGCCGTCGTGCGCACTGCACCTGCATGACCGAACCTCGAATGAAGCTGCCCTCCGGCAAAATCAAATGATTGGAAGCGACCACCGGCTCGGTGATCAGCGCCTCTACCGCGTCCCCTTTTCTTGACGTCGAGGAGCTCAGCGGGGTCACCAGCCGGGCATGCACCATGCTTCCCGAAGGTGGTGGAGCACCGATGTTGATGAGGGCCTCGGGCTTGATCGATTCGGTGCCGAAGTCGAGGGGCTCCTGCAGATCTGCATTGAAGCTCGTGCCCACTTCGATGTATTGCGGATGCACCGGGAGCTGCGCCACGGCCAGCCGTTTCAGCTTGTGCATTTTTCCAGGTTCGTGAATCTGCTTCTGCAACGCGGCCCATTGCCGCCGCAGTTGCTCCCGAGTGGCGCTGACTTTCTTGGAAGCCGCCTCCTGCACCTTATTTGTGTTCGCCTTCTCATTGGCTGGGACGAACCGCAAAACTCCATCCGGAGCCGGCGACGCCACGGTTTGCATCGGCACCCGCCGCCCGTCCGCCATCACCAGTTCATCAAACTGCACGTGCACTCCGCGCACCGGCGAGAAATTCGCGTCCATCGCTTCCAGAGTCCGCACCTTCTTGCTCACTCCGTCGATGGCCGACACTTTTCCGTTCACCACCGTGCCAGCAGGAATCAGCAGCTTATCGAAGGCGTAGACCGGTTCTGTGGTCTTGCCGTGGATCGGCTGTCCCACGGCGCGAATCCGCACTTCGGAGTCGAGTGCGACTTTGATTGGAGTGCCGGAGGGGACGCTCATTGCCACTTCCACCGGCGCGGCCTCAGGGGGAGCGGCGTCTTTGTCCTCGCGCTTCTGATCTTGATCTTGCCCTGCCGGGGGACGCACTTTCAGCGTTTGCCCCAGGCTCCACGGGTTCGCCACCAGCATGAACGCCACCGCCCGAACCGCTCGCTTGAAAGACTCTCGACGCATAGCTCACTCCGCTCACTGACGATTGTTTTCTTCGCAGCCGCAACGCGCCACAACTAAAGGAAGCCCGCCGTCTGGCTGCAGGGTATGAGTGGTTGGAGACCGCGAAGGACGATATGACGAAGAAGGCCGGGCTTTCAACCTTTGGCTTTCAACCTTGGCTTCCAACTATGAAGTCGGGAAACAAATAATGGTTGTAGCCTCGCCGCAGATTATGCGAACCGGACCGCGATTCCTCGAATTCTAGTTCGGTCTCCGGTCGCGCGCAAGCCTGCCCGGAATCCTCGCCCCCCAGACCGGATTTCTGCGACAATTTCTCGATGCGCTTCCTGCTGCTGCTCGTCGTCGCCACCACCGCCTTCGCGCAATCTGGACCGAGAGTCCAGCTCTCGCACACCACCGAAAGCCTGCGCGGCGTAAGCGCCGTTTCCCGCGAAGTCGCCTGGGCCAGCGGCACCCACGGCACCTACCTCCGCACCGTCGACGCCGGCCTCACCTGGACTCCCGCGCAAGTTCCCGATGCCGCAACCCTCGACTTTCGCGCTGTCGTCGCCTTCTCCGCCGACGAAGCCTTCCTCATGTCCGCCGGCCCCGGCGAGCAGTCGCGCATCTACCACACCACCGACGCTGGCCAGCACTGGCAACTCCAGTTCACTAACAGGAATCCCAAAGGCTTCTTCGATTCCATGCTCTTCTGGGACCCGAAACACGGCGTCATTCTCGGCGACCCCATCCCCGACGATGCCGGCCACCTCAAATTCGAACTTCTCCTCACCGATGACGGCCAAACCTGGCGCCAGATTCCACCAGCACAACTCCCCGTCGCCATCGAAGGCGAAGGCGCATTCGCCGCCAGCAATTCCTGCCTCGCCATCCTGCGCAACCCACCTATCGCAGTGGCAGTATTGCCGCCACCAAATAGAATTGTCATTCCGAATGCCATCGTCATTTCAAATAGGATTGTCATTCCGAGCGAAGCGAGGAACCTGCTTTTCGCCGGCACGACCCCGACTGCGGGCGGCCCGATTCAACCGCCGGAAGCATCGTGGAACAGCGGCGCTTCAGCGCCGCGTCAGCCTCCAGATGAGAATAGGGCTTCAGCCCCCGATCCCAACATATGGTTCGCCACCGGCGGAAGAGTCGCCCGCGTCTTCCACTCCCCCGACCGCGGCCAAACCTGGCAGGCCTTCGACACGCCCATCATTCACGGCCCCGACTCCGCCGGAATTTTCTCCATCGCCTTCCGCGACTCCCTGCATGGCGTAATCGCCGGCGGCGACTACAAGCATCCCAACGCCGACGGCCCCAACCTAGCCTTCACCATCGACGGCGGTAAGACCTGGACCCTCTCCGAACTCCATCCCCAAGCCTATTTCTCCGCCATTGCCTACGACCGGAGAGTGAACGCCTCCGCCACACACGAAAACAAAGACGAGAAAAAGGTACGCGTGAAGCCCATCACCCCCGAACGAATTTTCGTAGTCGGCCAAGACTTCGTCTTCGACTTCACCCCTCCCAACAATCCCCACCGCATCAATGCCAAGAAAAAGCAAGGCATCAACTTCAACGCCGTCGCCCCCTACCCCGAAGGCGGAGCCTTGGTCGTAGGCCCCAAAGGCTCAATCGCAATGATCCCGTAACCTTTCCCCTGTGTTTCCTCTGTGCCCCCTGTGGTTAAGATCTTGACCTTCGTCGCCCCGGTGACTAAAGTCCCATCACTTCCTGTTCTTTGCATTCCACGCCACTTCAACGATCATTAAGAAGATTAACTAGCTCTGATCCCCCAGATCGAGAAACTCGTGAAAAACATCGCCCTTGCCATTTTCGTCTTCGCCGCCACAATGCTCTCGTTCGCGCAAACGCCCGCGCCGGCTTCGCCGAACACTCCGGCCACCACCGTCTCGCGCACCACCAAAGCGACGCACTATCGTCTGCAAGGCGGATCGACCAAAGTGGATTTCCAGGGAACCGACCTGCTCCGTGGCGCCACCGGCGAAGCCCGCGTCGACGGCAAGAAAACCAACTTTGAGATCGAAGCCAAATTCCAGAACCTCGAAGAAGCCACCAAATTCGGACTCGAGTTCCTAACCTACGTGGCTTGGGCTGTGTCGCCGCAAGGCCGCCCCGTGAATCTCGGCGAACTCTCTCTCGATCACAACGGCAACGCCCACATCAAGGCCTACACCGACCTGCAGACTTTCGGTATGATCGTCACCGCCGAGCCCTACTTCGCCGTGACTCAGCCCGGCAACATGGTCGTGATGGAAAGCGCCAGCGTCGCCGGCGGCGGCCAGGTAATCGACGCCAACTACGAACTCGTAACCCGCGGCACCTACTCCTCCACCAACACCCATATTCAGGACGCAATTTTCGGCATCGACAGCAAGACTCCGCTCGAACTCTTTGAAGCGCGCAACGCCGTCCGCATCGCGCACATCGCCGCCGCCGACAAATACGCCGCGTCGATCTTGTCGAAGGCCGGCCAGCAACTCTTGCACGCCGAAGAAATTTATCGCCAGAAACAGAACAAGGCCTCCGTCGAAGCCGCCGCCAAAGAAGCTACTGAGACCGCGGAAGAAGCCCGCCTGATGGCCGTAAAACAAAAGGCCGAGGACGAAGCCCAGGCCGCCGCCGCCGCTCGCGAAGCCAAAGCCCGCGCCGATGCCGCTGCCGAAGCCAAGCGCCGTGCCGATGCCGAAGCCGCCAGTGCCCAGGCCCAAGCCGCGCAAGCTCAAGCCGAGCAAGCCCGCGCCGCCGCCGAACAGGCCAAAGCCGAAGCCGAGCGCATGAAAGAAGAAGCGGTGGCCGCCGCCCAGGAAGCCTCGCGTCAAAAAGAAGAAGCGGAAAAAGCGAAAGCCGAAGCCGTCGCCCAACAGCAAGTCTTGTCCGCCGAAACCGACAAAGCTCGCGCCGCCGCCGCGCAATCGGAAAGTCTCCGCCAGCAGGCCGAAAGAGAAAAACAGGAACTGCGCGCTCGCCTGCTGCAGCAGCTCAATTCCATTCTCGCCACGCGTGACTCCGCCCGCGGCCTGGTCGCCAACATGTCCGACGTCCTGTTCCGCAGCGGCAGCTTCGAACTTCTACCCGCCGCCCGCGAGCGCCTCGCCAAAGTTTCGGGAATTGTCCTCGCCTATCCCAGCCTCCACGTCGCCATTGAGGGCCACACCGACAGCGTAGGCAGCGACCAATACAATCAGGATCTCTCCGAGCACCGCGCCCAGAGCGTGCGCGATTATTTCGTCCAGCAGGGAATTCAATCCAGCGCGATCGAAGCCCGCGGCTTCGGCAAAACCGATCCCATCGCCTCCAACGACACCCCCGAAGGCCGCCAGCAAAACCGCCGCGTAGAACTAGTCCTCTCCGGCGACGCCATCGGCAGCACGATTGACGAGCCTGGGTCCCAAACCGCAACTGCCCAAAACAAATAACCCAGCCATAATCCCAAACGCTGGGATGCCCCACGTCTCGCCTCTTTTGCGAGACGTGGGAATTCCCGACGCAGGAACCTCCGCGCCCTCGTTCTGCCTTTTCAAAACGGCGCTACACTAAGCTCAACGCCGCGCGAAAAAGAAATCGAGCGAGGAACCCATGCCCACCCAGAAAGAAAATCCCAACCCCGACCACTCCCTCCGCCAACATCTCGTAGAACTCCTCAGCGGAGGTCAAGCCCACGCCACCTTCGACGACATCATCAAAAATCTCTCGCCGAAACTGCGCGGCGCGAAGCCGCCAAACTTCCCCCACTCCCCCTGGATGCTGCTCGAACATCTTCGCATCGCCCAGCAGGACATCCTCGACTTCAGCACCAACCCAAAATACAAACACCGCAAATGGCCCGACGAATACTGGCCGCCCACACCCGCGCCCACCAACGCCGCCGCCTGGAACAACTCCGTCCGCGATTTTCGCCGCGATCTGAAAGCCATCAAGACCCTGGTGGCAAATCGCAAAACAGATTTGTTCGCGCCAATCCCATGGGGCACGGGCCAAACCATCCTCCGCGAAGCCCTGCTGGTAGCCGACCACAACGCCTACCATCTGGCGCAATTACTAGACGTCCGCCGCCTCCTGGGAGCCTGGGAA